>Ga0181557_1002425_pt1 | contig 19333 bp, 16 predicted proteins | sample 011ome_23_FD_148632 | JGI IMG/M metagenome (GOLD analysis project Ga0181557, IMG submission 148632) | Coastal salt marsh microbial communities from the Groves Creek Marsh, Skidaway Island, Georgia - 011506CT metaG (spades assembly) | ecosystem: Environmental > Aquatic > Marine > Intertidal zone...
CGTAAACCGGACAATGTCCCAAAAAATCACTTTGGCACAATAATAGTTTTGTTGCCTTTTGCAGTGATGGCGATATCACCATTTAATAGCTTTTCTGCCCATTGCCCAAACACTTCATGTCGCCAACCTGCGAGAGCCATAATCCCTTCTGCTTGGCCTTTGGCAAGGCTTTCGATCTCTTGACTGCTGGCAATCAGACGGCTAGCAACTTCAGCATTCTCAGCACAATGTTTCAGCAAGACCTTAAGCAAATCAGCGGTCGCTTGTGGGGCAGGCTTTTCAGGTCGTGAGGGCGGGGTAGGCCACAACGCACGATCCTCATGATCAGCCTTTGCTATTAGGGTAATCAATTCCCCCCCATAAGGTTTGGTGACATTCGGGTTAACGCCCCGAACATCATTCAATTCAGCCAAGGTGGTTGGGCCCTGCATAGCTATGCTAACTAAGGTGTCATCTTTGGCGATACGCTGTCTGGGCTTATCCCTTTTCTGGGCTTCTTGTTCACGCCACCGACCCAAATGTTTAAGACGGTTTAACGCTTGCGGTTTATGAATACGGTGCTTGATGCGGGTCCAGATTGTATCAATATCCACCTCATATTGGCTGGGTTGGCATAGTGCGGTCATCTCTTCGGTCAGCCAATGTTGTCGTCCGGCGGAATCAATGCGGTCTTTGAGGATATGATAGGCGCGTTCCAGATGAATAACATCATCAAGCGCATAACGATATTGTCGAGGCGAGAGGGGGCGGCGGCTCCAGTCAGTGAATTGCGAGGACTTGTCGATCGTGATGCTAAGGATATGCTGTATCAATTTGTCATAACCCACTTGATCCCCTAGACCGCACACCATTGCCGCGATCTGGGTATCATAGATAGATTTCGGCAATTCCCCCATCATGCGAAAGAAAATCTCAAGGTCTTGTTTGCCAGCATGGAACACTTTAGTGGTGTTCGCGTCACTCAAAAGCCCGACGAGGGGGGACAGATCAATGCCATCAGCCAATGGGTCAATTGCCGCCGCTTCGTCTGGTGATGCAATTTGGACAAGACAGAGTTTGGGATAATACGTAGTCTCACGCAGGAATTCCGTATCAATGGCGATATCTTTATGTGCAGCCATACGAGCACAGATATCAGCGAGTTGATCAGTCGAGGTGATGAGGGGAGGCTGGCTGTTCATTCGATATTTTATAAATCAGCTTTCATATTAATGATAGTCAGTTGATAATTTTGCGTTACTTTAGATAATAGATAATAGGTTTTAGACAGAAAAGGGCAAATCAATGCGTGTTTTAGCTTATGGGGTGATGGTTCTGAGCTTTATGATATCGCCTGTGATGGCGGCGACAGCCTCAGGTTTTGTCTCACATAAAGCGGTCTATCAAATTGATTTATGGAAAAATACATCCAATTCATCGGTGGAAAGCGTCAATGGCAAGACATTCTATTCTATCAATAAAGGCTGTGATGGATGGTATTCTACCGAAAAATACGCCATTAATTTTATTTTCAGCGAAGGCCAAACATCAGAGTTTATTTCCCAATATGAAACATGGGAATCGCATAAGGGCGATAGCTTTTCTTTTTCTATTACTGAGGATTCTACCTATAATGGGAGGCAAACCCATGAAGGCTATGCCAATTTATTTACCGGGTATGGCGAGGCCAGTTTTATTGGCAGTGAAGAAGGCACCGTGGAATTACCATCCGATACGGTGTTCCCTGTCCAACATTTATCCTCTTTGATTCAGCAGGCCAACACAGGCGGCCGTGTCTATCAAACCCATCTCTTTATTGGGGGTGAGATGTCAGATTCACAATATTTTGTTAGCTCGCTTATCGGCAAGGCAAAACATTCACCGCCGCGTGTTGATCTTGGGCATATGGCAGATGATAAATATTGGCCTTTAAGGGTGGCTTATTTTGATCCTACTGCTAGCGATGCTGAACCTGAATATGAAATTGAGTTCATGGTTCAGGAAAATGGCGTCATTCGATCTTATATTGTCGATTATGGGGATTTCAGCATGCGCGCTATTATGGAGAGTTTTGACCCTCTTAATGATGATACCTGCTAGCAGAGATAGATCAGTCATCTTCTTTGCTGTCAGGGTCATTATCACCAGAATCTTTGTGGGAATGGCGCGAAAATTGCCGCCCGGAAACAATCGCCGTCTTTCCATGACGTTGCCGCAAGCGATCAACGGTATCTTCAAGGGCAATAACACGGGCAAGATCAGGTTCTGCTAGATTGACAGGATCAGCTTGATCAGATGGTACCAGTTGTTCAACCCCGATACCAATCAGTCGCCAAAACAGATGGGGAGCGACCTCATCCTTGAGCATCTTAACCCCTATGTCAAAAATCTTGCGTGCCAATTGGGTTGGATCTGGCAAGGTCTGGCTTCGGGTCAAGAGCTGATGCTGATGTGATTTGAGTTTCAGAACCACACGGCGCCCAGCGAGATTATTGGATTTCAGACGACTTGCTACCTTATCACTTAGGCTTTCTAGAATAGCGGTTAGCGCATCAAGATCAGCAAGGTCAGTATCAAATGTTGTTTCAGAGGAAATGGATTTCGCTGGGCGGTCAGGGACGACTTGGCGTTGATCTATGCCGGCCGCTAATTGTTTGATACGGACAGCATTACTGCCAGCGATGGTCATAACGAGTTCTAAAGGCGCTTTTGCTAGATCGCCGCAGGTTTTGATCCCTGCAATGTTGAATTTCTGGCTCATGGCCTTGCCAGTGCCATAAATCACATTGACAGGAAGGGGCGCCAAAAGGCTAGCCGCCTCTGCCATGCCAATAATATGAAATCCTTTTGGCTTATCCATATCTGAGGCCATTTTTGCAAGTGACTTATTGCCAGAAAGACCAATAGAAACGGTGATCCCCAGTTCTGTTTTGATGAGATTAGCAAGATGTGCCATGCTGGCGGCAGGAAACCGCTGATGCAAGGTTTCGGTGCCACTCAGATCAAGAAAAGCCTCATCAATTGAAAGAGGTTCAACCAGCGGTGTGAGGGATAGCATTAATGCCCTGACTTCATGTCCCACTGCCTTATAAACCTCCATCCTTGGTCGAACAACAACGGCGTCAGGGCAGAGCTTGAGCGCCTTATACATAGGCATAGCTGAACGAACCCCGTGGATACGGGCAATATAACAGGCTGTCGCAACAACACCGCGCTTTCCGCCACCAACAATCACGGGTTTATGCAAAAGTTCAGGATTGTCACGCTTCTCAATGGCTGCGTAAAAAGCATCACAATCCACATGAGCTAACGTCAATTGACGAAGTTCAGGGTGACGGATCATTTTCCATGATCCACATGACGGGCATTGAGGTTGGGTGGTGCTGTTGCCGTCATCTAAACAATCGCGGCATAGCCATGGAAGAACAGGATTGGCGTTATGATCACTCATCAGGCCAAAGCCAAGCGGCGCCACGAACGCCGCTAGAATCGCCATAATGTGGCTTTAGCAATTTAGTTTCAATGTCCTTACTAAACACCAGTTGTGACCATTTTGGCGGAACATTCTGATAAAGCCTGTCCAAATTAGAAAGGCCCCCACCCAATATGATGACATCAGGGTCAAGCGTATTGATCACCATCGCAAGGGTTCTGGCCAGACGATCTTCTAGGACTTGAAACACGCTTTGCGCGACCAAATCGGTGTTGATACGGGCGGCGATATCCTCAACCGGAATATCAACACCTGTTCGGTCATAATAATCTTTGCTTATCGCTGTGCCTGAAATAAAAGTTTCAATGCATCCGCTGTTGCCGCACCAACAATCATGATTAAGGTATTCATCCGTAATTGGCCAAGGCAAAGGGTTATGCCCCACTTCGCCAGCAATCCCATTTATCCCTGATAGAGGCCTACCATTGATAACAATTCCACTTCCGCATCCAGTACCAAGGATTAGTCCAAACACCACTTCGCAACCTTTTCCAGCCCCATCCGTGGCCTCAGAAAGAGCAAAGCAGTTCGCATCATTCGCCATTCTGACATCCGTGTTTAATGCGGATTTTAGATCAGATTGAAGATCACGATTATTAAGGTAGGTAAGGCTAGCGCCTTGCGATTTTCCGGTAGAACGGCGAATGCTTCCCGGGACGCCAATACCAATGGGACCAGCAAAACCTGTGCTTTGCCTGGCGTCATCCACCAGCCCAGTGATACGGGTGATGGTTTCGTCATAACTTAATTTGCTGGTTTGCTGGCGCTTTTGCCAGATCATGTGACCGTTATTGTTAAGAATAGCGGCTTCGATCTTGGTGCCGCCTAGGTCGATGCCAAGGCGCATAGCCTCTCCCATGTCACGCTAGTAATAAAGAGAGATTACTTGATTTTAGCTTCGCGGAAAAGGACGTGTTTTCTCAGCTTTGGGTCATACTTCATCAACTCAAGCTTTTCAGGCTTGGTGCGAGGATTTTTCTTTGTGACATAGTAATAACCAGTGTCACCCGTGCTGACGAGTTTAATTTGTAATGTTGCTGGTTTGGCCATAACCTTCTCCTATCCAGAAGCGGCATTTAGACTGTTTTGAGTCTTTCTGTCAAGGCTTCTATCTCTGATTCTTCTGCTTTTTGTGTTGCTTCTTGCCATGACGGGGCTGTGTGGCTGATCGGCGGCGTGATGAATGCCTCTTTGCTGTGTTGTTTTCTCGCATTAGTCCTGTATCAGCCCAGCTCAATAAGACAGATCCTTTGACGGGTATCACTGATAAGATCATCACATCAATCTGATCACCAGTTCGCAGTTCAATGCCGTTTTTATCACCTCTGATCACGCCTCTGGTGGTGTCGACATGATAATAATCTGGTGGCATCTGCCCAAGGGGCAATAACCCTTCGGCGTTGAAATCCATAATATCAATAAAGGCACCAAACCCTGTGATGCTTGTCACCCTTCCTGCCAGAATATGGCCGCTTTGTTCTGTCATCAGGCTTGCTGAATACCGATCCACACTGCGTCTTTCGGCCCGCGCAGCGCGGCGTTCTGTATCTGAAATATGCTGGCAAATATCATCAGCGTCTTCTGTTGTTATTTGGCTTTCTTGCAATAAACTGCGATGCACCATCAGATCAGAATAGCGTCGGATTGGTGAGGTGAAATGAGCATATTTCATTAACCCAAGCCCGTAATGGCCTGGATTACTGATCCGGTAATCGGCCTGTGACTGACAGCGCAGAACGGTTTCGTTAAGCATTTGGTTATCACCTTCACCTAATTTGGACCGCGCACGATCTAAGAGATAGTTAAAATCTTTTGGTCTGATCACCTGACCTTTGGCAAAGGACAATCCCATCGCTCGACACAAATCATGAAGCCCATCAATGCGGGTAGGATCGGGCGCTTCATGTGCCCGATAGACACATAATCTGCCTTTATCTTCAAGGGTTTCCGCTGCCGCGACATTGGCTAAAATCATCATTTCTTCAATGATTTTCTGGCTCGTATTTTGAAATCTTTTGCTTATTGCGATGGGTTTGCCTTGATCATCAAACTGGACTTTCTTTTCGGCAAGATGCAATTCCAATGCGCCGCGATGACGCCGGGCCTGATCAAGGCATTTCCATGCTGATAAAAGATTTTGAATCAAATCAGGTGCTAATCCTGCAGGGGGTAAGGCATCGGGTGTGGTAATTACACTTTCTACTTCATCATAAGTTAACCTTGCCTGTGATCGCATTAACCCGCGATAAATGCGATGGCTGGTTTTCTGTCCGTTAGCATCAATGGTCATATCTGCCACCAGGCATCCTCTGATCTCATCGGGTTTTAGTGAACATAACCCGTTTGACAGCGCTTCTGGTAACATGGGGATGACCATATCCGGTAGATAGACGGAATTGCCCCTAAGTCTTGCTTCGCGATCAAGGGCAGATCCTTCAGGGACATAATATGAAACATCCGCAATTGCTACCAATATGCGCCATCCGTCGCCATGAGGTTCAGCATAAACAGCATCATCGAAATCTTTGGCATCGGCTCCATCAATGGTAACGAGTGGGATGGTGGTTAAATCCTCACGCCCATCACTATTTGGCAAGTCTGCTTTTTCAGCCTCAGCCAGAACCTCATCATCAAAATGATGAGGTAACTCAAACTCTGCAATCGCAAGAGGAGAAAAGCTGGCATAGCCGCCGCTTTTTCCTAATTTACGGATCACTTTTGCTGTTCGCCTTAAATACCCACGGCCTTGGTGGATTTCCACTTCAACCAGATCGCCAGCCTCAACTGTGAGGCTAGAATCAATCTGCAAATCCATGGGATGTCTGGCGTTGCGGTCTGCGTTTTCAAGAATAAATCCGCGGTCAGTTTTGATCACTTCCCCGAAAGCGCTTGTTTTCGATGCGCTAAGGGCACGGATGACCTTAGCAACATATCGTCCCCGGCCTTTGGGTGAGATGCGAGCCAAGACCTCATCCCCGGGGGCATAGGCACGGCCTTTCCTGCGATCGTGCGGAATGATAAGGCTTTGCCCTTGCTGATGAAGGGTTTCTGCCACTGGTTTCGCGATATAGTCGCCATTGCTAGTCACGGAGATGATTTTTAACGGCAAAACAGATGGCAGTTCCAAAGCTTCGCTGTTATCACCAGTTGCGGCAGAGGTAGTCATCAGATGATTGAGTTTGCCTTTGTTTGCTAGCGCTTTTAGGCGTTTTCGCAGAGGCGCGCGCTGATGCGCAACAAGACCAAAAGCACGAGCGATCTCTTTTACTGATGGCAAGTCATCCATATCATCAAGATAGGTAATAAGCTGATCATCATCAGGCAGAGGGCGCGGAGCGTTATCAGGATCACTCATCGCTTAAGTCTGCTTGGCTTTTTTTGCTGTTTTTGTCGTTTTAGCAGGTTTTGCCGATTTTGCCGCTTTGCCACGAGGGGCTTTTTGCGGGCCTTTGGCCTTTTTCTTAGCGATCAATTCAATGGCTTCCTCTAGGCTAAGAGTATCAGGATCAAGCGCTTTCGGAATGGTTGCGCGTATCTTGTCATGTTCAACATAAGGGCCAAAACGCCCTGATTTCAACATGATAGCTCCGCCATCGGGATGATCCCCCACGCTGCGGCCAGCCTTTTGACCTGATTTGGCAATAGCATCAATGGCAAAGTTTAACCCTATGGTCAAAACGCTATCATCATCCGGAATGCTAACATAGGCATCACCAAACTTAATGAACGGGCCATAGCGACCGATCCCAGCGCTTATCATCGCACCGTTTTCAGGGTGAACACCAATTTCACGTGGCAGATGAAGAAGCCCAAGACCCTGGTCAAGGGTCAGATGAACCACATCCATTTTCTTTGGAATAGCGCCGCGTTTAGGTTTCTTTGTCTCAGCATCGCCAAGCTGAATATAGGCGCCATAAGGCCCTTTTCGCACCAGAACGGGCAGGCCTGTTTCCGGGTCTTGACCAAGAAGCTTATCGCCATCGGCAAGGGCCTCTTGCTGTTCATCCCCTTCTTGACCAATCGGTCTGGTATAGCGGCAATCAGGATAATTAGAGCATCCGATAAACGCGCCAAACCGGCCAACTTTCAGACCTAGTCGCCCATTATCACAATTGCTGCAGACGCGAATAGGTTTGCCATGATCATCTTTGGGAAAGAAATGAGCTTCTAATAAAGGGTCTATGGTTTCAAGAATGTTCTGCCGGGTGAGGTCTTGGGTGCTGTCCACTGTGGTCTTAAAGTCATTCCAGAATTGTCTCAACAGACTTTTCCAGTCTAGCTTGCCATCTGAAATGCGATCCAGATCATCTTCAAGCCGCGCGGTAAATCCATATTCAACATAGCGCGCAAAAAAGCTATCGAGAAAGGCGGATACAATGCGGCCTCTTTCTTCGGGGATAAAGCGCCGCTGATCTTTGAGAATATAACTGCGTTCTTGGAGTTTCTGAAGAATGCTAGCGTAAGTCGAAGGTCGGCCTATGCCTAATTCTTCCATCCGTTTGATCAAGCTAGCATCAGTATAGCGTGGTGGCGGTTGGGTAAAATGTTGATCCGGGGTAACAGTTTTTGCTGCCACCGCATCACCACCTGCCAACGGCGGCAGGATGGTATTGGCATCGTCATCACTACCCCCAGATGCTGAGGCATCCTGATCATCACGGTCTTCACGGTAAAGGGATAAAAACCCGTCAAACGCAATGATGGATCCATTGGCACGCAGAGTGGCTTGACCATTTTGATCAGTGATATCAACCACGGTTTTATCTAATTCTGCTGATGCCATTTGGCTAGCCAGTGTTCGTTTCCATATGAGCTCATAGAGCTTAAATTGTTCATCATCCAGCCATTGCCGCATCCCTGAAGGGTGACGATTGATTGCTGTTGGGCGGATGGCTTCGTGGGCTTCTTGGGCATTCGCCGCTTTGGATTTATAGGCGCGCGGGCTAGTCGGCACATAACGCGTCCCTTTGAGGTCAAGTATCTCTGAACGAATGGCCTGAACCGCATCATTAGAAAGCTGAACGCCATCAGTTCGCATATAGGTGATCAGTCCTGTGGTCTCACTTCCAATATTGACCCCTTCATAAAGCCGCTGGGCAATCCGCATGGTACGGCTGGCAGAAAATCCAAACTTTCGGCTAGCTTCCTGTTGCAGGGTTGAAGTGGTGAAAGGAGGGCTGGGATTACGCTGGGTGCGCTTCATATCTACATTCAGAACAGTAAAATCAGAAGCTGTAATCTTTGCTACCGCCTCATCTGCCATTGTTTGATTTTGCAAATCCATTTTACCAAGTTTTTTTCCGTCCAGATGGGTAAGCCTAGCGGTAAAGCTCTCGCCGCTGTCTTTGTTCATAAGAGCTTCAACTGTCCAATATTCTTCGGAAATGAACAGTTCAATTTCAGCTTCGCGTTCACAGATGAGCTTGAGAGCCACCGATTGAACGCGACCTGCGGATTTAGCGCCTGGTAATTTCTGCCACAACACTGGTGATAAGGTAAAGCCAACCAGATAATCCAAGGCCCGCCTTGCCATATAGGCATCAACCAATTCGTAATTGATTTCGCGGGGGTTAGCCATGGCATCAAGCACAGCTGATTTGGTGATCTCGTTAAAGACAACTCTTTCCACTGGCTTACCGTCAAGCGCCTTAGTTTCATTCATGACATGATAAATATGCCAACTGATGGCTTCACCCTCACGGTCAGGGTCAGTGGCAAGGATCAGTTTATCAGCCTTTTTTAATTCGGCAGTAATGGTGTTGATGGGATCTTTGCTGCGTACCGGAATGTTCCAGTGCATGGCAAAATCTTCTTCGGGTATGACAGAACCTTGTTTGTTTGGCAGGTCACGAATATGCCCCACAGAGGCAACGACGTGATAATCACTACCAAGATATTTATTAATCGTTTTGGCTTTGGCTGGGGATTCAACAACAACAAGTTTCATAGCGTAATACTGACCTTTTTTACCTGACTTTTTGTCATGTCCCGTTTGTCAGGTGCTAGGCGTTTCCGGCTTCCATAGCAAAGAGACCCTGTTGCCATAATGCCGGATGATAACGCCTGCCAATTCCATTTCAAACAGCGCCATGCTGATAACAGGTATTGAGAAATGACACCGCTTAATCAATTCGTCAACCGAAGATGCATCAAAACTTAACAAGTTCAGCAATTCCTGCTTGGCCTTTTCCACCTCATCTTGGTTGGGATCAGTGGGTTTTCCCTCATCAAAAAGTGGCAGTGACGGTGGGTTAACGTTCCATTCTTTGCTGTCAATTTGGTCCAAAATATCTTGACTATCCTGCACTAACATGGCCCCGTCACGAAGCAGATTATTACATCCTCTAGATCTGGGATCTAAAGGGGATCCGGGAATAGCCATGACATCACGGCCACGGTCGGCGGCTTCTCTTGCCGTGATCAGTGACCCAGATTTTAATCCTGCCTCAACTACCAAAAGCCTAATCCCAAGTGAGGCAATGATACGGTTGCGAATAGGAAAATGCTTGGCGAAAGGCTGCATTCCTGTCGGCATTTCCGACATCAAGACGCCTTGATCCCGAAGGCTTTCATAAATACGGGTATTTTCACGTGGATATACTTGATCGACGCCGCCTGCCAGGACCGCAATAGACCCAGTGGTTAATGAACCTTCATGGGCCGCCGCATCAATGCCCCGCGCCATGCCAGAAACAATGGTATAGCCCGCTTGTCCGATCTCACTACACAAAAGCCGAGTGAGATTAAGAGCGTTAAGCGAAGCGTTTCTTGATCCCACCACCGAAAGCGCGGGTTTTTGTAAAAGATGCAGATGACCGAGACAAGTCAAACATCCTGGCGCATCATCAAACATAGCCAAACTTTTGGGATAGGCATCTTCACCGCGCACAATGATTTGCGCCCCTATTTTTTCAGCTGCCGCTATTTCATCTTCTGCCGCACTCTGGGTGGAGATATTAAGGGAAATGCGTGAACGCTTACTGATCTCAGGTAACTGTTCCAGAACGGCTGATCCGGTTTTGTATCGGCGCAACAGCATCGTCAGGGTGACTGGTCCAATATTTTGCGTCCGTATCAGTCGCATAATGGCCAGTTTTTCAGTGATTTTCAAAAATATAATCCCTTTTGCTAAAAGGCTTGGCATGCAGCAAGAGATTGCACCGCAACTGAAATCAGAGATATCTTAACGTGTAAGGATTAATATTTCGTTAATAGCAGGGTTGAAAATCAGACCCCAACCCTTTTATCACGACATACCAATGCGTGGTTCTGTTCCAGAGAAAAGCCGCTTGATATTGCCGCGATGCCGCCAGATGGCCAAGGCGGCAATCATTCCTGCTGTTATAACTGTTAAAACCGGCAAAGGAGGAGAGGAGATCAGCGCAAATAAAATCGGGGCAGAAGTGTAGCTGATGATCGCTGCCAGTGAAGAAAAGCGAAACAAAAATGCAGTTACCAGCCAGACTAAACATACCATTGCCCCAACCAGAGGATGAAAGCCTAGAAATACCCCTAATCCTGTCGCTACGCCTTTACCGCCCCTAAAACCAAGCCAAATCGGATAGCAATGCCCAACAATGCTTAACAGGCCAGTGATGGCAATAACATTGCCATCACCATTGAGATAACGAGCAATCATGACCACAAATAAGCCTTTACCGCTATCCAGAAGAAGCGTTAGCGCGGCAGCAATTTTGTTGCCAGTGCGCAAAACATTGGTGGCGCCAATGTTGCCGCTGCCAATGTTCCGGATATCACCTAACCCAAACAGTTTTGCTATGACTAAGCCAAAGGGAATAGCGCCTATGAGATAGGCGGCGAGGCCATAAAGCATCAATACGATAATATGTTCAGGCATTAACGAGTACCGTTTGCGTGAAGATCCAACTTATGATCGTAAACCTTTTTGCCGCCAATCCAAGTGCCGATCACAACGCCTTGTACTGGGGCACCTTCAAAAGGCGTGCTGACGGATAATGAGGCAAAATCCGCCCCGCGCACTTGCCAGGCTCGATCAAGATCAATCATGGTGAGATCAGCGGTTGCCCCAACTGCCATTTGCCCACCATCAATCTTTAGGATTTGTGCTGGATTATGGCTCAATAGTGCAAATACGCGCATCAACGGAAGATATCCACCATGCCAAAGCGACAGCGTCATTGATAATAACGTTTCTAATCCAGAATAACCTGGTTCTGCTAAGCCAAAAGGAAGCGATTTCACATCGCGATCTTGGGGGGAATGATCACTTGCCATGGCATCGATTGTGCCATCTGCCAGTCCTTCTATCACAGCTTGTCTATCCACTTCGCTTCTTAATGGTGGCGAAAGCCTAAACCGAGTATCATAGTCTCTGACCGCAATATCATTAAGGAGGGCATAAGGTGGTGCGGTATCGCAAGTGACATTCAAGCCTTCAGCCTTTGCCGCGCGGATGAGGGCAACGCCCTTGGCAGTGGCAATATGTGCAACATGATAATGACCACCTGTCAGCCGCAGAATAGAAAGATCACGGCTGATCACAATGTCTTCGGCAGCATCAGGAATGCCTCTTAAACCAAGGCGCGTTGAATGTTCGCCTTCATGCATTTCCCCGTTTTCGGCAAGCATAGGGTCTTCAGCATGCTGAATAACAGGGCGGTTAAGCATAGACGCATAACTTAGCACTCGCCGCATGGTCAGGCTATTGGCAATAGTCTTTGTTGCATCGGTGAAACCAACTGCCCCAGCTTCTGCCAAGAGTCCTAATTCTGCCATGGCTTCACCCTTAAGTCCGACAGTTGCCGCACCATAGGAATATACCCTTAAATCTTGCCCAGCTGTGGATAGCCCACTCATCATGCGGCATTGGGATAACAGCATTTCAGGGTCATCAAGCACGGGATAGGTGTTTGGCAGACAGATAATGCTGGTAATGCCGCTTTTGATCGCAGCGTTAGCTAGGCTTTGCGGGGTTTCACGATGCGCTGCCCCGGGATGACAAGATTGTACCCGCATATCGATAATGCCTGGTGTCAGCACATGACCATTTGCGTTAATTATCTCTGCGCCTTTTGGGGCTTTCAGCGTATTAGGCTGATCAGATAATTCCGCAATTCGCCCTTCACGGATCAAACAATCCCCATGGCTATCTGTCTGGCTAGCAGGATCAATCAGGTGTGCGTTTTGGATTAACACATCGGTCATGTTTTCTGCCTTCCTAGAACTCCAGCAGCAAGAGATTCCAAACAAGCCATGCGAACGGCAACACCAATTTCCACTTGAGTGGTAATCAGACTGCGTTCCACATCATCAGCCAATTCGGATGAAATCTCAACACCGCGGTTCATAGGGCCAGGGTGCATAATCAACGCTTTAGGCTTAGCCAATGCCAGTTTCTCACGCGTTAAACCATAGCGATGGAAATATTCCCTTTGGGATGGGGTTTCTGCCCCTTGCATGCGTTCCTGCTGAAGGCGAAGAAGCATAACGATATCAGTGCCGTCCAACCCCTCTGCCATATCATGATAAACGGTAACGCCCATTTCTGTGATGTGTTGTGGTAACAGAGTTGTCGGCGAAATCAGCCTGATATTAGCGCCCAGTATGGAAAGCAGATGAATGTTTGACCGTGCCACTCGGCTGTTGGCGATATCACCGCAGATAGCAATATTCAGCCCTTCAATATGTCCAAGGCGACGACGAATAGTAAGGGCATCTAGCAAGGCTTGCGTGGGGTGTTCATGCCGTCCATCACCCGCATTAATAACCGCCGCGTCAACATAATTAGACAGCAACAGCGAAGCCCCAGAGTTTTGATGCCGCATCACCAGAATATCAGGATGCATAGCGTTTAGGGTAACAGCGGTATCAATAAGGCTTTCGCCTTTTTTGATGGAAGAGGTCGCAACAGGAACATTAACAACTGACGCCCCCATTTTACGTGCCGCCAGATCAAACGAAACCCGTGTCCGTGTTGAGTTTTCAAAAAATATGGTAAAAACCGTCACGCCTTTGAGATGGCTCAAGGTTTCGCGTGGAGGCAGATCAGCAAAAGTGTTGGCGCGATCAAGAATGCCCTCAACCACAGGGCGTTGAAGCCCTTCTATCCCAAGCAAATGCTTATCTTGTAGAGGGGCAAAGCCAAGCTGATCATCGGCCTTTGCTGATCCGTTATCTTGCCTATTCTGATTACCCATGAACATCCTTATAATCCTGACCTGCTATAACGTCCAGTGCTGATTGCAGTATCCAAGTCGCGGCTAATGCGTCTCGGCGTTCGGATCGTTTTTGTCTGGTCATATCAGCATCAACCATGGCGCGTTCGACCGAAACGGTAGAAAGCCGTTCATCCTGCCATAAAACAGGCCAATCTTTGAGACGAAGCAACGCATAGGTAAAGTCCCGAACAGAATCACATCTTTGGCCCATACTGCCATCCATATTAAGAGGCCAGCCAATGACCAATCCACCTATCTCATGTTCAAGAGCAAGCGCATTGAGCTTTTCCATATCAGGGGTAAATTTATGACGCCGAAGAATCGTAACGGGTGAGGCGACTTTCCAGTCTGGGTCTGAAACCGCTATGCCGATTGTTTTTCGACCCACATCAAGAGCAAATAATTTGCCAATGGATTTGCGTTGGTTAATGAAATCGTCAATCTTGCATATAGCCATAGCCAATGCTATTACCCCTTCAGCAACTTTTTGTCACCAGACTTGTGATCAGGCTCATGACCATTGATAAAAATACTATCCCTCGTATCGCCCGACTGGCGCGCCTTGAAATCGCGCTTGAACGGCAATCTGCCCTTAGTGAAGAACTGGCCTCCATCTTATCATGGGTGGAACAGTTAAACGCGCTTGATACCGCAGAGGTTGAACCTCTGGCCAGTGTTACTGGCCATGATTTGCCGTTACGGGAGGATAAGGTCACCACAGGAAATGATCCAGATGCGGTGCTATCCAATGCCCCTGAAAAAACCTCTAACTTCTTTGTTGTTCCAAAGGTGGTCGAATGAGTGATCTGCTTTCCTTAACGGCGGTCGCCGCGCGTTCAGCTCTTGACAAAAAAGAGTGTTCAGCAAGTGAGCTAACCGCCGCTTATCTAAAGGCTATTGAAGACACAGCCGATAATAACGCCTATGTGGCGATCACTGCAGATAAGGCAACCGATATGGCTAAGGCCAGTGATGCTAGGCTTGCTAAGGGTGAGGGTGGTGCTCTTGAGGGGATACCTGTTGGTGTTAAGGATATGTTCTGCACCAAAGGGGTGGAAACCACCGCGTCATCACAAATCTTAAAAGGCTTTGTTCCCACTTACGAATCCACCGTCACATCCCATTTATGGGCTGATGGCGCGGTGATGCTGGGCAAGCTGAATTGCGATGAATTTGCCATGGGTTCTGCTAACGAAACCAGCGCCTTTGGACCAGTGACTAACCCTTGGACAGCCACTAATGGTGATCTTATGGGTAAAGCCCTTACCCCTGGTGGATCATCAGGCGGATCAGCAGCGGCCATGGCCGCGCGGTCATGTTTACTTGCCCCGGGAACAGATACCGGCGGCTCTATTCGCCAGCCAGCAGCCTTTTGCGGCATGGTTGGGCTTAAGCCGACTTATGGTCGTTGTTCGCGGCGTGGGATCGTTGCCTTTGCGTCATCGCTTGATCAGGCTGGCCCGATAACCCGTGATGTTGCAGATTGCGCGCTGATGATGACCAGCATGGCAGGACATGATGAAGGGGATTCCACCTCTATCGATGCGCCCATGCCCGATCTGATGGCTGCGTTGTCTATGGGGATAAAAGGGATGCGGATTGGGATCCCTGATGAGTATACCCTTGATGGGATGAACCCAGAGATTGTTGCCTTGTGGGAACAGGGGCGTGCTTGGCTCGAAGATGCTGGCGCAAGCTGTGTGCCGGTTAGCTTGCCGCATACGCAATATGCTTTGCCTGCATATTATATTGTTGCCCCAGCTGAGGCATCATCAAATCTGGCGCGTTATGATGGGGTGCGGTACGGTCAGCGCGTGGAAGGGGCAACATTGGATGAAATGTATGCCAAAACCCGTGGAGCAGGTTTCGGGGATGAGGTAAAGCGCCGTATCCTGATTGGGACTTATGTTTTGTCTGCTGGATATTATGATGCTTATTACATAAAGGCTCAGCAAGTTCGCCGCTTGATCCAGCAGGATTTTCTGACTGTATTTGAACAGGTTGATGCGTTATTGACCCCATCAACTCCGACCGCGGCCTTTCCGCTAGGGGAAAAGATGGATGCCGTCAGTATGTTCCTTAACGATGTCTTTACGGTTCCAGCCAATCTAGCAGGAATTCCAGCGATATCTGTGCCTTCGGGATTGTCTTCTGATGGCTTGCCTTTAGGGTTGCAACTGATTGCTCCGGCGTTACGCGAAGATACCTTAATTCGCGGCGCGGCAGTGATTGAAAAGGCAGCAGGGTTTGATCATGTGGCAACAGGGGCCGCGTCATGACGAAAAACGTATCACCATTAGTTGAGGGTCGCACAGGCCCATGGGAAGTTATCATTGGGCTAGAGGTTCATGCCCAAGTGTCGAGTGAGGCAAAATTGTTTTCGGGCGCATCAGCGGCGTTTGGTGCTGGCCCCAATGAACATGTTTCGTTGGTGGATGCGGCAATGCCGGGAATGTTGCCAGTGATCAATCGGTTTTGTGTGGAGCAAGCTGTCAGAACAGGGCTTGGTCTAAACGCGCAAATCAATCTGGTAAGCGTTTTTGACCGTAAGAATTATTTTTACGCTGACCTGCCGCAAGGCTATCAGATCAGCCAGTTCAAACAGCCGATTGTTGGCGAGGGCAGTATCACTATCACTCTCAGCGATGGCACTAGCCGCGACATTGGCATTGAACGCCTGCATCTGGAACAAGACGCTGGTAAATCCATGCATGATCAGCATCCGTCTAAATCCTTTATTGATTTGAACAGGTCTGGCGTGGCACTGATGGAAATTGTGTCAAAACCTGATATGCGTTCTGCCGAAGAGGCCGCCGCCTATGTCAGCAAGCTTAGGGCAATTGTTAGGTTTTTGGGCACTTGTGACGGCAATATGGAACAAGGCTCATTACGGGCTGATTGTAATGTCTCGGTGCGTCGCCCGGGTGAACCGTTAGGCACACGGACAGAAACCAAGAACTTAAACTCCATCCGCTTTATCGCACAAGCGATCAATAGTGAAGTGGCGCGCCAAATTGAGATCCTCGAAGATGGCGGCACCATTGTTCAGGAAACGCGCCTGTTTGATAACACCACAGGCCAGACACGCACCATGCGTTCCAAAGAGGACGCCCATGATTATCGGTATTTTCCTGACCCGGATTTATTGCCATTGAAACTGGACGCGGCATGGGTTGATCATATTCGGGACACTCTGCCTGAGCTGCCTGATGCCTTGCGTGCCCGTTTGTTGGATCAATATGGGCTTTCGCCGTATGATGCTAGTTTGATTAGTGAGGATCGTGCGGTTGCTGCCTATTACGAAACTGCCGCCGCCGGACAAGATGCGAAAATAGTGGCAAATTGGATGACGGTGGAGCTGTTTGGCGCTCTTAACAAAATGGGCCTTGATTTAGCGGATTCCCCTGTAAAACCGGATCAGCTTGGCAAATTGGTTGGCCGCATTACCGATGGCACTATTTCCGGGCGTATTGCTAAGGATGTTTTTGCCCTAATGCTGGAAAATGGCGCTGATCCTGATCAGGTGATTGATGAAAAAGGCTTTAAGCAGGTTTCCGATACCGGAGCGATTGAGGCGATGATTGATGCTGTCATGGCGGAAAACGCGGATAAAGTCGCGGAATATCGCGGCGGTAAGGATAAGCTTTTCGGCTTCTTTGTTGGGCAGGTGATGAAAGCCTCGCAAGGTCAAGCCAATCCAGGGGTAGTGAATGGTCTGCTTAAGCAAAAGCTAGACGGGTAGCAATTTGATATTGAGCACTATAATACTCAAAATTGAAAATATTGTATCTTAGCCATTAATCTGCCGCATCAAAGCGGGCAGGGCGGCGCATTCAGTAATAGCAAAACTAGATTTAGGCATAAAACTTGGGATTTCTGGCGCGTCTGTCGTAACCGCAATAATATGGCGACAAGCCGCGGCAATAGCGGCGTCATGATCCGCATAGGTGTCGCCGATCATCACGGCCTCATCAGGGGCGACCCCCACCTTTTCACATAGCGCCAGAATACCGCCTGGTTCTGGTTTTCGTCCATGGCCACTATCTGCGGTGACGACGTGATCCATCAATTGTGCCAATCCCAAATCATCAAGATTAATTGACGTCGTTGGGTCGCCATCATTAGTCACCACCCCCAATAAATAGCCATCGGATTTGAGTTCTGTTAGTGCTGATCTCACCTCGCCCTTCGGGACCGTTTGCCCACGCACTGATCGGGTGGAAATTGCCATCATTTCATCCAGATAGGCAGGGGCGTTCATAATATCAACCAAAGCGCCATCAAGTTGGCCCCATGCTGGCACAAGCGAGCCATAGGTTCCAGATGCAAAAATCCCATTTTCCAGCACTTTGCCATGCTGGCCATCAGCGCTAAGGTCTACCCCGATGACTCGAAGCAAGTCACGATGATGGACGCGGCCATCAATCAGGCTTTCGGTATAACGGGCAATATTCAAGATAGTGGAAGCCCATGTCTGGCTTAAATCCAGAAGAACCCCATCTTTGTCAAAAATTATCAGTTTTATGGGCATGAAAGTATCAATCGTAATGCAAGAATTAGCTGGTTTTCGGCGTTAGGCCGCTGATTATGTCAGCCATTCGAAAATCTTGCAATCCATGGTTTGACAAATGCTTGATCTTTGATTAGATGAGGGTTGCATACGCCGTGTTGGGGGCAACCCCATATACCCATCATGCGGAGGGGTGGCCGAGTGGCTGAAGGCGGCGGTTTGCTAAATCGTTGAAGGAGGAAACTCCTTCCGGGGGTTCGAATCCCTTCCCCTCCGCCATTTTCTATTATCTTTAAATCTTATTATTACTTGCTGTGATCTATTTACCCTTGTTTTTATGGGATTATATAGGACTATCACGGCATAAAAGTGATGTTCTGTCCATTGCTATCCATCCCAGTCTTGACTATAATGTGGGGGTAATTGTGGGGTTAATAAAGCATGGCTTCTGGACGAGCACATAAGCTTTCAGCATTAAAAGAACATCATAAATAACCGTTGTTCATCGCTACTTTTGCTCTCTGCAATAAATGCCTGCAGTTTTTTTTCTCGAGTTTTGGCGCTGTCTTCACTGTCAAAGCCTGCATTCATTTGTTTAACTTTCATTTCAATCTTCATGCTTAAAATCAGGTACTCTAGCCTCGAAATTGGCATTAATTGGTAACCAAGGGAAGAGATTTTTTGCCCTACTACAGGGCTTTTCAGGACCTAACTTTCAAAGACAGAATCATAACAAAATATTACAAAAGGTAAAGTCGCAACGCCCGACCCAATCTAGGCCCCACCCACTAGTAATATTCATTCTCAATCGTGCATTTAACGCTTTACGGGATGACCTAGACCTAAAGACAGGTACAGACTGGCTACAGCGCACTCTGTACAGCTGGCGGCACTTTTATGCAACCCACAAGACCTAAAGTGAGGTGTTAGTGCCCATGTGCTGAGCAGACAGCACTGAAATTATCGACCGTCAATACAGCAAATACAGTCCGCTGCTTAAAGCGAAACTGTACAGTGGGCGGAAGTAGTGAGAGATCTGAGGTGGGCAAAGTAAAAAAATCTTAACATAAGACAGATGAGCTGTTAGGCTAACTCTTAAAACAGAGGTTTGGCACTTGGTAGAATTAACTTTAGCGCAAGCTCTTGAGCGGG
>Ga0181557_1002432_pt1 | contig 19309 bp, 17 predicted proteins | sample 011ome_23_FD_148632 | JGI IMG/M metagenome (GOLD analysis project Ga0181557, IMG submission 148632) | Coastal salt marsh microbial communities from the Groves Creek Marsh, Skidaway Island, Georgia - 011506CT metaG (spades assembly) | ecosystem: Environmental > Aquatic > Marine > Intertidal zone...
CGTTTGGCTCACCACTGAAAAAATCGAAGCAGAGCCCAATCCCCGGCTTGATTTCTAGCAAATAATAGCGGTCATCAGATCACGCTTTCGCCATTATCCAGCCTTAAAAGCTTTTGAAACGATATTAGCGCGCTGAAATATGGCACAGCAACACTTCGCAAGCATCTTGGATGTATTAGCCCAGATTTTGAGAACCACCTCAATCTCTTTTGCGACTATGGCGCCGCATACTCTCCCCGCCATGCGATCAAACCCGCGCAAGCCTGCCATCTTTTACAATCCATATCCCGAATTTTTCATCCAAAACCAGCGACTTGCCGCCTTTGGCCAATCATTTCTGCTGACCCAAGAACAAAAAACCAAGCAAGAAATCACCCATTTCCAAATATTAATGCAAAAGCCAGCATAAAAACCACCCGGCAGCGGCCAGGTAACGCCTGTCTTAACGGCGAGACTATCTGAAAATTAACATCCCAATGCGCGCGGAAATAAGTCCAAAAGAATATGAGTTTTCTATACAAAAGAAGATAAATTGCCACATTTTAAACAAATTATAGCTTTAAATATCATATTCGATTAATGTCCGAGCCTGCATAAAAAAAATTGATAGCTTATTTTAAAGAATAGTTACCAAGGCGTGTAAACGCGAGGAATGCGCGCTTATTGAGAAAACGGGTGCCTCTATGACCAAGATATTAACCGTAGATGATGACCGGCATATACTAACCTCCCTTTCCGTCATTCTAAAAGCGGAAGGATTTGAGGTAGAGGCCTTTCCTGATGGCGCCGCAGCCCTCGACGCCTTTTCCAGGATCAAACCAGACCTTGCCGTAATAGATATCAAAATGCCCAGGATGGATGGTCTGGAATTGCTTCAAAAACTTCGGCAGAAAAGCTGGATTCCGATCATTTTCCTCACATCTAAAATTGATGAGATTGATGAAATTTTGGGCCTGCGGATGGGTGCGGACGAATATGTTACCAAGCCTTTTTCAGAACGGTTACTGATCGAACGCATCCGAACCTTGCTGCGCCGCAATGATCTTGTCTCGGGAAAAATTGAACCGAATAAAAGCGATACAAACGTCATGAAGCGAGGCAATTTAACAATGGACCCACAGCGGCACACCGTGCAATGGAAAGGCATTCATGTGGCGCTTACCATCACCGAGTTTTTATTGCTGCAAGCCTTGGCAATCCGTCCGGGATTTGTGAAAAGCCGCGACCAATTGATGGACGTAGCCTATGGGGATCAAGTTTATGTTGATGACCGCAAGATTGACAGTCATGTAAAACGCCTGCGTAAAAAAATGCGCGTGGCAGACGAAAGTTTTACGGCGATTGAAACGCTTTATGGCATTGGGTATCGCTATAATGACGCGTGGTAGGATATGACGTTCGGCGATCTTTCTCACAGCGCAAACGCGAAGGCGGAACGCGGGGCGCATCAGTCCGAGGGTTTTGGGGCGCGCCAATGGACGAAACGGTTTCGTGCGCCCCAATCACCAAAACCCCTTAAGCAAAATTGGATCGCAAAGGCATCAAGCGCGCTTTCACGGCGCTTGCACAACTCAAAAACTTTAATCATCTCGATAAATGTGGTTCTGGTTATAGCTTTGCTGCTACTCAACGCTGCGACGCTGCATAGATGGCCGGCATTGATTGAAGCGCTATATTTGAACAACCCTCACCACACAGCTGACCAGATTTTTCATAAGCTTACACCAAAGCTGTTGCAGATGGATACGTGGCGCGATCACAATGCGCAATTAAAGGCTCATACAGATCAGATTGATGCAAACGTAAATGGGCAGATAACGCTGTTCGGTATGCGGGGTCAAATCTTGGCGCAAACCTCTCTTCATCCAAATCCTAAGTCACAAAATAATCCGAAAAACCACCACATCTCTCCGCAAAGTTTTTCAGCACTTCAACCTGAAACACAATCATCCTCGGATTTTGTATCGTTAGAGCAACTGCTGTCTGAAGCAATCGACAAAACACTTTTGACCGCGCATCAGCACGTAGATACCTACATTCGATCAAGTACCGGCAACTATTATTTTTTAGAAACCGGAATTATTAAACATAATGGCAAAATCCTCGGCGCTTTGGCAATATTAATTGAAGATTCTGCGCGGCAAAAGATTTATTCTGATTTGCGTGTGCAAACCTTTGCAGCAACTGGCTTGGGTGTTTTAACCTCCGCCCTGATCAGTCTATTGATTTTTTATCGGGTCAGCCACCCAATCACTGTGTTGACAAGACGACTTCAACAAAAGAATGCGCAAACAAGCCTACCTTCGCCCGAGCTTATGCTTGAGCAAGCGCCAAAAGCACCAGAGGGCAGCGAAGTGGCGAATCTAACCGCTGTTTTACATGAAATGGGCCGCAAATATTACAAACAAATAGATATGCAAAACCAATTTACATATGACGTGGTGCATGAGGTCAAAAACCCGCTCACCTCGCTGCGCGCAGCTGTAAAAGCGTTAGAATTGGTTAAGGACGAGGCGCAACGCCGGCAGCTTTTGGGAATAATTCAAGAAGATGCGGTGCGGATGGAACGCTTGCTAAATGATATTGGAGCTGCCGGAAGGCTCGATGGCGAACTCGAGCAAGAAACCCGTGCCAATTTTGATATGTGCCAGTTGCTGCGCAACATTGCGCAACAATATGATCCGGTTGCAGCAGAAAAAAATATCACGATCAAAATGGAGCTGCCTCAAAACGCAATCACGATACATGGCTTAGAAAAGCAACTTGCGCAGGTGTTTGAAAACTTGGTCACTAATGCGATAAGTTTTTGCAACACCGGTGGGCATATTCGTATCTGGATAAAATTACAGACCGATACTTGTTTAGCAGTTATCGAGGATACCGGACCCGGCTTCCCGGCAGGCACATTGGATAAAATTTTCGATCGCTTCTATTCTGATCGACCTAACGGCGCTTTTGGCGCGCATTCTGGATTAGGTTTGAGCATTTCAAAAAAAATAATTGAGGCGCATGGTGGTGTAATCTGGGCAGAAAATATCACATCCAAGTTTTCAACAGGCGAAGAGAGTGATGTTTTAGGGGCTAGGCTTCTGGTTGGCCTGCCTCGAGTATGTTGTTCATCGTCGAATCACATAGGGATAACATGATACTGCATGCAAGCTGCATCGATATCGATGGGCGCGGCATCCTGATTTTGGGAGAGTCTGGAAGTGGAAAATCAACCCTCGCCATTCAGTTAATCGCGCTCGGCGCCTCATTGGTTGCAGATGACAAAACGCTGGTGACACGGGTAGAAAATCACGTGATCGCGCGGTGCCCTACCGCCATTAAAGGCTTGATCGAAGCACGCGGGATTGGCTTTTTAAGACCAAAGCTGGTGCAAGAAACACGGCTTCATTTGGTAATTGACCTGAACCAGCGCGAAACCTCTCGCCTTCCTGAACAAAAATACCATGATTTATTCGGGGTCAAACTTTCATTAATTTATCCAACACAGATGGACGGATTTGCCTCGGCAGTCTATATCCTAGCGCAAAGCGGTTTAGCGCAGGATCAAAATCTGTCCGATGTCAACAGCTGACCAAATTACCTTGGTTCTTGTAACCGGTCCGTCGGGCGCGGGACGATCCTCTGCTATCAACGCTTTGGAAGAGCTGGAATTTGAAACCATCGATAACTTGCCAATTTCCTTAATAGACAAGGTGGCCACTTCTTCAAAAACATCCAAACCCTTGGCGATTGGGTTGGATATTCGAAACCGCGACTTTTCCATCCAAGCCATCATCAACTCGATTGCCCAATTAAAAGCGCTGCCCAAAATCAAAGCAACCGTCCTATTTGTTGATTGTGATCCAAAAGTGCTCAATCTGCGGTTTTCTGAAACCCGGCGCAAACACCCATTTGCACCCCGAGAAACCATCCAAGACGGGATCGCGCATGAGATCGCACTCTTAATCCCCATCAAAGCCAAAGCGGATCTATTAATCGATACATCTGACTTGACGCCACATGAATTGCGCGCGCAGATCAAACATCATTTTGACGGCGGGAAAAATACCAATTTGGCCGTGATCTTGAAATCATTTTCCTACAAAAAAGGGGTACCTGTCGGCGCTGATATGGTGCTCGATGTGCGGTTTTTAAAAAACCCACATTGGCAACCAGCCTTGCGCGCAGGCGATGGGCGAGATCAGACTGTACAAGACTATGTCGCCAGCGATCCAGCTTTTACAGAATTTTTCCAAAAAACCCATGCATTGATCCTATTCCTACTTCCTGCCTATAAGAGAGAAGGAAAAACCCAATTCACATTGGCTTTTGGCTGCACGGGGGGGCAACACAGATCCGTAACGCTCGTGGAGTTAATGGCACAGGCTTTGGAAGATTGTGGTTGGAATGTGTTGACGCAGCATATGGAATTGGACGAGTAAGAGCTATATCGAGTAAGGATATAGGCGGCGGAAGGTAAGGGCGGTCAGGTGATTGGAATTGTAATTGTCGCGCATGGTGGTCTTGCAAAAGAGTATTTGGCCGCAGTGGAGCATGTCGTGGGCAAACAAAAACGCATCGCCACCATTGGCATCAGCGCTGAGTATGACAGGGCCTTCATGGAAGCCGAAATTTGCAACGCCGCCGATCACGTTGATACCGGTGATGGGGTGGTTGTAGTGACCGATATGTTTGGCGGAAGCCCCTGCAATCTGTCGTTGCAAGCTTGCAGGCCGCAGGATCGTAAAATCATTTACGGCGCAAACCTACCGATGTTGATCAAGCTTACAAAATCACGGCGGCTCTCAGTCCAAGACGCAGTGGATATCTCTTTGGACGCTGGGCGCAAATATATTGATTGCCATGATGGCTCGGGACTCTGATGCAAGACACATATTCTGAACGCTTTGAAATTATCAATGAAAAGGGCTTACACGCTCGCGCGGCAGCCAAGCTGGTTGAAACCGTTGAAAGATATGACGCTACGGCAGAGATCTTCAAAGATGGTTTACAGGCTTGCGGCAATAGCATTATGGGCCTTTTGATGTTGGCAGCCTCCCGCGGAACCTCTATTGACGTGCACACCAAAGGAAACCAAGCCAAGGATCTGTCAGAAGCGATTGGCGTCTTGATAGCCGCCAGATTCGGCGAAGACTTCTGAAGACAAAAAAGGAAATACTGTGGTGGAGCAGATACAACAAACCCGGGGGGTAAGAGATGATCAGCCCCTCTCCAAACCTGTGGATCCGGATATTCCTTATGACAGGCGCAAACTGTCCTATGCCACAACCTTTAAAAACCCAGCCCAGCGTAGAACCATCCAAACCATTGAATTTTTAACCGGCAAGCTGCGCCTGCTGCGGGTCATACGCAAATTTGAGGCCCGGGGCGTTCCGGTTGGCCAGGCCTTTTGGAAACAAGCTTTGGACATCATGAATGTCGAGCTGCAAACCCCGCAAAGCCAAATCGATAAAATTCCCAGAGAGGGTCCACTGGTTATCACAGCGAATCATCCCCATGGATTGGTCGATGGTATGATTCTTGGAGAACTCATCGGGCGCGTGCGCACGGATTATAAAATATTAACCCGCACCTTGCTCACTGGTATTGCCGAAATTGAAAACTTTATGATTCCTGTTCCCTTTGCGCATGACAGCCAGGCACTGGAAAAAAACCTTGAAATGCGAAAAAGCGCAATGTCGCATCTTAAAAATGGCGGTGTGGTGGTTCTATTCCCTTCTGGCGCCGTGGCGGCGTCTAAAACGATGTTCGGCCCCGCAATAGAGGCAGAATGGAACCCATTTACCTCGAAAATGATCCAGCGCTCAAACGCGCGCGTTTTACCGATTTTTTTTCCCGGCGCAAACTCGCGCCTTTATCAAATTGCCAATCAAATTTCTGCCACGCTGCGCCAAGGGTTACTGCTGCATGAAGTGGTTCATGCGATGAACAAGCCCCAAGCGCCGGTGGTTGGGGATGTGATCGAGCGCGATGCGATTAAAGACTGGGCGTCTAATCCGCGCGGCTTTGTAAATTGGCTGCGCGCCGAGACGCTTGGTCTTGCCGATAAGAAAAGCTGAACCAGAGCGGCTATTAGGCGGCGACGTTTAGCGCGTTGGCACGGGGGTTGGGCCTCGATAATCATAAAATCCACGCTGCGTTTTACGCCCGAGCCACCCGGCTTCTACATATTTGGTCATTAACGGACAAGGCCGGTATTTGGTATCGGCCAACCCATCATGCAGCACATTCATAATCGCCAAACACGTATCCAACCCGATAAAATCGGCCAGTTCGAGAGGGCCCATCGGATGATTGGCCCCCAGACGCATCGATTGATCAATCGATTCAACCGACCCCACGCCTTCGTAAAGCGTGTAAACGGCTTCATTGATCATCGGCATTAAAATCCGATTCACGATAAATGCAGGAAAATCTTCAGCGCTGGCCGCTGTTTTACCAAGCCTATTAACCACCGCGAGGCAGCTGTCATAGGTCGCCTTATCCGTGGCAATTCCACGAATAAGCTCAACAAGATCCATCACCGGCACCGGGTTCATAAAATGAAACCCCATAAACTTTTCTGGCCGATCCGTACGGCTGGCCAAGCGCGTGATTGAGATCGAAGAGGTGTTCGATGTCAAAATGGTATGAGGCTGCAAATGCGGCACAAGCGCCTCAAAGAGGCTATGTTTCAGCGCCTCTTTTTCAGTTGCCGCTTCAATCACCAAATCGGCAGCACCCAAATCGGACAGGGCCAATGTGGTAGAAATCCGCGCGATGGCGTCAACTTTCTGATCAGCGGTTATTTTCGCGCCTTTAACCTGACGCGCCAAATTGCGATCAATAACAATGCGCGCATTGTCCAAAGCCGCCTGATTAAGATCCGTTATCGTCACCTGATATCCGGCCAGCGCCAGAACATGCGCAATACCATTGCCCATCTGACCGGCCCCGATCACTCCGACTTTTTGAATATCCACGCCGCGCGCTCCTTTTGCTGCTTGGCAGAGCATAGGCATTCAGAGCAAAGAGGTGCAAGGGCTGGCGGTTTTCTTATCAAAATTTTCTGAAGCCTTTTCCAAAAGTTGCAAAAAGAAAGGGCCAAATGCTTTGCCAACCTTTAAGGCGCATGCCCAGCTGCACTGCGCATTTGAAATCAGGCCCAATAATATGCGCCAAAACCACTTAAAATTTTCGCTTCGCCGCGCCTAAAAAACCTAACCAACTGGCATGTCGACTTGGATATAGTCACAGCGCTTAGATCAATCTACTAGCGGCTCAAGGCTGCGCCAAATCGCCAGAGGCGCATCACGCAATAAAAAAGCCCGCGCATGCGGGCTTCTTGCTGATGTAAATTTATAGGCTTGGTTTATACCAGCTTTTCAGTTAGCTCGGGCACTGCTTCAAACAAATCAGCAACAAGCCCGAAATCAGCAACTTGGAAGATAGGCGCTTCTTCATCTTTGTTGATGGCCACGATAATTTTGCTGTCTTTCATTCCGGCCAAATGCTGGATCGCACCGGAAATTCCAACCGCGACATACAGATCGGGTGCAACCACCTTGCCCGTTTGACCCACTTGCCAATCATTGGGAGCATACCCAGAATCAACCGCCGCGCGCGAAGCGCCAACAGCCGCATTCAATTTATCGGCTAAGTTTTCGATCATCGCAAAATCATCTTGGCTGCCAACGCCGCGGCCGCCCGACACGACCACGCCCGCAGAAGTCAGTTCGGGCCGATCACTGCTGGCAACCTTATCTTCAATCCATTGTGACAAACCAGGATCGGGCGCAGCTGAAACATTCTCAACCGTTGCGGCACCAGTGCTACCTACTGCGTCAAAATTTGCAGTTCGCACCGATAACACCTTTTTGGCATCGCCGCTTTTAACCCGTTGAATGGCATTGCCGGCATAAATCGGGCGTTCAAACGTATCTGCATCGACCACAGCCGTGATATCGGTGATCACCATCACATCCAATAGGGCCGCAACCCGGGGTAGAATATTTTTTGCTGAATTTGTTGCCGGAGCAACGAAATGAGAATAATCACCCGCCAATGAAACGATAAGATCTGCAATCGGTTCTGCAAGGCCATTTCCATAGGCCGCATCATCCGCGCATAACACTTTGCCTACCCCGTCCAATTGCGCGGCAGCCGAAGCAGCCGCGCCGCAACCCGCTGACGCGCATAAAATCGTGACATCACCCAAAGCGGTGGCCGCGCGCACCGCTTTTGCAGTGGCGTCTACGGCCAGTTCAGTGCCATTCACTTCTGCCAAAAGAAGAACTGCCATTATACTGCTCCTGCTTCTTTAAGTTTTTCCACCAGCTCATCGACCGAGCCCACCTTAATCCCGGCCGAACGCGCTTCGGGTTCGCCCGTATTCACAATGCTCAGGCGCGGCGCGATATCCACGCCCAAATCCGCCGCGGTTTTTTGATCCAAAGGCTTTTTCTTAGCCTTCATTATATTGGGCAGCGAGGCATAGCGAGGCTCATTCAACCGCAAGTCAACGGTAACGATCGCCGGCATGGTCACTTTAATCGTTTGCAAACCGCCATCGACCTCGCGGGTGACAACCGCGGCATCGCCCTCAACGCTCAATTCAGATGCAAAGGTGGCCTGTGACCAGCCCAACAGCGCGGCCAGCATTTGACCGGTTGCGTTCATATCATTGTCGATGGCTTGCTTGCCGCAGAGCACCAAACCCGGCTGCTCTTCCTCCACAATCGCTTTGAGTATTTTTGCCACGGCCAAAGGCTCGATATCTTGATGTACGTCTTCGGCGGCAACCACAAGAATTGCGCGATCCGCGCCCATGGCCAAGGCGGTGCGCAGGGTTTCTTGTGCTTTTTCAACGCCAACAGACACCGCGATAATCTCATCTGCCTTGCCCGCCTCTTTCAGCCGGATTGCTTCCTCAACGGCAATTTCATCAAACGGGTTCATCGACATTTTGACATTGGCCAAATCAACGCCAGACCCATCCGCTTTCACGCGCACTTTCACATTATAATCTATTACGCGTTTGACAGGCACCAATACCTTCATGGGGAGATCTCCTTCGCAATTTACGCTTTATAGCGTATCACCCATCCAAAATCCCACTTGTGATAATCCTATGAGGCCGGAAACGACAGCGAAAAATCGTCACAGTAGGGGTCTAGGACGTCGCGTTTTTATAAAAAATGCAATTTATCTTATCTATTCGCACCGGGAACCCATAATACGTCGTCAGCGCCGGCATTATTGGCAACGCGGCCTGCCACGAAGAACCAATCGCTCAACCGGTTCAAATACCGCACGGCATCCGGGTTGATCGCTTCCATGGTTGCAAGCTCAACACAAAGGCGCTCTGCACGGCGCGCCACGGTGCGGCACACGTGCAGATGCGCTGACAACACGCTGCCGCCGGGCAAAATAAAGCTGCGTAAGGGTGAAAGCTTGGCATTTAGAACATCAATTTCTTTTTCCAAACGCGTCACTTGCGATCCCGCCATGCGCAAGGGCGCGTATTCGGCTTCATGATCGCGTTCCATCTCGGGACGGCACAGATCCGCGCCCAAATCAAACAGATCGTTCTGGATCAAGGAAAGCCATTGCCCCATATCACCCTCTGCATGCAACCTGGCAACGCCCACCGTGGCGTTTAACTCATCCACCGTGCCATAGGCATTGACGCGCATGGAATGTTTGGCCACACGCGTGCCATTGCCCAGCGCGGTTTCACCATCATCTCCGGTTTTGGTGTAGATTTTGTTTAAAACAACCATCTCAGTCTCCTTAACCCGCAAAATAAACGAAGAGCAAAATCAACAGCACTGCGATGAATTGCGCAAAAATACGCAAGCGCATCAATTTATTTGCGTATTTACGATTGAATTCACCACCCCGACCAAAACCTCCAATGCCAATCATCAAGATGATTGCCACTGCTGCCATAGCCAAAATAACGATAATAAAAAGGGGATCTTGCGCCATATTCTGAGTTTCCATTCTGCCTCACGTTTTATGTAGGCGTCTTCTTCCAAAAAGCGAAGGCCAATCTCCATGATTATGCGTTCCAGCCCCTTAACCGCGGGTCAGCAGATAATCCAAAGCGCGCTGTGGCAGCAAGCGGCGCATCCAACTGGCCATATAGGTGGGGGCGGTCACATAATAGTTGGCTCTTGGTTTCTTAACGCTGAGCGCGCGCAGCAGCGTATCGCTGACCGCACTGGCCGGCAATTCAAACTTATCTGGCCCCGCATCTTCATACAGACGTTTTACCAAGTGACGTTCATAAAATGCCGCGCGGGCTGATCCGCGCCAATCAATCCATTTCTCAAAATGTGGAATTGCGTTTTGACGAATGTGACTGGTAATCGGCCCTGGTTGAATAAGCACCACGTCAATAGGGCTATCGCGCATTTCAAGCCGCAAAGTATGCGTCAGCCCTTCCAGCGCAAATTTGCTGGCCACATACGCCCCCCGCCATGGCAAGGCAATAAAGCCCAGCACTGAAGAACAATTGAGAATGCGCCCAAAACCCTGCGCGCGCATAATGGGAATGACCTGGCGGGTTAAATCATGATATCCAAAGAGATTAGTTTCAAACAAGGCCGCCAAGGCGGCGCGCGGCAGATCCTCGACCGCGCCGGGGCAGGCAAAAGCGCCATTGTTGAACAAGGCATCAAGGCGCCCATCGGTTTTCTCGAGCACTTCGTGTAACCCCGATGCGATGGTGGCTTCAAGGCTGTAATCTATTCGCACGCTCTCCAAGCCCTCGGCGCGCAGACGTGCCACATCATCCGCTTTCCGGCAGCTGGCAAAAACCCGCCAACCTTCCGCCTGCAGCCGATGCGCCGCATCATAGCCAATGCCGGAGGAACATCCGGTGATGAGAATCGATTTTTGCTGCATCATTTTTTTATCCGATTTTAACGCAATCACCCTTGCGCATAATTTCTAGAAGGAGGCAATGTTTTTACGGTTCTTACGGCCAACCAAGCAGAAATGGATGTTTAAAGCAGACCGGTTGAAAAATTATGTCGCAGCCGCTTTACCTGTCAGAACGCAGCGGCTATCACATCATCTATGGATGAAATAACCGACGACCCCAATATAGATGGCATCACCTCTGAACCGCTGCGGCGGGCGATTGGCGATCGGTATTTAACCTACGCGCTCTCTACGATCATGCATCGCGCCCTGCCCGATGCCCGCGATGGCTTGAAGCCTGTGCATCGCCGCATCCTTTATGCGATGCGCGAATTGCGCCTCAGCGCAACTGGCGGGTTTCGTAAATCGGCCAAGATCAGCGGCGATGTGATGGGCAATTATCATCCCCATGGCGATGCCGCCATCTATGATGCGATGGCGCGCTTGGCCCAAGATTTTAACGTGCGTTATACGCTTGTCGATGGCCAGGGAAATTTTGGCAATATTGACGGCGATAACCCTGCCGCCAGCCGCTATACAGAAGCGCGCATGACCGCAGTTGCCGAAGCACTTTTGGAGGGTTTGAACGAAAACGCGGTCGATTTTCGCGAAAATTACGATGGCACTTTGAGCGAACCCGTGGTGCTGCCCGCCAGCTTCCCAAACCTTCTGGCCAATGGCTCAAGCGGCATCGCGGTTGGCATGGCAACCAATATTCCGCCGCACAATATTGCCGAACTTTGCGATGCCTGCTTGCATTTGATCAAAACACCAGACGCCCGAGACGATACGCTTTTGACCTATGTCAAAGGCCCCGATTTCCCCACCGGTGGCGTGATCGTGGAAACCCCGGAATCGATGGCGCAAGCCTATCGTAGCGGCCGCGGTTCGTTTCGTTTGCGGTGCAAATGGCATGTCGAAGATCTGGGCCGCGGGCAATGGCAAATCGTGATAACGGAAATTCCGTTTCAAGTTCAAAAATCCAAATTAATCGAAAAAATCGCTGAATTAATCCAGCTGAAAAAACTGCCAATTCTGGGTGATGTGCGCGATGAAAGCGCAGAAGATATCCGCCTCATCATCGAGCCAAGGTCGAAAAACGTCGATCCGGATATGTTGATGGGTATGATGTATCGCAACTCGGATCTGGAAATTCGCTTTGCGATGAACATGAATGTCTTGATCGATGGGCTGACACCAAAAGTTTGCAGCATGAAAGAGGTGTTGCGGGCCTTTTTGGATCACCGCCAAGAGGTGCTTTTGCGCCGTAGCAAATACCGAATTGATAAAATAGATCACCGGTTGGAAGTTTTAAACGGCTTGATCATTGCGTTTTTGAATCTGGATCGGGTGATCGATATTATCCGCTATGATGAGGATCCAAAAGCCGCGCTGATGGCCGAAATCTGGGATCCCTCAAAGCCCCGCGCCACCTCTGAGGCCGATTATCGTGGTCCAAATCTTGAACAAACTGGCAGCCTCAGCGAAGTTCAAGCAGAGGCAATCTTGAATATGCGCCTTCGCTCGTTACGGCGCTTGGAAGAGGTGCAATTGGTGAATGAGCGCGAGGCATTGACCCTCGAGCGTGCGGGCTTGCAGGCCCTGCTGGATGATACGGCGCTGCAATGGGCGAAAGTGTCCGAAGAAATCAAAGCCACAAAAAAACAATTCGGCAAAGACTATGCTGGTGGCGCGCGGCGTACGGTTTTTTCAGAAGCACAAGAAGTTGAGGATGTGCCGATCGAAGCGATGATCGATCGCGAGCCAATCACTGTTGTCTGCAGCAAAATGGGCTGGATCCGCGCGATGACCGGGCATATCGACCTTGCCCGCGAGCTTAAATTCAAGGATGGCGACGAAAGCGCCTTTATATTCCACGCCGAAACCACCGATAGGCTTTTGGTCTTTGCCAGCAACGGCCGCTTCTACACAATCTCGGCCGCCAATCTGCCCGGAGGGCGAGGTATGGGCGAGCCCCTACGCTTGATGATAGACTTGCCCAATGACTGCGAAATACTGGATATTTTAATTCATAAACCCGGGCGCCGATTGTTGGTGGCCTCCTCTGCAGGGGATGGGTTTATTGTACCAGAAGACGAAATCATCGCCCAGACGCGCAGCGGCAGACAAGTGCTGAACGTCCGCGGCGATATCAAGGCAAAGACCTGCTTGCCGATTGCAGGGGATCACGTCGCGGTTGTGGGTGAAAATCGAAAAGTCTTGGTATTTTCGATTGAAGAGCTTCCCGAAATGAACCGCGGCAAAGGCGTGCGGCTGCAAAAATATAAAGATGGTGGCCTGTCAGACGTTACCACCTTTGATTTGGCCGCGGGTCTCAGCTGGCTAGATCCGGCAGGGCGCACGCGCACCGAAACGGATCTGCTGGAATGGACCTCAAAACGGGCCAGCGCGGGCCGCATGGCACCGCGCGGATTCCCGCGCGACAACCGCTTTACAAAACCGCCCGCGTCAAACGATTAAAAGCGCGCGGAAATCATTCACATTGGTGCCTGTCGGCCCTGGCGAAAATAATTCACCCAAGGCCTCAAAAGCGCTGAACGCATCATTATTGGCAAGCGAGGCCCTTGGCTGAAGGCCCAGTTTGTAAAGCCGTACCAACGTATCCGGGCCAATAAAGGCCCCAGCATTGCTTTCAGAACCATCAATACCATCAGTGTCGGCGGCAAAGCCGTAGACGCCTGCCATCCCATCAAGCGCAATGGCCAAAGCCAAAAGAAACTCTGTATTGCGCCCGCCGCGCCCATTGCCCTTTAACGTGACGGTGGTTTCCCCGCCTGACAACAATAACACAGGTTTGCGAAACGGCCGATCGCGCAGCGCAATTTCACGTGCCATGGCCGCATGCATGCGGGCAATATCCGCCGCCTCGCCCTCAATCGCGTCAGACAGAATCATCGCGGGTATGCCCAGCGCACTGGCGCGCTGCGCCGCCGCTTCCAGCGATAAGCGCGCAGATCCAATCAACCGCGCATCACGCCCTTTAAATACGGGATCATCTGGCAAAGGGGCCTGCGCTGTGGCAATCGCGTCACGCATGCGCTTTGGTAAATCAAGGCGATAATTATCAATTGCCGCCAAGGCCTCTGCGGCCCCGCGTTGATCGGGAAGGGTTGGCCCAGAAGCCACTTGCGCCAGATCATCGCCCGGAATATCGGATAATACCAAAGACAGAACCGGCGCTGGATAAGCCGCCGCCGCAAGCCGCCCGCCTTTGATTTTGCTGAATTGTTTGCGCACCGCGTTCATCGAAGAAATGGGCGCCCCCGAGGCCAATAAAGCTGCGTTCAAACCCTGTTCATCGACCAGGGTGAACCCCTCGGGTGGGCAAGGCAACAATGAGGATCCTCCGCCGCAGATCAACGCCACCACCAAATCATCCGGCGTCAAACCCGCAACCGCATCCAGCAGCGCGGCGCTGGCCCGCTCGCCCGCGGCATCCGGCACAGGATGTGCAGCCTCCAAAACCGTGATCGACTGACAGGGGGTGGCGTATCCATATCGGGTCACGATAACGCCGGTGACCGGGGCCTCATAAAGCTCTTCAAAGGCAGCGGCCAATTGCGCGGCGCCTTTTCCAGCCCCCACCACAACCGTTCGGCCTTTCGGCGGACTCGGCAAATGATGTTTCAGCACCGATTTGGCATCCGCAGCATCTACCGCCACCCCAAACAGCGTTTCAAACAGGTTTTTTGGATCTTGTATCATGCTTATTTGCTAGCCCGAAGGCAGCACAGGGTAAAGAAAGAAAGGCAAAATAAATTTTAAGCGCAAATCCCAGCGCCAATCCACCTTAGCCTCGCCATGAAAAGACCGCTCAAACGGGGCGATGGTTAAAAACTTTTTTGCATCAAAAATCCGCATATTATGGTTTTGTTGACTCGATTCGGAGCCAGCCTTGGGATCTAAACTTCCAAAATTTCAATTTTGGACCTAAAATCAGTTATCAACTGGCCCTATCGAAAGCCTAAGAATTAGGCTGAATGAACCAAAGAGAAAACAAAGTCCGCCGAGCGATCGGGCGCATATAGAACAAGGAGACGTCAAATGGACGGAGCGCTTTACGATAACGATATTTCCCATGTGGTCGAAGCTGACCGCGCCCATGTCTGGCATCACCTTATCCAGCACAAACCTTTTGAAACCAATGACCCCCGGATTATTGTCGAAGGCAAAGGCATGAAGGTTTGGGATCAAAACGGAAAAGAACATATTGACGGTGTCTCTGGCGGCGTCTGGACGGTTAATGTCGGCTATGGGCGCGAAAGCATCGCCAACGCGGTGCGCGACCAATTGATCAAGCTTAACTATTTTGCTGGCTCTGCGGGGTCGATTCCTGGGGCGCTGTTCTCGGAAAAACTGATTAGCAAAATGCCAGGTATGAGCCGGGTTTATTATTGCAACTCTGGATCTGAGGCGAATGAAAAAGCCTTTAAAATGGTGCGCCAGATCGCACATAAGCGCTATGGCGGCAAAAAACATAAAATCTTGTATCGTGACCGCGATTATCACGGCACCACCATCGCAACGCTGTCCGCCGGTGGCCAAGATGAGCGCAACGCCCAATACGGACCCTTTGCGCCTGGATTCATCCGGGTTCCCCATTGCTTGGAATACCGCGCCCAGTGGGATCTGACAGGCGAGGCCTACGGCAAACGCGCCGCTGACGCGATTGAGGAGGTGATTTTGGCAGAAGGACCTGAAACCGTTGGCGCCTTATGCCTTGAGCCCGTGACGGCTGGCGGCGGTATTATCACCCCCCCGGAAGGCTATTGGGAACGCGTGCAAGAAATATGCACAAAATATGATATTTTGCTGCATATTGATGAAGTTGTATGCGGCATCGGGCGCACCGGCACCTGGTTCGGGTATCAAAATTATGGGATCAAACCCGACATGGTTACGATGGCAAAAGGCGTGGCCTCGGGATATGCCGCAATCGCCTGCATGGTCACCACCGAAGCCGTTTTCGATATGTTCAAAGATGACGCCGGCGATAAGATGAATTATTTCCGCGATATTTCAACCTTTGGCGGCTGTACCGCCGGCCCGGCTGCGGCGATCGAAAATATGCGGATCATCGAAGATGAAGGGCTGCTCGACAATACGCTGGCGATGGGCGCGCATATGATCGAAAACCTAAATGCGTTGGCCGAAAAACATCCTGTGATCGGTGATGTGCGCGGTAAAGGGCTGTTCTGCGGCGCCGAACTGGTAGCCGACCGCGCCAGCAAAGAACCTGCTGATGAGAAGAAAGTACAGGCTGTTGTAGCCGATTGTATGGCCCAAGGCGTGATCATCGGAGCCACCAACCGGTCTTTGCCGGGCTTTAACAACTCGCTGTGTTTCAGTCCTGCGCTCATCGCCACAAAAGACGATATCAACCACATCACCGAGGCGGTTGATCAAGCGCTGGGGCGCGTATTCGCAAGCTAAGCCAGCCCCAAAAGCCATTCTCTTGCCCCAAGTAAGGGGCAAGAGGCGCGCCATTGGGCCCGCATTTAGGCCAACCGAAATGCGCCCCATACCTTTTATGCACAGTATGAAAGCGCAGTATTCTGCGTTTACCTTTCTGAAAAAAACAGTCTAAACTGGACTTATGTCCATCCCAATAGAAACTTTCTTTTTAGATCCAGACGCCGAGGGCACGCTGCAGGGCCGCATTCAACAAATGATCGCGGAAGGCATCCTATCGGGGCGATTTCAGAAAAATGAAAAATTGCCATCAACGCGGCGCCTTGCGACGCATTTGGGCATAAGCCGCATTACCGTTACATTGGCCTATACCGAATTACTGGCCAATGAATACCTGACCTCGAAAGGACGCTCAGGATATTATGTGTCCCCCGAGGCGCCCGAACCGCCCCAGTTTAAACCGCTGCCTAAATCGGAAGAAAAGGTGGATTGGACACGCGCCATCGCCAAGCATTACTCGGAAACATCCACTTTTGAAAAACCCGAAGATTGGGCGCGCTATAAATTTCCCTTCATTTATGGCCAAACCGATCCCTCGCTTTTTGATCACGCAAATTGGCGCGCCTGCGCAATGAAAGCGCTTGGAGCGAAAGACTTCCCATCTTTAACCGCCGATTACTTTGATCGCGATGATCCCGAGCTTATTGAATTTATCGCCCGGCAAACCTTGCCCCGACGTGGGATTATTGCAGCTCCAGACGAAATTTTAGTCACCTTGGGCGCGCAAAATGCTTTATGGCTTTCAACCCAAGTGTTGCTCAACCAGCGCCGCAAAGCCGTGATCGAAAACCCTTGTTACCCGGCCTTGCGCGATATTCTGTACCAGTCGCGCTGCCATATTACCGCGGTGGATGTGGATGATTATGGCCTGCCCCCGCATCGGATCCCAAATGACAGCTCGGTTATATTCACTACCCCAAGCCACCAATGTCCGACAACGGCCACCATGCCATTGCAACGCCGCAAAGCCCTATTGTCCAAAGCGCAAGCCTTAGATGCTTTAATCATCGAGGATGATTACGAATTCGAAATGTCGTTTTTGACGCCGCCATCTCCAGCCTTGAAATCATTGGATGAAGATGGCCGTGTTATTTACGTTGGGTCCTTCTCCAAATCGCTTTTTCCTGGGCTACGGCTTGGATATTTGGTCGGATCTGCGGCTTTTATCCGCGAAGCGCGGGCGCTGCGTGCCAGCGTTCTGCGCCACCCCCCGGGTCATATTCAAAGAACCGCGGCCTATTTTCTGCGCCTTGGCCATTATGATGCGCTTATCAAACGCATGGGAAAAACATATTTACAGCGCAGCAAAATGATGGAGCAAGCAATCGCAGACCATGGCCTTGAAATTGCCGGGAAAGGCATGCATGGCGGCTCTTCTTTCTGGATGCGCGCGCCAAATGGATGTGACACCACTGAATTGGCCTTTACGCTCAGAAAGCAAAGCGTGTTGATCGAACCAGGGCAAGCTTTTTTTAACGATAGCGCTCCACCCAAAAACTATTATCGTTTGGCGTTTTCTTCAATTCCCGCGGATAAAATTAACGCGGGTATCGCAGGAATAGCCGCGATCCTGCGCTAATCTGGACCTATTTCGTGCGCCAAACTGGCCCTAACAGTCACGACGACGCCTTTGTAAACAGGCGATGCAAATTATGGCTATGATGCCAGATTCGAAATCGTTCCCTCAGGAGACCCAGCAAGATGAAAATGACAACCGAAGAAGCCTTTGTAAAAACCCTACAAATGCACGGCATAGAGCACGCATTTGGTATTATCGGCTCGGCCTTCATGCCCATTTCGGATATTTTCCCCCAAGCAGGTATTTCTTTCTGGGATTGTGCTCACGAAGGTTCAGGCGGCATGATGGCGGATGGCTACACCCGCGCCTCTGGCAAAATGTCGATGATGATCGCGCAAAATGGCCCGGGTATTACAAATTTCGTAACCGCCGTGAAAACCGCCTATTGGAATCACACGCCTTTGCTTTTGGTAACGCCGCAAGCCGCCAATAAAACCATCGGGCAAGGTGGGTTTCAGGAAGTGGAACAGATGGCCCTGTTTGAGGATATGGTGGCCTATCAAGAAGAAGTACGCGATGCCAGCCGCGTGGCAGAAGTTCTAAACCGGGTGATATTGAACGCCAAGCGCGCCTCTGCACCGGCGCAAATCAATATGCCGCGCGATTTCTGGACGCAAGTGATTGATATTGATCTGCCCGAAATCGTAAGCTTTGAACGGCCCAATGGCGGCAGCGATGCCATCGCACAGGCAGCAGCGCTTCTGGATTCAGCCACGTTTCCGGTGATTTTAAACGGTGCAGGGGTGATTTTGGCAGATGGGATTGAGGCAAGCAAAAAGCTTGCCGAGCGCCTCGATGCACCCGTTTGCGTGGGTTATCAGCATAATGACGCCTTCCCCGGCTCGCACCCTCTTTTCGCGGGCCCGCTGGGGTATAACGGATCAAAAGCCGCGATGGAGCTGATTTCAAAAGCGGATGTTGTTTTATGCCTTGGCACCCGCTTGAACCCGTTTTCCACACTACCGGGATATGGCATTGATTACTGGCCAAAAGACGCAAAAATCATTCAGGTCGATATCAATGCTGACCGAATCGGATTGACCAAAAAAGTCAGTGTTGGAATTATTGGCGATGCGAAAAAAGTTGCCGAGGGCATTTTTGAACAACTTTCGCGATCGGCCGGGGATGCAGGGCGCAGCGAACGCAAAGCCACCATTGCACAAACCAAATCTGCTTGGGCGCAACAACTTTCGAGCATGGATCACGAAGAAGATGATCCCGGCACCACATGGAACCAGCGCGCGCGCGCTGCCAAGCCCGATTGGATGAGCCCCCGCATGGCCTGGCGTGCAATCCAAAGCGCTCTGCCCAAAGATGCTG
>Ga0181557_1002436_pt1 | contig 19292 bp, 21 predicted proteins | sample 011ome_23_FD_148632 | JGI IMG/M metagenome (GOLD analysis project Ga0181557, IMG submission 148632) | Coastal salt marsh microbial communities from the Groves Creek Marsh, Skidaway Island, Georgia - 011506CT metaG (spades assembly) | ecosystem: Environmental > Aquatic > Marine > Intertidal zone...
GCTCGTCTTTTTTGGTCAAATTCTGAAAGGCCTTGTCCATCTTGGACTTAGCCCGCAAACTCACCCATAGTAGCATATTTATTCATACGCTCTGCCACCAAATCTTTTGGGGATAAGTTCTTCAGAACCTCATAATGATTTAAAATCGTCGCGGCTACAGTATCGAAAGTCGTTTGACGATCCATATGTGCCCCGCCAAGTGGTTCCTTGACAATTTCATCAATCAACGCAAGCTTTTTCATGTCGGTAGCGGTCAATTTCAAAGCCTCTGCGGCTTGTTCTTTGTATTCCCAGCTACGCCATAATATTGAAGAACAACTCTCCGGAGAAATTACCGAGTACCAAGTATTCTCAAGCATTAATACGCGATCCCCAACACCAATGCCCAATGCACCACCACTGGCGCCCTCACCGATAATCACCACGATAATCGGCACTTGAAGCCGAGTCATTTCGAGTATATTTCTTGCAATGGCCTCTCCCTGTCCGCGTTCTTCTGCTTCAAGTCCAGGATAAGCACCAGGGGTGTCAATCAAGGCAACGACAGGTAAATTGAATTTTTCGGCAGACTTCATTAGACGTAAAGCCTTTCGATATCCTTCCGGATTAGCCATCCCAAAGTTTCTGTATTGACGTGTCTTGGTATTATAACCCTTTTGTTGACCAATAATCATAAAACTCTGGTCACCTATTTTACCTAAGCCCCCAACCATCGCCTTGTCATCTTTAAACCCTCGATCTCCATGCAATTCCAAAAAACTATCTCCACATATTGCGCGAATATAATCCATGGTGTACGGACGATCGGGATGACGTGATAATTGAACACGTTGCCATGGCGTAAGATTTTTGTATATCTCCTTTTTTGTAGCCAATAATTTCTTTTCGATCTGTTTGCAAGTATTGCTTACATCCACATCACTATCCGCCCCAATTTGACAGGCTTTATTGTATTGTTCCTGCAATTCTTTAATGGGCAATTCGAAATCAAGATACTCCATAACACGCTGCGTTTTATGTCCAAAAATGAAAACAAATATAGGGATTTGAAAGGAGGTGTTTTACCTATTGTAGATATTTTCTGCGCCGTTTTGCTTTGAAATAGGCATTGACCAAAACAGTCCCCAAAATAATGGCAGCACCTATATAAAAGGCAGCAGACATATACTCTGCATCACCAAATACAATTAAAGCGAGTAATATGCCGTAGATCGGCTCAAGGTTAATGGTCAGCATTAAAGTAAAGGGGGTAATCCATTTCATCAAATTTACCGAAGCGATAAAGGCATATGCTGTGCAAATGGTCGCCAAAACTATCAAATAGAACCAATCACTCAAACTCAAATCAAAAAAAGTGCTATTGAATGCATCGGTAAAAAACAAATAGACACTTATCCCAAGAACCCCAAACGCAAGTTCAAAAAACGAAATTGTGGTCGCGGAATTTTCCTGTACCAAACGACCATTGAATACCGAAAAAAGAGCACTTAAAAAAGCCGAAATTAAGGCTAAAACAATACCCCATACATACTCCGTTGAAGCGTGAAAAATTATACCCAGTCCAAGCACAGCAAAAAGACCGAGAACCACTTCACGCCAATTCATGGGACGGCCAAAAATTAGGGGCTCAAGAAAGGCCGCAAAAAAAGCACCCGTCGCCATGACGGATAAGGTCACGGAAACATTAGATATTTTTATAGCCCCAAAAAAAGTGAGCCAATGTAAGGCCAAGGCCAGTCCCAAACCACACATTTTCCAAAGGGATTTCACAGTGGGGCGTTTCCATCGGCCGGCCGCCAACATAAAAATGAGCACCGCTAGGGCCGCGATGGACATTCTAAACCAAACTAAAGGAATAGCTTCCAAAGAGATCAAGGCCCCGAGTACCGCGGTAAACCCCCAGATCAGCACGATAAAGTGCAAATGCAAATGATGCTTTAGATTATCGTTTTGCATTTCTCAATAAGAAGTAAGCCAAAACACCAAAAACAAAATTCGGAAACCAAGTGGCAAGAAATGGGGAAAATGTACTTTGCTCAGCCATCGTGCCGAAAATTTTATCAAAAAACACATAAATCATCCCAACGCCAATACCAATAGCCAGATTAACTCCCATACCTCCTCTTCTTTTTACAGAAGACACGGCAACCGCAATAATGGTCAATATATAGGCCGAAACTGGAAGGCTCCATCGTTTATAACGCACAACTTCATAACGATTAATAAAGTTGGACCCTTTGGCCTTTTCGCGAGCAATAAATTTGTTTAATGCAGAAAAATCAAGCGTTTCTGCGATGTACTCCACTGGGGTTAAGTCTTCCATTTCAAAAGAAAAAATCGTGTCCTTCTTAGTAAAGTATTCCAAAGAATCAGAGGCCAGACCTACGTAGCGTTTTTTGTAATTATACAGGGAATAATTATCTTTTTCTTCATTATAAACGATACGACTTGCAGCGATTTTATAGGTCATCTGAGTCCCTTCAAAATGCTCTAAAGTGAAGTTATTCCCGGACTTTTCCTTGACGTTAAAATAGCTCACATAAATATAGTCGTTGTCGCTAACTTGCCTGTAAACATTTGCTTTTTCACGATCTTTTCCACGGCGTTTGTTCAAGTATTCATAACTGAACTCATTATATTTTTTACTCGAATAAGGAGCCAAGTAATTGGCTAGGAAAAAGGCCATAATACAAACTACTGTTGCGCCAATCAAATAGGGTCTTAAAAAGCGGGTGTAAGACACCCCACTACTTAAAAAAGCAATGATTTCTGTGTTATTGGCCAATTTTGAGGTGAACCAAATAGTCGATAAAAACAAAAATAACGGAAACAACAAATTAGCAAAGTAGACTGTAAAATGAGCATAGTATTTGGCAACCTCAATAAAGGGGACCTCATTTGCCAATATTTTGTCAATCTTATCGGCTAAATTCACCAGAATCCCAATAGGTACAAAGAGTAACATTAGTAAACCAAAGGTTCCTAAATATTTACCGATAATGTAGCGATCGAGTATGCTCACTTTTTAATACCTATTGTCCGTTTTAGAGTCTATTGTCCATTTGACGGACCATAGTGTTTTTCCAAGCCGTATAATCACCTGCTAAGATATGTTTTCTCGCCTCACGAACCAACCAAAGGTAGAAGCCCAAATTGTGAATGGTCGCAATCTGCTTTCCGAGCATTTCGTTCACGGTAAAAAGATGACGTAAATAGGCCTTGCTGTAGGCGGTATCCACCCAAGTAAGATTCATTGAATCTATGGGATCAAAATCATCGGCCCACTTTGCGTTCTTAATATTAATGGTCCCATAAGCTGTAAATAACATGCCGTTTCGGGCATTTCTGGTCGGCATAACACAATCAAACATATCAATCCCTAGCGCAATATTTTCTAGAATATTTATGGGCGTTCCAACCCCCATTAAATAACGCGGCTTATCTTCAGGTAAAATAGCCGTAACTTCTTGGGTCATGGCGTACATTTCTTCCGCAGGCTCTCCAACACTTAACCCCCCTATTGCATTGCCCTGAGCGCCTACAGAGGCTATGTATTCTGCCGATTCGCGTCTTAAATCCGGGTAAGTACTTCCTTGTACAATCGGGAAAAAGACTTGCTCAAAGCCATATAATTCTGGAGAATTCTTCAGCTGAAGCAAGCAACGCTCGAGCCACCTATGGGTCATATGCATGGAATCTCTGGCGTAGGTTTTGTCGCATGGATAAGGCGTACACTCGTCGAATGCCATAATTATATCCGCACCAATTTGACGTTGAATATCCATTACATTTTCTGGCGTAAATAGGTGCAGACTGCCATCAATATGCGACTTAAATTTCACCCCCTCTTCTTTAATTTTCCGACGTCCCGACAAAGAGTACACTTGATACCCTCCACTATCGGTCAAAATATTTCCGTCCCAATTCATGAATTTGTGTAATCCTCCTGCCTTTTGAAGGGTTTTGGTTTGGGGTCGTAGGTATAAATGATAGGTATTTCCTAAAATAATGTCTGGCTTGATCTCTTGTTCGAGTTCGCGCTGATGAACTCCTTTAACAGTCGCTGCAGTCCCAACAGGCATAAATATTGGTGTATGGACTGGGCCATGCGCCAATTCAATGGTTGCAGCTCGTGCACTCGAGTTAGGGTCTTTTGCCTCTAGGGTGAACTTCATGAAATATAATTTAAGGCCATTTTTGGGGTTGATTTGCCGTTGCCAAAGGTAATTGATTTATCAGGAACTCACCGGTCCCAAGTTCAAGTGTTAACTAAAACCAACAAATCGTTGATAAGTGCATTTTACATAGCTTGTCTCAGGGTATACAAAGCGCTACTTTTGTTGCATTAATAATGACCAATATGCCTAACATCAACGCTCTTGAGGATCTGGTAATCCAGGTCCGACGAGATATTTTACGTCAGGTGCACAAAGTAAATTCGGGACATCCAGGAGGCTCTCTTGGCTGCGCCGAATTTTTTGTTGCCCTATTTCAAGAAATCATGCACCGCAAAGACGGTTTTGACATGAATGGCCAGGAGGAAGATTTGTTTTTTCTTTCAAACGGCCACATTTCACCCGTGTTCTATAGTGTACTGGCCCGCTCAGGATATTTTCCAGTTGAAGAACTCAATACGTTTAGACTCCTTAATTCTAGACTTCAGGGACACCCGACCACACACGAAGGTCTTCCCGGAATTCGTGTCGCATCGGGCTCTTTAGGTCAAGGGATTTCTGTAGCGATTGGGGCGGCACTGGCCAAAAAGCTCAATCAAGATGCCCATCTAGTTTATACTTTATGTGGAGATGGGGAATTACAAGAAGGTCAAAACTGGGAAGCTATAATGTACGCCGCGAGTAATCAAGTCGACAATTTAATTGTGACCGTTGATTATAATGGGCAACAAATCGATGGTTCTCTAGAAGATGTTTTGAGTTTAGGAAATTTGCGCGCGAAGTTCGAAGCTTTTGGATGGCTGGTTATCGACATCGAAAATGGCAACGATTTAAACAGTATCATTTCTGGACTTAAAAGTGCTCAGGGCCATACAGGAAAAGGGAAACCTATTTGCGTGCTGATGCATACTGTAATGGGTAATGGCGTCGACTTTATGATGCACACCCATGCGTGGCATGGAAAAGCGCCCAATGATGAGCAGCTCGCCTTGGCCTTAGCACAAAATCCTGAAACTTTAGGAGACTACTAATCCACCAGACCATTATGAAAGAATATATCGATACTGGAAAAAAAGACACACGATCCGGCTTTGGTGCAGGACTTGCTGAATTAGGTAAAAATAACCCAGATGTTGTTGCGCTTTGTGCTGACCTAACAGGCTCACTTAAAATGGATGAATTCAAAGCCAATCATCCCGAACGATTTTTTCAAGTCGGGATTGCTGAGGCCAATATGATCGGCCTAGCGGCAGGATTGACTATTGGTGGAAAAATTCCTTTTACTGGGACTTTCGCGAATTTCTCGACGGGTCGTGTTTACGACCAAATCAGACAAAGCGTGGCCTATAGTCATAAAAATGTCAAGATCTGTGCTTCCCATGCGGGGCTTACCTTGGGAGAAGATGGAGCGACCCATCAAATTCTAGAGGATATTGGTTTGATGAAAATGCTGCCGGGCATGACCGTGATTAATCCTTGTGATTACAACCAAACTAAAGCAGCTACCATCGCCATCGCTGAACATCATGGACCAGTGTACTTGCGTTTTGGTCGCCCTTCAGTACCTAACTTTACTCCTGCAGATGAGCCCTTTGTAATTGGAAAAGCGATTACTTTAACCCAGGGAACAGACGTAACGATAGTGGCGACAGGGCATTTGGTTTGGGAAGCGCTTGAAGCGGCTAAAGTTTTGGCCGAGCAAGGCATCAGTGCGGAAGTGATCAATACGCACACAATTAAACCACTAGATTCTGAGTGCTTGCTCAAGAGCGTGGCAAAAACAGGTTGTGTCGTCACCGCCGAGGAACACAATTACTTGGGCGGTTTAGGAGAATCTGTGGCACGAGAATTGAGCCTGAATCATCCAGCCCCGCAAGAATTTGTGGCCACCGAGGATACTTTTGGCGAGTCAGGGACGCCAGCGCAGCTTATGGAGAAATACGGACTTAATGCCACTGCGATTGTTGCCAAAGCCCAAAAGGTAATTTCCCGAAAGTAAGCAGGATTATCTGGGATTTAGAAATAACGTTTATCTCTGTTTGAGAAATAAGGAATAAAAAAAGGCTTTAACCGAGGTTAAAGCCTTTTTAATTTTTTGGTGGCAACCCAGCTGATTAACTGTCAGAATCTAAATAGTCCACTATGCCGTCATTATCTTCATCAGGATATTCAACAGTATAAATAGTGGTTTCCATGGTTTGGGCGTTGTACTCGCGTTTTACTTCAACCTCGGTATTTGGCCAGGTTGGTTCAGGTTCACCATCGAGAAAAACATAAGTGCGTACTATAATTTCTTCTGATGTTGGCCGTCCGTCTCCGTCATCGTCAGCATCAAAAAAGTTCGGCAGTCCATCGGAATCTGTGTCGTCGTCTTCCTCTAAGTTATTTTCATTAAGGTCCTCAAAAATTGTGGGTATACCATCTTCATCCTGATCGCCTATTCGCACGGCATACAATTGAAACGTAAAAATAAGTTGAGCGTAAAACGGAATTATTGAGCCGTTTGGAGGACTCACATAGTAACCCAAACCTGCAGGGATAAACACAGCTCCGACACCGTAATCTTCAAAGGACACAGAGCCATCGGCAGCCTCAATGGCTGGAAATGGAGAGGTCTTCGCTGTAATGATGCCATCTTGAAAACCATTCACTACACTGGTCAAGTCAAAACTTACTGGGGTGGTGGCGCTGTCGAATAATTTTGTATACGCCGAAGCAGTAAACTCTGTATTAAGATATTGCCCTTCATAGGTTAAAGTAACTACGTCGGGGAATGCTGGTGTGCTGCCCCCCCCTTCTACTGCAGAGAGGTAATATAATTTGTATTCAACGCCTTCATCTACGCGGTCCGGCACCATTTTATGCTGAACCTGATCAATGAGTGGTATTTTATCTGCATTATCCCCAGCAATGGTGTCAAAGCGAATTTTAAAATCAAAATCCGCCGGCGGATTTTGAAATTCTTCGTAGTTATAAAAGTGCGTATTGAGATAGGTCTCAATAATTTCCGTGGACACAGGCGCTTCTTCTGCTCGATCTCTTGCGGGTACAAATGTAAAACCATCATCTTCTTTATTACACGCGAGGATGGTTAAAAGTCCTAAAATTAAATACTTTACTGGTCTTAGCCGATAAGTCATTGCCTGAATTTTGATGGCGCAAGATACCATTTTTCCCTTATTTTTGTGCGGGCTTTAACGGTCTTTTAAGCCGTATAAATGAGGATAGACAAATATTTATGGAGCATTCGCTGTTTTAAAACACGCAACCAGGCAAGCGCCGCGGTTAAAAAAGGCGCTGTCCGCATTAACGGAACAATTGCAAAACCAGCTAAGGAAGTTTTTCCAGGGGATAAAGTCAACTTACGTTTGAACCAAATTACTCATGCAATTGAAATTTTGGACCTCCCCAAGGCCCGAGTAGGGGCAAAACTGGTCGACATCTATCGCATAGATCATACCCCGAAAGATCTTCAAGATCAAATGAGTCTTATCCGTGGCGGTAAGGATGGACTAAGAGATCGAGGTAGCGGTCGGCCAACAAAAAAAAACCGCCGCGATATAGATGACTATAGTACAAATCCAGACGAAGATTTTTAATAACTTTGATTCAATAAAGAAACTATGATTCTAAATCATCAAGAAATACTGCATAAAATCAGACGAATGGCGTATCAGATCTATGAGGCCAATGTCGACGAGACCCAAATAGTCATTGCAGGTATTGCGGATAATGGTTTTCATTTAGCAGAACTATTAAAAAAAGAAGTCGAGAAAATTACACCGCTTAAAGTAGCACTTTGTCGTGTACAGATGAACAAAAAAAGCCCGATCGGGCAAGTGAGCTGTGATTGCGCTCTTGACGCTATTGAAAATCAATCTCTTGTCTTAGTTGATGACGTACTTCATTCTGGTACAGCCCTAGTTTATGGGGTTGCTTTTTTCTTACAGGTTCCTCTAAATCAATTCAAAACGGCAGTACTGGTGGACCGAAATCACAAAAAATACCCAGTCAAAGCTGACTTTAAAGGCATTTCATTATCGACCTCAATGAATGAAAATGTGGTGGTTGATTTTACCCCGGATAACTTTAGTGCCCGTATAGCGTAAACTTATGCCTGATAAAGGTTGCAGAACATGATCTAAATTATACCCTGTTCTTTTTGAAAAATATTCTGTACAACCAATGTCGCCTGTTCGACGCTCAAGTCACTGACATCGATCTGTACATCGGCTTGTTGATAAACAAAGGCACGTTCAAATAAGTGTTTACGTACAAATTCCTCCAAGGCTTCGAGAGAAGAAATCCCTGCGATTAAAGGCCGATTATGGCGTTCTACCCAAAGTCGTTGAACTAAAGGTTCGATAGCGATTTTAAGATAGACGCTAAGGGTGTTTTTTTTGTCCTTTATCCATTTAAGATTATCCCCATAAATGGGCGTTCCTCCTCCTAGGGCAATCACGGCACCATTTTTTGAATTTAAAACCTCCCGTAAGATTTCTGACTCCTTCTTGCGAAAATAAACAGCACCTTTTAGATTGAAAATTTCAGAAATGGACTGCCCTAATTGCTCTTCAATGAGCAGATCCAAATCTACAAATTCACGTCCCATGCCGATGGCTAGCTGACGACCAACAGCAGATTTTCCGCTACCCATATACCCCAAAAGCACTATGTTCATGGGACAAATATCGCAAATGCCCAGTCGTTTTCAAGGCTTATGTTTCAAATTTTTACAGACAAATTACTTGATGAGACCGCATATTTAGTGAAGATTTTTTTTCAAAGAATTTAGTTTGAATTATCCATAGAATGATATTATATTTGCAGCCGCTAAGCCATTATTGGTACGGAGCACTGGCGGGTGATCTGACCCGCCAAAATTTTTTAATGACCTGGTAGCTCAGTTGGTAGAGCACCTCCCTTTTAAGGAGGTGGTCCTGGGTTCGAGCCCCAGCCAGGTCACCATCTAAAGTCGATATTCATATCGACTTTTTGGTTTAAACAGCACCTACCGAGATGCTGGAACTGGTAGACAGGCATGGTTGAGGGCCATGTGTCCATTAGGGCGTGTGGGTTCGAGTCCCATTCTCGGTACTAAATGGGAGACATTCGAAAGTTTGTCTCCTTTTTCTTTTTTAAATCCTTGTAATTCACTTATTTTCTGATAGATAAAACCAAATCACTTGCTGAAACTCATCCTGAAGTTGCCAAACAATGGCATCCCACAAAGAATGGTGATTTAACAGTATTTGACATTACAAAAGGTTCTACTAAAAGAATTTGGTGGAAATGTGACAAAGGGGATGATCACGAGTGGGAAGCATCACCTAATAATAGAACAAACAGCAAAACAAAATGTCCTGTTTGTGCAGGAACAAAGGTTACATCCTCTAATTGTCTTGCTACAACACACCCCAAAATTGCAAAACAATGGCATCCAACAAAGAATGGGGATTTAACTCCTCACAACATAGATTCAGGAAAACCCTCACATTTCTGCAAGGGTTTTATACTATAGGGAGTTATTTAAAAAACTACTGCTTTGTTAAATTCCAAACATAACCATCTTCATTAATTATTGACAAAATAGTCCCATTAATATTTAATTCACCAGAGAGAACATCCCCTTCGCTAATGGTAAACAAATATTGATTAGAACCTGCTGGGGTATTTGTGTAAGTACAAGTGTCAGTGTCGGCCACAAAACAAGGGACTACATTCCCTTCACTGTCTTCATTAAAATGGAAGTAAATAGTACCTGAAGTGTCATTAAGATCTAAATAATTTTCATTTGCGCAGGTTGCTTCCAAATCTATTGGCCCATCAGCATTGGTTACTGAGGTTAAATTCCAAATCCCAGCAAGGGAAGATGTATTGTCTCCACTATCTGAATTGCTGTCATCTCCACTACAAGCAGCTACAAGTACAGTTAAAAATAAATAGATTAGTTTTTTCATAATGGAAATTGTTTAGTTTTTGTTTTAAACAAATGTAAACAAAGAAACCCTCACATTTCTGAAAGGGCTTCTTAAATTATTTTAAGTATAATTTAGTTCTTTATAAACTTTTGAACCACTACTATTTATTCGTTTCTAATTATTGCAAGATTATTTTTTTAAAAGCACACAACGGTCTAGTATAAGAATAGTAGCGGATTTACACACACTAACTTTTCGGTTAAACACAGTTCCAGAGCTTGTGTACAACTGGTAATATCCAAACAAATGTTTGTGTTACTAGCTAAATATTTGGGGATAACACAACTTTTTGTTTGTCATTATTTTTTTCGAATATAAAAAATTTAACTCCAATCCAAAGGTTCATTAGTTGTATGCGAAATACTTGTTACTTTGGGTAATACAAAAGGCATTAACTTAATAAGCAACTCAACTCTTTCTCTTGGCTTTAATGTATCTAAATGCGATTGTATTTGCTCTAATTCTTGATATAACACATCCTTGAGAACAGACCTCAACTCTTTAGTCATTCTATTTGGTGTCCCCTTTTGCCTTCCCCCGTGCTTAACTCCTGTTGTATTTGCCATACCTATTTAATACTATTATAGATTTGTTTATATATAGGTTCTTTTAAATTCTCTTGCCTATTTATTAGTTTAATATCCGTTAGGTAATAGTAAAGTATTGCTTTGATGAGGTTTTATAAGGGGTAAGCCATTATAATCAGCTATACCCTCGTTGTAAAGCAGTTCCTTTAAAGCGTAGATGTCTGTTAGGTTTTGGTAAAAAGAGTTTGATAATGGTATCGTTAGGGGTACAAAAGTCACTCTTCATGAGTGGCTTTTTTTTGTCAGAATCAAAAGACATTCACCACCCTGTATAAAGTTTAACACACTGATTTTATTTTGTTTATACTTTTGTTTTAAAAATTAAACAAAATCTATGAGTGTGCCATATATTTTGGTTATATTTCGAAAAAAATTGAATGGCGGTTAAAACAGAATTTAGCATTAAAGATCTGGAAAACCTGAGTGGCGTGAAGGCGCATACCATACGTATATGGGAAAAGCGTTACGCACTTCTAGAACCGAATCGCACGGATACCAACATCCGTAATTATGACATGAGCAACCTTACCAAATTGCTCAATGCCACGTTCTTGTATCGACAAGGGTTCAAAATTTCCAAAATAGCGGAGTTACAACAAGATGAAATCGAGCGACTTATTGCTGAGTCTGAACTTGATCAGACGAATCATTACGCGCTTCATTTATTCAAACAGGCGATGTTTGAATTTGACCATCACTTGTTTAATAAAACGTATAAAAAACTAGCAAAAAAAGAGAGTTTTGATTTTATCTTTTTTGACCTTTTTATGCCGCTTCTTAATGAAATCGGTCTATTGTGGCAAACAGGTACCATTGATCCAGTGCACGAGCGATTTATATCGGAATTGATAAAACAAAAAATTATTGAGAATATAGTCCAAGCTCAAGAAGCTATGGACAAAGAAACTTCTCCTAGTTTTGCCCTTTTTCTTCCTTATGAGGAAATTCATGAGATTGGACTCTTATATGCCAATTTCATTCTATTAAGTGAGGGACACCAAACCTTATATCTTGGGAGCAATATTCCTATGGATAATTTAAAACACTTAACTAAACATTACAGCGATATTACTTTTTTCTCGTATTTCACGGTAAAACCTGATGACCGAAGCGTTGAAAAATATGTCAAAGATTTTTACAAACAAGTTAAACCAGCGGGCAACTATCCTTTGTGGCTTATGGGACACAAGTTACAAGACATTGCTGCGGGTGACCTTGGAAAAAATATCCAGATTATCCATAGACTCAAGGAGTTGCGCACCTTTGTGAAAAGTCAAAAATCTTGAGTTAATTTCTCTACTTAGAAACAAAGCATTCATCCTATCATGTCTCAATCAATAGCTGTAATCGGCTCCGGATTTTCCTCACTCGCCGCGGCGTGTTATCTTGCTAAGGCTGGTCATCAAGTGACCGTCTTTGAAAAAAACAATACCTTCGGCGGTCGTGCTAGACAACTAAAAAAAGACGGCTTTACCTTTGATATTGGCCCCACTTGGTACTGGATGCCCGACGTTTTTGAGCGCTTTTTTGGGGATTTTGGAAAAAAACCCGAAGACTATTACCAACTCATTAAACTTAGCCCAGCCTACTCGGTTTATTTCGGGAAAAATCAGGCCATCACTATTGCTGACTCACTGAAAAAAATTAAAGAAACGTTTGAACAGCACGAAAAGGGTGGTGCTGCAAAACTTCAAAAATTTATTGATGCAGCACTGGACAATTACAATATTGCGATAAAAGATTTAGTTTATCGACCAGGAATTTCACCTCTTGAACTGATTACCCCCAAGACTGCGATGAAAGTGGGTCAATTTTTCAGTACCATATCGCGTGATGTACGTGTGTCGTTTAAAAACCCACATTTGGTGGCGATTCTAGAATTTCCTGTACTCTTTCTTGGCGCTAAACCTTCAAATACACCCGCCTTCTATAACTTCATGAATTATGCGGACTTTGGGCTCGGCACCTTTCATCCCAAAAATGGCATGTACAGTGTCGTTCAGGGTATGGTTGATCTTGCCAAAGAGCTTGGGGCTGTGCTTAAAAATGATCAAAATGTTACCTCTATTCTCGTAGATCAAGGAAAAGCCCAGGGTATAGAAGTCAATGGAACTCAACTATTTTTTGACAAAGTGCTCAGTGGCGCTGATTATCACCATACAGAAACATTGTTGCCGAAAAATTACCGCCAATATTCTGAGGCGTACTGGTCAAAAAGGATTTTTGCCCCCTCTTCACTGCTTTTTTATGTCGGTTTTGAAAAACAGATACAAAATGTAGAGCATCATACTTTATTTTTTGATGTCCCTTTTGAAAAGCACGCTGAAAGTATATACGACGATCCTAAATGGCCTGAAGAGCCTTTGTTTTATGCCAGTTTCCCGTCAAAAACGGACGATAGTGCCGCTCCAAATGGTAAAGAGGCCGGGATCTTTCTCATTCCTCTTGCTGTAGGAATTCAGGACACGCCCGAACTTCGTGAAACCTACTTTGAAAAAATCATGACTCGCTTTGAATTCCTTACCGGTCAAAGCGTGAAAAAAAGTATTATCTTTAAGGAAAGTTTTTGTCTCAACGACTTTATCAACGACTATAATTCCTACAAAGGAAACGCTTATGGTCTGGCGAATACACTTATGCAGACGGCGTTTTTGAGACCTAAATTGAAGAGTAAAAAAGTTAATGGCCTCTTTTTTACAGGACAATTAACGGTTCCTGGACCTGGTGTACCCCCATCACTGATCTCTGGAAAAATTGTTTCAGGACTTATGGATCAAAGTATAAAATAATGAAAGCCTTATTTGACGATATATCACAATCGTGCAGCAAGAATGTGACTAAAACTTACAGTACGTCGTTTTCTTTGGCGACTAAAATGCTTGCACCGTGTATCAGACAGGACATTTATAATGTCTATGGCTTTGTTCGCCTGGCTGACGAGATTGTCGACTCCTTTCACGATTATGATAAAAAAGCACTTTTTGTGCGGTTTGAAAAAGCCCTTGAAGAAGCGCTTACAGAAAAAATTAGTCTGAATCCCATACTCAATGCGTTCCAATATACGGTTCACAAATACGGAATCGATCAAGCGCTTATTGACGCATTTATGAACAGTATGCGTTTGGATCTTACCAAAAGCGAATACACCACACGAGAAGAATATCAGGCGTATATATATGGCTCTGCGGATGTCGTAGGATTAATGTGCCTCAAGATTTTTGTTAAAGGAGATCAAGAGCAATTTGATTTATTAAAGGAGCCCGCGATGGCCCTTGGCTCGGCCTTTCAAAAAGTAAATTTCTTGCGGGATCTCAAAGCAGATTTCAAAGAACTTAATCGCACCTATTTTCCCAATACCAATCTGACCGCCTTAGACGAATCCGCTAAAGCGGCCATCATTGAGGATATTGAGGCAGATTTCAGAAAAGGATACGCTGGTATTGTTGCTTTACCTCCAGAGGCGAAATTCGGTGTTTTTATGGCCTATCGCTACTACCGAAGACTTTTGAAAAAATTACACAATACCCCTGCACTGGAAATAGTCAATACCAGAATTAGGGTGCCGAATTATGAAAAATTTGGTTTACTCACCAGAAGTTATGTTAAATACCAATTAAAGCTAGTACGATAAAATGGATACTGTTTTTTGGATTTTTATCTTTTTAGGCACGTTTGCAATTATGGAATTTATGGCCTGGTTTACCCATAAGTACATTATGCATGGATTTCTATGGGTACTTCATAAGGATCATCATCACAAAGACCATGGAAGTTGGTGGGAGCGCAATGATGCGTTCTTTATTTTTTACGCGATTGTGAGTATCCTTTGCTTTATCGGTTGGGACCGCTATGGTTTTTGGGCTGGCCTCCCGATTGGACTTGGTATTTTTGCTTATGGATTGGCCTATTTTTTCGTTCATGATATTTTTATTCATCAACGCTTTAAAATGTTCCGCAACGCTAACAACTGGTATGCACGCGGGATTAGACGGGCTCACAAAATCCACCACAAACATTTAGGGAAAGACAAAGGAGAGTGCTTTGGTATGCTCGTTCCTCCGCTCAAGTACTTTAAAAAGTAAATTATGGAGCGGCTCTACCTTTGGCTTGATTTAGGGTCTTTGGCCTTGCCGCTTATTTTTTCCTTTCATCCCAAAATTAAATTTTACAAATTATGGCCCAGTGTCTTGCCTGGAATTTTGGCAATGGCAATGGTTTTTATTCCATGGGACATCTATTTCACAGCCAATGGTTTTTGGGGTTTTAATCCTGATTACCTCACTGGAATTGAGTGGTTTGGACTCCCCATGGAAGAATGGCTTTTCTTTTTTTGCATCCCCTACGCCTGTCTGTTTACCCATCATGTTTTAAGCTCGTTGATTCAGTGGTGGCCACTCAACCAAAAAAGGACCAATTTGGTTTATGTTCTTCTCGTTACAGCATTAGTCATCGGTCTATGGTATGGATTTGAGCAATGGTATACCGCAAGTTCCTTTTTATACGCCCTGCTCATCCTAGGACTTACTCAAAATACGGCGCCGCAGATACTGCCTAGTTTTTTTATGAGTTATGTCGTGATATTAGTCCCCTTTTTTATCGTCAATGGCGTTCTGACCGGAACAGGACTCTCCGAAGCTGTCGTATGGTACAACGATACACAAAACTTCGGTGTGCGCCTCGGAACGATACCCTTAGAAGATACCGTTTATAATTTAGGAATGTTACTCACGGTGGCCTTAGTGGGGCATCACATACAAAAAAGGTTTAGCGCGCATTAAGGTCATGAATAATAAATTTAAAATCCCTTTAGTTTTTGGCGTTCTAAATTTTGGAGGGCTTTATCTCGGCGCTATTGCAACAAATCCGGGAGTCAATAGTGAGTGGTATACTTCCTTAAATCAAGCCCCGTGGACCCCTCCTGGGTTTGTCTTTGGTTTGGCCTGGACCCTGATTATGATTTGTTTTACGGTCTATTTGACTGTGCTATGGAGCAACCAATCGATACGCAAAACACTTAGCGCACTCTTTGGTCTGAGTTGGTTATTGAATGTCCTTTGGAATCCCGTATTTTTTAGCCTGCATCAAACCACTTATGCCTTGTTTTTGATTTCAGGTTTACTGGTTCTATTGATGGTTATGGCGGTTAAATTCGTTAAATTCTTGGGCTATAGAACTATTTGGATCCTTCCCTATATTTTCTGGCTGATCATTGCCACATCGCTCAACGCCTACATAGTCTTGCACAACCCCTAATTGAATTTTTACCATACAATTTTTCCGAATCTCAAGATGGATCTCGAATTAAATCTGCAGTTTTGGGTCACAAAGTTGCAAAAGTACTCCTACTCGGTAAGTGGAGCTTCTAGATAAGGAAAGTCAGTCAGAAAGACTCGATTCCCAATACCGACGCCATCGCTAATGAGCATTGGGCCATTGACCCCGTCAAAACGATCTCCTTCTGCCCCCCCGTAGAGCAAGAGCAAAGTGGTATCCATGACATCATCTGAGAGCTTACGTCCGGTAAACCAAAGGTCACTACTGCGATAAGTCGTGGGACCGTCTGCAGCGAGTTGCAGTGCGTCGGTAGTGGCCAAAAATTCGGCAAATCCTAATGCGTCAAAGCCTAAAACGTTCGTCTGAAAACTCACAGGAGCCTCGTTAAGCGAATAGCCTACAAAATACAAGTCGATGTTATCTTTAAATACTTGAGGGAAGGTCAAATTACTCGAGCCACTAATTACATCTTGAGCCCCTCGGGAGCTTACCGCGGCCCGATTAAAAGCGTCTTGTAAAGGACCACTAATATTGAAAACTGAATTAATTGCGGGTCGCCCGGCGATGTCTTGTTGTACATAAACGCCACTAAAATCAAGTCCATCGATACACTGAGGGCACGAACCACCGCAATCGACACCTGTCTCGTCTCCATTTTGAATGCCGTCGCTGCAACTCACTTGCTCAATAACATTGTTAAAATCATCGGCATCTTCGCAAGAGACCACCAGTAACACCAAAATGGGTAAAAACCGCCAAAATCTTAGATTCAATAATGCCATATCAATATTTTCTTTTGGTGCTTACCCAAACATTGTAGGCGTTTGGCAAATTAAAATCTGTGTAATCATTCAAAGCGTGGGATGGTGCCACGCCAAGTAATTCAGTGGGCAGCGTGATGGCCACAGTCAAAACATTGCTTTGGGCAAAAGCGTCAACCGCCTCAACGCCCGAATTAAAACCTTCTGGGGCGACAGTTCCATTTTGAATCAATGAAAAACGCGCTTGATCAAAGAAAAAAGGATCTCGTCTTGGGCCAGCAAAAAGGCTAATCGATTCAAGTTCTGCAATGTAGGTTTGCGCTATATCTGAGATTTGAACAGAACCCATTAATTCATTTACATTAATTTCAGAAGAAATACCTTGATCCTCGGAGGCTACTGCGCTGGGGCCAAAAAAATACATAATGCTGTCTCGAGGGATGGCTTGGATCACCAAATCCTCTTTGAAATCACCATCATTGTCAATATTAAATTCAATCATTACATCGGGATCAAAACGGGCCTCCTGTGAGACCGTCCCCACACTAAGGGGGCTTTGTAGGGTCACTACAAATACGGTTTTATCAGCTTGTGCACCGCGAAACGCATAAAAATCCGCAATATCAGCCGAGGTGTAGGCCACCGAAGGACCATCGCCCTGTTCTGAGCCAGAAAGAAGCACCCAAAGGACAGCAAGACTCAATATTGGGATTAGGGAATAAATTTTAGACATATCCTTCCAATGTGGTGAATGATTTCTTTAATTTTAAACCAATGATTGGCCTAACTCCACAAAAATAACAAATGAACCCGTCTTCCGCTGGTTGGATTAAAAAATTTATCAAAGAAATTGATCAAAAAGCCCTTTGTGGAGCCTATAATGAGGCTCATGATTTATATCGCGGATTAAAATCGACCGGCTTTATTTATGGTATGTCTTTGGTTGGATTAGCCCCACAGACCAAAACCACGTTAAATTTAACGGTTGAGGAGCACACAAAATTAAACGTACTCCACGCGTTGTGTTTTGTGTACTTCAAACAAAACCCAAACAAGCAATACAAAGACTGCATTGAGGCCATTGTTTCTTTTTATGAACTTATGGGCAAAGGACAACCTGGTTTGCTTCATAAACTGAGTTTTGCTAAAAATCCAAGTGACAACCTTGAGGCTATTATCAATGCCCGTTTGCACGAAAATAACCTTGGACGCAATGCTGAGGTCTCCTCTTTAATCACTTATGTATTGTTGTTTATCGATATTTTAGTATTTGAAGAATATCTTAAAGGGGACCAAGAAGTCCAAAAGGCCTTTGATCGAATGGAACATTTGTGCATTCAATCTTGCGCTTGGGCGCTAGAGAGCAAATTACAGCCCAATAAATATGATCATATGTTTATTGATATGCTCCAAAACGCCTTGAAAAAACCCCTCAAGCAGTCAGAGATTTCCGCGCAAGCACTCCTAGGTCAAATGTCCCAAACCTCCCTTTTATTCAGAGAGTTTTTAATGGATGTCTGTTGTCTAGGGGTATGGGATGATCGAACGATGGACGCTGCAGAGCTTCATTTTCTTCAGGATTTTGAAAAAGCATTGGGACTCGAGTCCGGTACAGCCCTGGCTGGTGTGAGCGATTTGGACCAATTTTCTCGCACTCATGCGCAGTCAGTGCGGCTATTTGAGCATGCTAATCCAGTAAAATTATTGTACAAGCAATCAAGTGCGATGGTCAAAACCCTGATTTTGCGCAATAAAAATCGATTGATTAAGGAGCTCGCTGAGAGCGGGGAATTGGTAAAACTATTGACCTTGTCCACGGTGCGTGACCTCAATAAACAAGAAAAGCAAAAGGTTAAAGACCAGTTATTGGATATCTGTAAAACCGTCCCTTCACTGACCTTATTTTTGCTCCCAGGGGGCTCTCTGCTTTTGCCCATCATGGTGAAACTTATTCCAAAACTGCTGCCTTCGGCGTTTAACGAAAATGCCATTGACGAATCTTAAGTCTACTGTCTTATGTGTTATGACCTTAAAGCCAGTCTCGAGGCCCAAAAATCAAGGGCGCAACGCTTGGGAAACCTCAACGCAGCTCAGGAAATTGAGGCTTTATTGCGCAAACACACTACCCTACCTCAATCCCACCTCAACGGATTCAATCATCCTGTTTTAGGCCTTTACACCAATGCATCTCCAGATGCCATAAGTCTTGGCCGTTGGGGGCTCATCCCGCACTGGTTTCAAGGACCTCCAGAAGATATGAAATTCAATACCTTAAATGCTCGTGGGGAAAGTATGCTCGAAAAGGCAGCATTTGCAACGGCCGCAGAACAGTATCGCGGCATTCTATTCATTGATGGGTTTTATGAACATCAACATCGCACTTCGGGTGTGTATCCTCACTTTATCTATCGCAAAGACCAAAAGCCCATGGCGCTGGCCTGTATTTGTGCACCGCTGCAAGCCGACACCGCATCCCCGCTCACACTAAGTTTTAGCATTGTGACCATCAAGGCA
>Ga0181557_1002443_pt1 | contig 19258 bp, 15 predicted proteins | sample 011ome_23_FD_148632 | JGI IMG/M metagenome (GOLD analysis project Ga0181557, IMG submission 148632) | Coastal salt marsh microbial communities from the Groves Creek Marsh, Skidaway Island, Georgia - 011506CT metaG (spades assembly) | ecosystem: Environmental > Aquatic > Marine > Intertidal zone...
TTCGAACGCTTTGGAGTCGTGCCATTGTTTCTGCGCGAGAGTTTGGTACAGAGTGAGTTGGTCTCTTCGTGCCGTGGATCTTACGTGTTGCGCGCGTTGTTGTTCTTGTTCTTCCATGTTTACGATGTGCGTTTCGCTTCCCGCTTTAGGGCCGATAGTTTCCCTTAAATGTGTGCTTCTCAAACCACTTTAAAAGAGGCGCTTTTTTAAGTCTCTCTTACACTCTCTACCGATAAAAGGTAAAAAGTACCTCTCGTGTTGTCTCTTTTTATGTGCAAAACACGCGTCGCGTCGCGCGTTACGTGTGCGTTTACTGCGCTTACGTGCGCGCAGAAATGAAGGAAAAATGAAGAGCGAAAGCCTTTAAGACGACTAGGGTTTAACACCCTAAACAAAAAAAACGAGGGGAAAAAAAGCTTCAATTTGCTTCATTTTCGCGCGCATAAGTGCTCGATAAAACACACACGTAAGACGACCATGGTCCGGGACGTGGACAACCACGGGCACAAAATCTGGTCCCCGTTCAGTTCTGGTGGTATTCATTCTCCCATCGACGGGAATGCGAGTAAGAATACGTTCAACGATGCACAGAAAATGGAATTCGTGTTGCACGCAAACATCATCCATTCGGTACGAGTTTATGTGCTCTCTGTAGTTTATGCGCGTCGCATTTCTCTCCCTCTCTCTCTCTTATGTGTGTGTGTGTTCTCATTTCTGACGACTTCTTTTGTTCTTCTTTTTACGAAACAGGAATACTTCCAAAACGCTTTAGTGCCGACGGAAGATATCGACGATTTGATCGATGAGATTTACAACGAGGTGAGTAATTAATTGGTCGTTGGTTTTCGATCGACGAGAGCGGACGATGAAGATGATTATTATGATCCGCTTAATAATGCGTTTCAAGTTCAGGGTCGTCTCATTCTCTCTCTTTAACTCTCTCTTTGTTGCGTGTCTTCGTCGTCGTCTGAATCGTCTCGTACGATGTGCTTAGTAGTAACGCAAAACTCACTCGTCTTTATATCCATCGTCTCGCTCGAATCAAACGTATAATAAAAAACAGGTATCGGACGTGGAACCGTGGATGTCCGGCAACGCTCGAGGCGCCTCGACGGCGTTTTGCATACTCTACCGAATCTTAGCCATGGAAAATGTGCCGCACTTTAAAGTGAACAAAATGATTTACCACCAAGATTCCGTGTACATACGATGCATCGGTTTGCTGTACGCGAGGTACAAGTTTTACAACGACGAGGAAAATTTGATGAAATTTTTCTCCGAAGACGTGTTTAAAGATAAAAAAGAGATAAGCTTCGCGCCGTCCGTGGACGGGAAGAAGTTGACGTCTTTTTCTCAGTTCGCGATAGATTTAATCTGTTCTCAGGAGTACTTCGAGACGTTGTTCCCGAGAATACCGGAGGTTTTGAAGCGGAAAATGCAGGCGAAGATTGAATCGTGGTTGGACGGCGGAAAAAAAGTGGAAGCAAAAGGTGGCGGCGGCATCGGCGAGTGGCGGAGGAGTAAAGGCGACGGAAAAGGGAGAGTCATGTCCGTGAAAGAAAGTTTGAGCGTGAACGTCGGTCAGAGAGCGCCGCATTTGGCAAACGCGAGAGAACGAGGGAGAAGCGGCTTCGATCCGGAATCCTCCGCCTCTCGCGGCGGTTTTGGCGGCGGCGGAGGAGGTTATCGCAATAAATATAGTAGCAGTAGCGGAAGGGGGAGTTTTTATCATCAGCGCGACGATAGAGGAGGAGAAAGAGGAGGAGGAAATAGAAGAAGGGACGGGAGCAGAGACCGGTACGAAAACAACGACTACGGTTCCAGAGGAGGAGTCCGAGGAGGAGGAGAGCGAAGAAGAAACGATTCAGACGACGACAAATATTACGACGACGACTACTACGGAAGAAGAGGAGGAGAAAGAGGAGGAAAAGGAAGAGAATTGCCGTACGCGACGAGAGAGCTCCCGTATAAACGCTAATTAGAACACGAGCGGTTTGACGAGAATTCACCTACGTACCGGTACGCGGAGAAAAATGTCCTCCAAAACGCACAACGATGATTGCTTCACACGAGAGCGTGTTGAGCGCTTTTCCGGGTGTACTACGCGCGAACACTACCACTCGCATCCGTTCGATGAGAGAATCGTTGTCATCATATTTTCGTCCTCGTCGTAAGCGTTTTTCTCTTCACACCAAAGCTTTCGCTCTTTCCACGCACACGGACGGAAAACCAATAATGACATCTTTCCGTCCGTTCACCTCCTTCGACCTCCTCAAATACAACCTCGTCAACACCGACGCGTTAACGGAAACCTACGCTTTATCTTTTTACCTCTCGTATTTAGCACATTGGCCGGAATATTTCGTCTGCGCGGAGACGTTGAATCGTGAACTCATAGGGTACGTCATGGGAAAATCCGAAGGAAAATCACATCTCTTCCACGGCCACGTCACCGCGATTACCGTCGCCCCTCCGTACAGGAGACAAAAATTGGCGAATAAATTGATGGAAACTTTAGAATTAGTCACGGAAACGTTCCATTCGGAGGCGTATTTTATAGATTTGTTCGTGAGAGAGAGCAACGAAAATGCGATTCAAATGTACCGGAACATGGGCTACAAAGCGTATCGAAGAGTCCTCGGATATTACGCCGGACCAATATCATCGCCGTCGTCGAACGCCGAAGACGATATACACGACGACACGAACAACAACACAGGGAATAAAAAAGGACCAAGAGTAGGGGAGGATGCGTTAGACATGCGGAAAAGTACGAAACGAGACGTGCAAAAAGTGAGCGTGGTACCGGCGAAGAAGTTCGAGCAACGTCCGTGGGAGATCGAATGGCACTGACGATACGCGCGTATTTGCGTTTTGAAGCGTTTAATAACGGCGTTTGGTCGCGAAAGGTCTCGTAAAACGTCTACAGTCGGGAGATGTGAGAGAGAACGAGTATCGCGAGACCGACGATTTAACCACGCGATATTTAAATAAAGAACAGCAGTTTCGTAGAGGAGTACGACTCATCGTAAGAGCACCGGCGAGAGCGAGAGGAGAAGACCGACGCCGCCGCCGCCGCGGGAGCGAAAGCGTCTTCGCTTCAGAGACGCAGACAGAGAGAAGTTGCGTCCTACCTCCCTCAAGCAGAGAGAGAGAGAAGAATATAAATAAACACGCGCGAACCAAAAGTATCTCTCAAACGTATACTGCTACCTTTCTTAAAGTTCATCTGTATTCAAACCGTTCAACGTTCGTCCTCCGACGGCGAGCGAGCGAATATCCTCACACGTAACCTAAATGCATCGCACGCATTCAGAGTCCAATTTTCTCGAGACTCCTGGTCGTCCTCGCGCAGAAACGTGCACCGCTGCGCTTAAAACAACGCCTCGCGTTCCTAAAAGACATTTATTCGTTCCGAAAACGCTTCCCGCGTGCATTCGAACGGTGTTTTTGTGTTTATTCGTTTCCGTTCTCCGTGTTCCTCCGGTGTTCCAATTCGCGCACGCGTTGGAAACATCGAACATACACGAGATGCACACGAAGTCCCCGTACCACGGGGTCTCCTCGGACGAACAAAAATACACTCAGTTACTCTTCCAAAACGTTCCGGGGTTCACTCGGTCCAAGTTAAGACCGGAGTACGCATTAATTGCGCACGAGTCCAGAGTCTATGGAGGTTTGTTCGGATGGACGAATACGCTCGGCGCGTACGTGGTCTCGCCGGGGATGAATAAAGCGACGATTTTAATGACCATGGTCTCTATGAATACAAACGCAAAATCGTACGTACCGTCACCGGGCGCGTGGCGGTTTGCGTTTGTTTTGGATGGCCAATGTTCGATTCGGTATCGAGACGAAGACGCCGAGGCGGAGGTGACGCGAGAGGATTTGAAAGCGGGCGAGTACTTTTATTTCCCGATGAATGTCGAGCACGAGATATACACGGATGAGAAGAATCAGTGCGAATTGGTCATGTACGAAGCGTTTACGAAACCGAAATTGAACGGTACACCGGATGAGTTTCCTACGGGGCAAAAAGTCATCGTCGGCGAGACGGACGCTTTGCCGAACATCGAAACGCCCGGGGAGATTTTTAGGTTGAAGAAACTGTTGCCGCAAACGCTCGAATACGACGTGAACTTTCACGTGATGGATTTCGCACCAGGAGAGACGTTGAATGTGAAAGAGTTGCACCATCCGCAACACGGGTTGGTCATTTTGGAAGGACAAGGTATTTATCGCCTGAACGAGGATTTTATGCCGGTGCAACAAGGCGACGTCATTTACATGGGGCCGTGGGTGACGCAATGGTACGGCGCGTTGGGGAAGAACAGGACCAGATATTTGATTAGTAAAGACACGTACAGAGATCCGCTGAGAGATTCGAACCCGTGATTTCTACTACGATCAATATCAATTTTTACGTGATTATCAAGAAGAAAATGTGGGAGTTGCGTGTGTGATTATATTGTCGCTACTAAACTGCTTTTACTTGTTTATCTCTATCTATATAATATATCTATAATATATCTCTATCTCTATTTTTATATACGTATGCTACACCTATAAGGTATGGTAAAAACGACTGTATTATGGTGTATATTACTTCATCCACTCGTCTTTGTTGTTATCTATATTATCAGTCGCCGCATTCGCCAACGGGGACGGTCGTCCGCCGATTAAGTTCTTCAAGGCGCCTCCTGCGTTTTTGTTCGTGCCCCCTCCGCTTCGAGTATTCAATCGTCTGCTTCGTAAAGCCTCTAATTTTGAAGAGGTCTGGTGATGCGCGTGTAACGACGCGGTATTTCCGTACCCAACTTGCGTTTCCATGTTCAAAGTCGACGACGGATTCTCTCCCGCTCCGTTGAAATTCTTGCGCGCGCTGCCGAGCGCGATGTTCAACGTGTTCGGTAACGTCGCGCCGATGCCGCCAACTTTAAAGTCAGGCAAAGCCACGTCCGAGTTGTCATCAAAGCCACCGTCTGTCTCTTCGTTGGTGTTGTTGTTCTTGTTCTTTGCCGGCGATGGCGATTTCATCATGAGCATGTTCAAATTGGCGTTGCGCGTGGTAGCAGCCTCGTTGTTGTTGTTGAAGAGATTCATCGGCAACGGATTCGCCGAGTTGTTGACGTTACCATCGTCATCCTCGCCATCGAACATCGGCGATAACAACAACAAAGATTTTTCGCTGTTTTGCTTCTTCTTTTGCGTAGTTGTCGACGTCAACGGTAACTTGCGTTTACCGTCGATCGAAGGCTGCGTCGGCGAACGGTGTTGCGAGGGAGGGTTTCTTTTGACCCCCACGCTACCGCTCGATTTCAACTGTTGTTGTTGTTGCGAAGGCTGCTGCTTCGATGGAGTAGACTTCTTTGCCGTCGCGATGGTGATTTTTTGTATAGGAATCGCCGCTACGTTTTTGTTGTTGCCGTTGGTATGCTGAGAAGAAACTCCGTTTGGAGTTTTCTTGGCCGTGGACGACGGTCCAGGCGTGCGTTGAAAGCGCGAATGCGTTTTTACGTGCTCCAAAGACGACTTCTTGTTTGTCGTTTGCGTCGTCGCCGTCGAGTGAGTCGTCGTTTTCGTCGTCGCGGAAGGCGTTTTCATCGCGCTCGTTGGAAGCGCTTGGTGTTGGTGCGCTACGACGACCGGCGGGGGCGGCGGCAGCTTTTGAAAATAGTCTTCTTCGTCCATCGGCGCGCCCATTGGCGGCGCGATATCTTCTTCTTCTTCTTCTTCTTCTTCTTCTTCAGCGTAAGCAATCTTCTTCTCTGCCGTTTTTTCCACGGTCTTCTCGCCGCCGCTGCCGCTGCCTCCTCCTTCAATCGATGGATCCGATCTTTTCTTTGCGTCGGCGGTCGCGTCGTCGTTTAATGTCTCTTCGCCTTGCGTTTCTTCCAACATCGCGCCCGGTAGCGGTGGTGCAAACTTACTCTCATCAACCTTGTGTCCTTTTCTCGCGCACTCTTCTAACCACTCTTTCGTGACGACTTTTTTATTCCAGTTCACGCCGGCTTTATACTTGGACCCTTCCGCTTTAGAAACCACGACGTGCGTATTCTTGCCTTTTTTCAAATTCTCCGTACACTCGCAGCCGCAGATTAAGGAGAGCATTCGGATTGCACTTTTCTCTCGTTCGGTGTACGACGACGGGGACAAGACGACACCTTTCATGCTCAAAAATTTTCCGTCGTGGTCCATGTACGGTTGGTACGCCATAGATTCAGACGGCTTGAAAATTTTGCCCTCCAAAGAGACGCCTTCGAGAAAGTGCGGCGCGACGAAACGCGCGCTGAAGATAGCATCCGGGGTTTCTCGAGCAGCGCTGGCAATATCCGACGCTAACGCCTGCAGTTTTTTCTTTTCGCTCATCGAGGGTAACGCCGGGCAGATGATAAAGTCCGAGGAAGCTAACGTGGAGGTTGAACTGCCCCGTAAATATTCGCCGCCGAGAAGACTGATCAAGTTCAGCGCTACCTCTTTCTCTCCGATGCACAAGCCTTCGAATAAACTCAATTTCACGTTCGCTAAAGGATAAAGCTGCGATTGTTTAGAAGAGTGGTCGCTGGATTCATTTCGCGAATTGTAACCGTTTCTACCTAATAACAACGCGTCGTCCTCGTCCTCGTTATTCACCAAAGCGGTTTCGCCAATCGCCGCGCGAGTTTCCGGTATTTGTTCCGTCATCGTATTATATTTATTATTCTTGTTGTCGCGACGAGACTGCTGCTTGTCACTTCCTCTTCTAACGACGATATCGTCGACCGCTGGCGCGTGTTGTTGCGTTTCTATATCGTCTTTCTTTACCATCGCGGGTTGTCTTCTCAAAGGATTCTTGTCTTTATCGATGACCTTCAGAGGACTCCTCTCCGGGATTCTTCGCGGAGGCGATGTGTTATCGTTCTTGTAGTTTGTCAAAAAGGACGTTTTCTTATCATCATCGTCGAAGGTTGTCACGGGATCGTTGCAGAAGGTGGGAGCTGCGATAACTTCCGAAAATCTCTCTTTCGCCACTCGAAACCTCTTTGATTTCGGCATCGTCCTTCCTTCCTCGCTACACTTTTTCAACCACTCAAACGTTACGCACTTCTCACGATGAGGTCGCATGTACGTTCGTAAAATGAAATCGACGTCTTTTTGGCACTCCAAATCGTCGTTGATGAGGACGTGTGTGGCGTTTTGCGGATTCATGGCGACCGTAGCTCCTCCGGCTCTCAAAATTTTATGCGCCAATCGCGCGTTCTTCGCGCTCGGCCTTAAAATATCGTTCGGGTCTACTGCCGTACCACCTCCCGCCGGCGTTGAAGTGCTATTACTACTACAACTAAACCCGACCAAATACACTTTCGTGCTAAACAAATAGTGCTGTCCCCACGGCGTTTGATCTTCGTCGTACTCCTCTTCCAACTCTTTCGTCAACTCTTCTTTGGTCGGCAAAGGTACCGCCGGCTGCTTTTTAAGCATTTCCAAGGACGAATCCGTTTGTTTGCTATTCGATATGCCGTTTTTAACGTCGTACTCGTACTCGTTCAACTTCACGCCTCGTTTCACGCAATCCTCCACCCACTTTTTGCTCAAAACCCACATGTCCCACATCCTCGCGTGTCTGTATTTCGCGCCCGTCGGTTCCTCTCCCGCGCTCGTTTGTTTCGCAATCAAATGCGTCACCACGTCCTTCTCCAAATCCGCGCTAAACACGCCTCCATTCTTCTCCACCATCTCTTGAATACCATTCCTCTCCTCCCACTGAAACCCAGTCACGCAGACCACGCAGTCCGTAAAAAATTTGAACGGAAATTTCTCGTACTCGTACGTCAACTCGCCGCTCTCGGCGCACGCGTCCATCCACACTCTCGACACGATTGGAATGTTCCTTAAAACTGCAATTTCGTATTTCGGGGAGTGCGAGGTGTTGGCGATTAACACGTCGAACTTTGTGTTCGCGTCTTGCAGTTGGATGACGGATAATTGGCATTTTAAGGCTTTTCGTTTCATTTCCTTCTGTTTTGTGTTTAAAAGGTAAGAGAGAAAAGTGCATCATCAGAGACGTTTCAAAACCGACTTTGTGCGCGACGCCTTCGCGCGCGACCGATAAAAGAGAAGGACGAAAAGAGAAAACGACCATCGCGTGGTCTCCTCGTGCAAAGTTTTCGGTATTTTCATCGCGCAAAGCGCGAACAAAAGCGCGTCGTGTGACGTAAAAAACGTACCGTTTCCTCGTCCTCGAATCCCGTCAAAACCACCGTCAGAACGCCTTTCTTTTCTTTCATTACATTCATTTTATCTCAAACGAGGAGTACGTAAAGAGCGTTCACGCGTCGAAGAAGTTTCGTTTTGTCGTCGTCGTCATTTCGTTGAGGTCGTGATACACTCTCTCTTCCGTGTGTGTGTGTATGTAAACGCAAAGAGAGGAGATCAATGAAGAGATTTTTCAAACAAATCGATTCAAAAATCCTTCGAAAGAAGATCAGACAAAAAGTGCTCAGATTGAGTTTACGAGAAATTTTCGAAGCGCGATGATGTTTCTTTCGAGCGATTTAATACTACTGCTGATGGGTGGTGAAGGGTTTATGTGTGTTATTTCTCGTAGTACTCTTTCTTTCTCTCTCTCTGGAGCGTTTTCACTCTCTGTTACTCGTACATTGTTATTTCCTGCCGCGCGCTGCCGAAGACGACGTCGTAATAGCCTTCTCTAAAGTTTCTATTCGTTTCATGAGCGCGAGTGTATCTCTTCGTTCCTTCTCCAAGGCCATTTCCGCGGCTTTTAATCTGGTCTCGACGTGAGCGAAATTGTTTTTCGTCCACTTCAACTCGTCCTCGGAGAACTGTTTCAGCTTTTCGTGATTGCGCGAGTTCGTTTGGGAGTGGTCGTGGAGTTGTTTTTCTAATCGAACGTGTTCGTGTTCTAAAACGCTTAATTTCGGGAAAAGTTTTTGGGTCACCGTGAACAAATGGTTCGCGCAATTGTCTCGCACGTGCATGTCGAACGTTTTCTTCGTGATTGGTTCCGTCGGCGAACAGCAATCGAGTTTCTCGTACGGACACTCAAACGCTCGATTTTCGCACCGGTTCATCGCGTGCAAATCCACCTGGTTCCTTTTCAAAACAGCGCCGCACTTTAACGGACACTCGACTTCAAACAAAGGGCAGACTTTCTCGTCGTGCCTTTTCCTAAACTTTTTACTAAACCGTTCGTCGCACCTCTCGCATTTGACTTCGACCCACTCGCACTGCGATTCCTCGTGCTCTCGAATCATTTTCCGCAACTCCTCCGCGTCTTCCGCTTCGCATTCAAACAGGCAACTCGCGACGCCTTTTTTTCTATCGTACAGTCGCAAAATCTCTTTGCTCGTTTCTTCTCTCGATTTATCATCGTCTGCTGCTAAAAACATCTGACCGAGGTCGAACGTTTTCATCGCGTTCGTTTGCGTTAAAGACGTTTCTTTCAATCGTCGAACTTCATCTTCAATCTTTTGCTTGCTCGTCAGATCGGTAAAGAACGATCGATTTCGGTCTCGAAAATCTTGAATTTTACGTTCCAGAGTTTCTAACGAAAGATGTTGTTCATCCTCCTCGTTTTTGAGTATTCTTAGCAGTTCTTTCGCGTGTTCGGGCAGGGCGTCGTGCGGTGATTTTATGAGCGATTTGATGCCAGATTGCGCATAAGTGGCGCTATAGCAGATGGCGTCGAGCATGCGGTCGGCTAAGGTTTTGGAGGAGAAAACGCAGCAGTTTTGACATTTGTACGATTGCGTGCTCTTCTTCTTTTGCTTCGTTTCTTTTTCGTCGTTTGATGAGATCATGTTTAGGCGTCCAAAAGTCTCTAACGACTTTTAGTAAAAGGCGGATGATTTTATGACGATGATAGTAGACGCTGCTCATGTTTTCGTTTAACGTGTGATTCGATATGTATTCGATATAGTAAAATTACACTCTAAGAATTTGCAAACTCTGACTAAACGCGATGGCGATCCAATCCGGTTGCGTGGCCGACCATTGCAACTGGTTAATTTCCGCGCCGGCTTCGTACGCCAAGACGGGATCTAAGCCGCCTTCGGAGAGTTGATTGATGGCGCTTAAATCCCAAATCAACGCTTGCGCGTCGTCTCCGGCGGAGCATATGTGGCACGAGGAATGCGGGGCCCAGGCTAAGGTGTTGACGGAACTCGCGTGGCGTTTTAACTCGGCGACGGGTAACGTCGGGAATCGAATGTCGATTATGGCGACGACTTTCGAGTCCATGCCAAAGGTGGCCATGTATCGCGGGTCTTGTTTGTTCCAGCCTAAACGGAGTAAAGGGACGCCGATTTCTGGGTTTTCGTAGATGATCGTCGAGTGGTCTTTATCGCGTAAATCGAAAACTCTGACGGAACCGTCCGCAGAAGCAGAGGCGAAGACGTCGGGACCTCCCCAGGCGATGTCGTGGACTTCTTTATCGTGCGCGATGAGCTGCGTGTCTACGCACTCTCTTTCGATATCCCAGACCGTGCACGTGGTGTCGATGGACGACGTCCCGACTCTGTTGACGTTCGTTTCGTTCCAATCGAACGAGGTTAACGGCGCGCAAAACTCAGAATTTTTATTATTCGCCAACAACGCTCGGAGTTCTATTTTACCGTCTTCTTGTTGTTTGTTCGATGCGTTTTGTTGTTGTTGTTGTTGTTGCTTTTCTTGTTGTCCAGACGTGGACGGTTTCTCCGTGTTCGTATCTCTCCCGCCGCCGCCGCCGCCGCCGCCTTTCTTCAAGTTTCTTTTATTATTGTTGTTGTTGCTGATGTTAGTATTCCCATCATCGTTCTCTCGTTCCTCTTCCTTCTCATTCGCCTTCTCTTTCGCCGTCCCTCCGACGTCTTCGTTAATCTTCCAGATCCGTAAAAAATCCCCCGTCGTGGCCATTAAATCTTCGTGTTGGCACTCTTTATCCGGCACGAACATCAGTTTCGTGCACGGGTACGGGTGATCGAATCGTAAGTTTGGGTCGTTTAAAAATTTTCCGGTTTCTTCGTCCAAGGTGACGATTTCGACTTTGTTCTCGTACTCTTCGAGAAACGATCCGATGCCCAGGCGTAATTTTTTATCGTTTCGAACCTTTCGTTTATATCATCGCGCGTTTATATCATCGCGTTTATCGCACGAAAGAGTGGGAGAAAGGAAGAGCATTTGTTGGTGTCAGTTGAAATTTGCGCGAATGCTCCGACGCGTACAGCATAAAGTACACACCATCGTGGATATAATTTGGATCCCATTCCGAAGAGAATAAAGAGCGGCTTCCGATTGGAATTCCATCTCACACGAACACAGAGAGAAAGAGAGAGTAAAAGAGCGACGCATGAAGCGCTTCACGCATATAAAAACAAAAAAAACGTAAACGCACCGACCAATTGCACGCGTAAATCAACCACGGCGCTTCGTAGGTGTAGATTTCCGCCTGCTTTTCTCCTGGATTCATGTTGAATTTCTCTCGTGTTATCTGCGCGAAATGTGTCGAAACGAGTGAAGATTTTGAGTAAAAAATACGAGTAAATTTAAAGTGAATGCATTCGAGAATTGACCATCTTTGACGCGCTCTGGATGTAAATAAAAGTGAATACAAAGAAACGAAACGCACATCGAGCGATACATACGGAAGAGATCTCTGGATTGATGTCGTGTATGCTTCGTTCTCGTTCGAATTGAGCTCCCGGTTTTTGTGCGTTTTCGAAAACAACGTCTCGAGAAAAGTGAAGATTTTTTTCTTTAAAATACTACCACAAGAGTTTTTTAAGGGGGAAAACGACCGTCTTTGACGCGCTTTAGATGCACGCAGAAGTGAATGCAAAGAAACGAAACGCACATCGAGCGATACGCACAGAAAAGAGCTTTCGAATGGTATCGTTTATGCTTCGTTCTCGTTCGAATTGAGCTGGTTTTTGTGCGTTTTCGAAAACGTTCGTCTCTCTGAGAAGAAAAAAGCGAAGATTTTTATCAAAAGTGACAGTTGGTCTCTCTGGATTTCTTCAATTTTATGCCGTGAAGAGCGCGATATATATACGCGCATAGATATATACTCTCTGGAGGGGAAAGAGTCGACGATGGTGACGACGAGAGGGAGGCAGAGGAAGATCGGTCGGAGAGATTCTTTGTGGGATTTGATCGTGAATAACGACGATATTTGTTTTAAACACATTCTTCCGAGATTGAATGGAACGGATGTGAAATTCTTGCACGGAGTGAACAGTGAAACGAGAAAGTTGATTAAGAGATCGTCTTACAACAAGGGGGAGTTGCAAAAGGAGTTTAAAGTGAGAGAGATGTCGTCGATATCGACTTTGGAAGTAGCGTGGGAGCATTATCCGTGGGGTAAGTTGGTAAGGCAGTACGGCCCAAGGAGGGACGAACCATATTTCTGCGAGAGAGTTGCTCTAACGAATAAACTCGAGTTGCTCAAGTGGGCGCGAGAGGAAAAAAAGTGTGAGTGGGATAGAAGGACGATTCATGCGGCCGCATATCATGGTAATCTGGAAATGGTAAAGTATTGCGTTGCAAATGAGTGTCCTATTGATGAGATGGCGTGTGCATGTGCTGCCTTAGAAGGTCATCTCGAGGTACTCAAATACTTACGCGAAGAAGTCAAAGCGCCTTGGGATTCGAGAACTGCCACTTTTGCGGCTAAATATGGTCATCTTCACATACTCGAATATCTTGTTGAGCGTAAGTTTGATAAATATGACGCATGTGCGTGTCGGTGGGCGGCCGAGTACGGCCACTTAGACTGTTTGAAGTACTTGCACGAAACCGCCAAAGCGCCGTGGAACTATTGGGCCGTAGAAGGAGCGCACGAGAACAACCACCCCGACTGTTTACAATACCTCCTCGACAACAACTGTCCTCTACCACATGGTTGGCGATACGAACATGGAGAGTTACACACTCCATAAAATCAACACAACACACACATACACGCACACACATGCGCTTGTAAAAACACAACCTCAGACAGAGAGAGAAACTCCTCATAAAACGTAACGCAAAAAAGAATGTGAAACTCGTACTACTAAACACACGTTATACCTGCGCTGCTTTCCAAAGGAGAAAGAATGCGAGCGAGAGGAAAGAACGACGACTGCACTAGTACTTCTTTAGACCTCACCTCGCGATCAAAAACCATCCTCCGCGCGTTCGATCGGTTACAAAACGAACCCGTTTTGAGCGCAAAATTTGCCAAAATTGGAACCGCGTTTAAAGGCGAGAAAACGATCAACGTGCTCCTTTTAGGCTGCGATCGACGCGAAGGCATAAACGACGGGGAAACGAAACGGATATTTAAGGATTTGGGCAAAGAACGCGGCGTAAATTTGAGCTTGTTTGGACCGAATTTAGTTTTCGATGATGATGATGAGAATTTGACAAGCAGAGGGAGGAGCAACGAGAGCGAAAGCGAAGACGACGATGAAAATGAAAATGATGAGGAGGAGAAGACAAAGGGAAAAGCGGCGCGAATAAACGTCGTCGAACGCGAGCGGTGTTTATTTCACGAGAGAAACAGAGAAAAGGACGAAATAGAATACGATGTGGCGTTTGCGTTTAACGCCGGCGTTTGGGGGTACGATTCCTGGTTGGAGAGCTTTAAATACGCGTTGAAAAGATACCCGAACGCGCCGATAATCGTCTCGGCGTATTCGATGAAAGAGTGCGAGTTGGACGAAGACTGCGTGAGAGAGGGGTTCGGGGAAGACGAGATTAAGTTCGTCTGGGAAGCGGAGGGAAACGAGGAGTGCGCTGGAGAGAGGACGGGAGGCGAGGAGAATGGGAACGAGAATAGCGCCTGGATGTGTTTCGTTTCGAGTCGTTCGTACGGTGAGTAGAAAGAGATTTTATTTGGTCCATTTTCCGTGGCACTGATTTAAGAAGAAGATTGAGTAGAAACGTCGTTCTCCGCGGCGACGGGGCAACTCGTTTGCAATCCACTCAATCGAGCCATAAACTTGGCGTGATTTTCAATCATTTTCCACGTCGACGCGTCGCTCGTTCGAACGCCGAACCGACCAGGGCCGACATTTTCATCGTAAAAGTGCCAAAACATCGAGCCGCTGATTTTGTTCTCCTTGGCGAGTTTCTCGGTCGTTTCGAACGCATTTTTGAAATACATGTCTCGCTTCTTCATGTCCTCTTTTCTCTCTTCCGGTGATTTCCCGACGATGATACCAAACTCTTCCAAAACGAATGGTTTCTTTCCGTTTACGAGTTTCGCTCGGTTCAAAATGAATTGCTTTTGAAACTCGGGCGTTTCGACGTCCCAGGCGTCCGGCCAAACGTGTATCCCGGCGTAATCCACGCACGAAGACTCGACGACTTGCGACAAAAAGTCTTGTCCTTCTCGTCCGGCCCAACGACCACCTCCTTTCCCTGGGTTCATGAAATCCGCGTCGCGTCGTCTGCTGTCGTCGCTAAATCCTTCATACCCAACTGCAACTAAATGATTCGGCGCTTTCTTCTTCAGATATTCGCACGAAGCTTCGATCCACCGTCGCATGTCCTCTCGCGACTTGCCTTTCGCTCTCGCTTCGTTGGCTAGATTCCACGCCATAATCGTCGGATCGTCTCGGTACTGACGCTTCGTGATTGAATTCGTTCTGTACGCCAGGTAATTAATCGTTTCCTTGTAGTACTTCTGCGCTTCCTCGTCCGTAAAAAACTCGCTCTGATCTCGACACGTCCTCGACCATTCGCAATACTCTTTGATCCCGCCCGTGGCGTACCAATTATCCGCGAGGACTAAAACGACTTTAACCTCTCGTTTCTCGCACTCGCTGAGGAAGAAATCCAAACCTTTCAACGCTCTCTCGTTCCAGGTCGTTTTCGTCGGCCTTAAAGCGTAGCCTTCCGTGATTGGATGCACCCAAATCCTCACCACTTTCAAGCCGGTTCGCACCGCCACATCGAGCTGGTTCGTGATGTGTTCTATGCCCAACTTTGGCGTCCATCGGTACGGCGGTGGCGCGTTTGAAGCCGCTTCGACGACCTCCCACTGATTCCACCCGGCGAACGTGAACGGTTTGTTGTTCAAAATAAACTGGTCGCCGGAAACTCGAACGAATTCGTCCGTGGGTAAACACGTGGAACGAGGTGGTGTTTTATCGATCAACAATCGAAGCGTTTCCGAGAAATCATTTTTCTTCTGCGCGGAAACATTAACCACGACTTTAAGGATAAAGAAAAAGAAGAACAGGAAAGACGCGAGAGAGGAGGAAGAGGATCGAATCATTTTTGCGAAAGTGTTTTCGAGAGTCCTTGGACGCAAAAGCCGCTCGGAAATGATGTCGTTTTTTATTCATTGGTTCACGCATGCACACATGTGGTTTTCCAACAACGAGGCTCGGGTTTAAAAAAAGAATATAAATTTTCTTTCTTCCTTTCTTTCTCTCAAACGCACACAAACGCGTAGTAGTAGTTTAAATAAAGATATATTATGAACTGAATGTAGTACACAACCGCATACAGTACGTAGCAGTTGTCATAAAAAAAGTATTGCTAAGCTAGGAAACACCCTCTAAATTTATTATATCCGACGATGATATAAAACGTAATAATCTCTCTCTCTCTCTCTCTCTAACCCGATTGCGTTATGCGCAAACCGCGATGGATCAAAAATACACCACTACTCTTTTATTATTCATCCGGCTTCATGACTCTCTTCTCGGAGACGTACATGCCATCTAAAAATTTACGAATGTCCTTCTTCTTCACCAAGCACGAATCGTGGATCAACGCGCAGCTCTTGGAAACGTTGTCGATGTCGTTCCCGGTTAAGACGATTTGATCCTTCACGTCGCTCGATCGTTCCGCTTTCACGCCCGGCAACATCTTACATTTCCTCGGTCTCTTCTCGCCCAAAAAGTTACGAATTTCCACCATGTCGCCCTTCTTTTCGTCGATGTTGATGTTAATCGGAAAGTGCGCGTACACCGCTCTCATCTTGTACTCGAACCCGTACAAAACGCCGTCGAACAAGTTGCTGATGTTCGAGCACGTCGATCGCAACGCCGAGGTGATTTTACTCGTCGGAAAGTACATCGCCGCGACAATCATGTTGTTTTCCTTGTCGTGGTGTAAATCAATCTTCGCGACGTGGTTGAAATCTCTCTTCAGTTCGCCTCTCGGCCCCGAGACGGTGATTTTGCGGCCGCTCATCTTCACCGTGACGCCTTCCGGAATGTCGAGCGTACGCTCCGTTTTTACGAGTCTCATTCTTTTTGTTTTCTTCTGTATATAATGTGACGATGATGAATAATAATAAGAGGTTGAACAGTGAGAGGTTAGTATTAAAGAGACAAAAAGAAACCGTTTAATATCAAAACATCAGATTAAAAAGGAGGAAACAAGACCCTCGAAGCCAAAGGCTTCCTTGAAGTCCTAAAAAAGAGAAAATCCAAGACTCTCGAAATCTCGTCGAAATCGACGCGCAAACTCGCCGTCGCGACGCGAATAAAACGCGATTACGCGTTCGGTGACATCCAACACTATCGTTTCTCTCAACAAAATACGTTTTCATCCGAAAAGCGATTCAAAACGACGGTCCGCGTTTGTGTCCTTTTCGCGACCAAATTTCTCATTTTTCGCGATGAAGAAAAACGAAATGCAACGATTCTCATCGCGCATACGCGCGTTCGAGAGAAAGAGAGACTCCTCTCTCTCTCTCTCTCTCTCTCTCTCTCTCTCTGCTACAAAAGTATATCGAATGCAGTGCGAGTCGCAAAGCACAAAAAAAAACGTTCGCAACGTACCTCTTTATCGTCGTCTAAATCTTCTTTTAGTGTGACGCTTAGAACCAAAAATGCGAAGAGAGAGAGAGAGACAAACACAAACCCTAAACACATATCTAACACCCTAAACAAAAAAAGCTTCAATTAATCTGCTCACAATCTGCCCTCACATTGCCTTCTGACTGACGCTCCTCGGAACACCACGCGAACGAGAGTTTCTTTCCCAGAGCTACGTGTATTATCGCTCGTCAGTGAGAGCGTGCTTTTTGGTGAATTCTAGCGGCGGAGAGATTTTTATTCGAGAGAGTATATAAGAACTGAACTCAGAAATCCATTTTCCCAAGCCGGGCGGCGGCGGTTCTGTTTTGCGTTCGTCTGACGTTTACGCCGGCAAAGAGAAGAACTGAAGAAGACAAAGAGGAAGTGTATTATCGCACGCAAAAGTAATACGATCAACGAGAGAGTGAAAGCTCAAACGCAAAATCATCGTCGTTCTGAGAAAGAGCATCGTCCCAAATACTAAGAATACTAAGAGTAAGACCAAATGGCAGGCAAAGAAGACCAACAACGAGAAGAAACTTTCAAGGCGAATCCGGAACATCCATCGGATGGAGATGTTCAAACACCTCTCGTCTCCTCGCGCTTGTGCATAAAAAACCTCCCGAAACATTACACGGAAAGGAGGTTTCGAGAGCACTTTTCAACGATCGGAGAAGTGACCGATTGCGTGATTAAAAATACGCACGGCGGTACCGACGAGAACGACTCGAGGAGCAGTTGGCGGCAACATCGAAAGCAGCAGCAGCAAACTTCTCGATGTTTGGGATTTATTGGGTACAAAACGGAACAGATGGCCATCTTAGCGCAGAAATATTTCCACAACACGTTCATCGATACGAGTCGGATCGATGTCTCGTTCGCGGCGAGTCGGAAAGAGCGAGCGGCGTTGAGCGAAAGGAGTTCGTGGTCGAAGTATTCGGCGGGGACGAGCGCGAACGAGAGATTGAAAAGAGAGGAAGAGAAGAAGTTAAAAAAGAAGAATAATAAAGAAGACGAGGACGAGGACAGAGAGGAAAAGAAAGATCCGAATCGATTTATCGGCGTCCGGGAGCGGATTAAGATGGAAAAAGCCGCAAAACTGAAGAAAGAACAGTTCGTATCGCCCGAGGAGAAAATGTTGGAGGAGAAAATGCGAGAAGATCCGAAATTGAGAGAATACATGGCTTTAATGCTCCCGAAGAGTAAATTCGCGGCGAAATTTTGGTCGGACGGGTTAGTGCACGAAGAAGACGATTACCTGTCCGGAGGTCCCGCGCAGCAAACGAAACTCGCCGACATCGAAGATACCGAAGGCGGGAACGCAGACGAGGATTCAGACGACGACGAGTACCAGGACTTAGAGAACGACGACGAGAGTAGCGATGATGATAATAGCAGCAGTAGTAGCGAAGAAATAGATTCCGATTCAGACGACGTTAAGAAAGATTCGGACATGGAGTATTTGAAGGCGAAGAGAGGGAATTTTAGCAGCGATTCAGAGGATTCCGAGGAGGACGAAGAGGAGGAAAATTCTTCGGACGACGACGACGACGACGAGAACAACAACAGCGAAAAGAGTAGCGACGATGAAAGAAAGGAATTTTCCTTGGAGAACGACAACGACGACGACGTCGATAATACGGAGAAGAAAAAGTCATCAAAGAAGTCGAAAGATGATGAGAAAGCAACAATAAAAGAAGTCGAAGTCGTCCAAGCGTCGGACATGGAATCTTTACAAGAAACCGGTCGCGTGTTCCTTCGCAACCTTCCGTATACGTGCACGGAGGAGGAAATATTCGACCACATGCAATCTCGCGTCGGAAAATTGACCGCGGTGCACGTCTTAGTGGACAAGTCGACGAAACAGAGCAAAGGATTGGCATACGCGACGTTCGCGTTGCCGGAAGACGGCGTGAAATGCATCGACGTGTTAGACGGTGCTATTTTCCAAGGTCGCATTTTACACGTGTTACCGGCGAAACGAGCGCCGACGAACGCAGAAAAGAACACGCTAGGCGGCGTCGGGAGGATAACTTTAGTAAACGACGACAACGGGGAAGATAACGACGACGAGAACGACCCGAACAACAACTCTTACAAGAAACAAAAAGAGCACGCGCGCAAAGCGGACGCGGCGGATAAAAAAGCATGGAACGCGCTCTTCATGCGTCAAGACACCGTCCTCTCCGCGGTCGCCGCGATGTACGGCGTGGACAAAGGCGATTTGTTGAGCACGGAAACCGAAGACGTCGCCGTGCGGGTCGCGCTCGGTGAAGCGCAAGTCATTGCAAACACGAAAAAAGAACTCGGCGATGTCGGCGTGAACGTCCACGCGCTTGAATCTGCGGCGGCGTCGAGAGAAAATGTCAAAATCGCGCGTTCGCAACATTCGATTTTGATTAAAAATTTACCGTACGAATCCGAGGAATCCGACTTGAGAGAGATGTGCGAAAAGTTTGGCACTTTGAGTCAAATGGTGT
>Ga0181557_1002453_pt1 | contig 19225 bp, 19 predicted proteins | sample 011ome_23_FD_148632 | JGI IMG/M metagenome (GOLD analysis project Ga0181557, IMG submission 148632) | Coastal salt marsh microbial communities from the Groves Creek Marsh, Skidaway Island, Georgia - 011506CT metaG (spades assembly) | ecosystem: Environmental > Aquatic > Marine > Intertidal zone...
ATGAATTCTATACTCGCCAAAAAGCGCTTTTTTCGATATTCACGGCGCCGCTGTTATACACCCCAGGTGATAACGAGTGGACAGATTGTCACCGCAGTAATAACGGCGGCTATGATCCATTAGACCGGCTTAAAATGTTGAGGCAAGTCGTTTTTGATGATAGTTACTTCGAGCAGAGCGCACTTCTTGGATTGCAGAGCCAGGGAGCTTTGATGAGGGAGTTCTCAGACTTTATTGAGAACCAAATGTGGATATCTTCTGGGACGCTATTTTTGTTAATTCATGTGGTTGGAAGTAACAATAATATGGATTCTGGCACCTCAATCGGAGAGCGTGAGTTTTTACTAAGAGAGAAAGCTAATCAAAATTGGATTCATAGGGCATTTGATCTTTTTCAGGAGGATCGGATACATGATCTTGTAGTCGTTTTCCATGGCGATCCTTTTGTTGACTGGATGATGCCGCAACCATCTTTGATGTACTCGGGATTTTTGGAGACAGTCGGGGCTACTTTATTCGAAAAGGCTAAAACAACGGACAAGAAAATTCTCTTTATTCATGGGGACACCCATCAGTACACATGGAATCACCCATTCTTTGCAGCCGGACACGTAAGTGGAAATGTATCTCGTTTGGTTGTGCCAGGTGCTGGAGATATGCGAGCGGTAAAGATCAGCATTCAGAGAGAGAGTGAAGATTACTACATTCTAGATATGATCGAATAGCGGGTTCTAATCTGACTTGTCGCGTCTTTCGTTGTGACGTTGCTGGTATGATTTTAATGCTTTACTTCAATGAAATCTGATCAGTTACATTTGCCTTTGCATTTGATAACCCTCTGAGCGCAGTTGATTTCGTCGAAACTTTGTTTTGCTATAAAACTGTAATCCCCTCCAGAGTGAAAGACGCCAGCGCCGTTGCATTGTAGGCGTTTAGTGGCAAATTTTGGAGCAGATAACCACCGCACATTTGCGCATCCCGGACTGCCGGTGCCAAATTGGATGCCCAATTGGTAACTTCCACAGAGCCCGGATCTATGCGTAACATCACCTTCAATTTTCCATTGCCCGTCATCTCGTAACCAGGCTTTTACAGTTCCGAAATTGAAGTCTATTCGCGCTGCTTGAGTCCCCCCTAGATCACTGGATAACCGACCCTCCGACGAAAGAACACGCAGTTCTTCTGCGGACACCGCAGACTTGGCTCCGAACATCACCATAATTAACAAGCAGATCCATAGCGCTACATTTGTCATTGGTCCAATCTATCATGAATAAAAATTACTGACTAGTTCGTTATTCAAGCATTTGAAAATAATGTTACTCATTCCTTATTGATTCGCTAGCTGTTCTTGCCGCTTCATTTTTGTCTTATTATTGGTTTTGAAGTTGGAGTCTATAATATCTAAACGAGTTATTTGATAAATAACGTAGTAGTGTTTTTGTGTGGGGTATTCGGTGCGTGATCTACTTGTTCGGTTTGACTTTACTTCTGAGTGGCTGTAGCTCTAAAGAAATGATGACGCAATCTGCATTGGAATAACCTAGTCGACAGTTACAAATAATTCCGATTGAGTTTGAACGTTAAGGTTCGCGAACCAATCAGTGTGTCAAATGGTAGGGGGGAACGTTTTGGTGTACTACGAATGCTCCAAGATACAGGCTAACTTGTTGAAAGTTTGGAGCGAGCGTCCACCTCGTTTAATACGATAGTACTGATTATTTTAAGTTAATAAATCATGACCATTTCGTTTACGTATGCTCCAATAGGCGATCGGGCACTTATGATCGGAGTAAACTGCGACAATCCAGATTCTCATTCGGTAATGTCTGGTTTGGTTGCAGATAAAATTCGAGCGTTAAATGTAAAAGGAGTCACCGATATTGTCCCGGCTTTTGATCAGATTGCCATTCATTATGACCCGATTCAATGGATATCGTCTTCGAGTGAAACACCTTACGATGAGATCGTAGGATATTTTGGTGGGAAATTGAGCGGCATGGAGGTTGTTTTAGATGCTACTGATCAAAAAATGATGCGTATACCTGTTTGTTACGATCAAAAATTGGGCCTAGATCTTGAAGAACTATCTTCAATTTTAAAGAGATCTGTTAGCGATTTAATAAACTTACACCATTCGAAGACCTATACCGTGGGTGCAATTGGATTCGCACCTGGGTTCGTATATTTAGAAGGCTTGGATACCGTGCTTGCGGTACCCCGACGAAGTGAGCCGCGGACACGTGTCCCGGCGGGCAGTGTTGCCGTTGCAGGCGGGTACACCGGTATATATCCATCCGTACTTCCCGGTGGATGGCACATATTAGGACGGACGCACGCGAGTCTTTTTCAAAAATCGGAAACTTGTGGTGCACTTCTAAGTGTCGGAGATAAAGTTGAATTCGAGCCGATTTCAATCGGGGAGTTCAATGCCCAACAGAGTCTGGGCGAGAATCAATGACCAATAAGAAATTTGCACTAATAGAAACTCTGAACCCTGGGTTATTCACGACGATTCAGGACAAAGGGCGCGTGGGTTGGCAGGCACATGGAGTCTCTGTCTCTGGCGCTGCTGATTTGAATTCGATGATGATTGCGAATTTGCTGGTAGGGAATGATGGAGATGCGCCGATCATTGAGTTTGTTATGTTGGCCCCAACATTATCTTTCTCTAGAGACTGCGTTATTGCGACTGCCGGCGCAAACTTTTCATTCACGATCGATGGTATTCCCCTTCCACATGGTCGACCCGTAAAGATTTTTGCCGGTACCGTTTTGAAAGGTGGTCGAGCATCCAGGGGTGCGTACGGATACTTAGGTATTTCTGGTGGTATGTGTATTGACATAGTGATGGGTAGCGTTTCTACAGATACGGGTAGCAACTTTGGAGGTGTTTCGGGTAGAAGACTTAAAACTAGTGACATGATATTTTTTAGCGAACAATTCGATTCACTTTTGCCCTTTAAAGATGTTGAATCGCGAGGCGATTTGCCGTTCATTTCGACAAATTGGGGCGTGAAGAGTTTGTTTGGCGTCGAAGCACATGAGGAAATGTTAATTCGTTTTATTCCCACAAAAAGACGGGATGATTTTTCTAATAAAGCGCGTGAAGGGTTTTTGTCAAATACTTACCGAGTAACAAATGAGTCGAATAGAATGGGAATTCGGTTAGTAGGGGAAAAAATTGGGTTAGAGCAAGTTGAGCTGCAACCCTCTGAACCTGTCGTTATGGGGACGATACAAGTTCCACCTAACGGACAGCCTATAGTTTTGTCAGTGGATCGACAGACGATTGGTGGTTATCCGTCCATCGGCACTGTAATTTCAGTAGATCGTGCAAATTTAGTTCAAACTCAACCAGGTAGTAGCATTCGTTTTTTAGAAGTATCTTTAGCTGACGCTCAAGGAGCATTGATTCAGGAAAATAATGCCATGAAAGATTTATTTCGCAGGATCAAGAGCCGTGTGCAGGAGCTAAACTGATGACATTTAAAATTGATTTGAATTGTGATCTTGGGGAATATCAGTCTTCTTTTGAGGAGCGTAAAGAAGTCGCGATTATGCCACTCATAAGCTCAGCTAATATCGCATGCGGTTTACATGCGGGAGACGACAATTCCATCCGGACAACGATACGACGAGCATGGGAATTTGGCGTTGGTATTGGAGCGCATCCATCATTTCCAGATCGAGAAAATTTTGGCCGGAAAGCCATGGTTTTGCCTGAATCCAGGTTAAGGGAAATCGTTTGCCGCCAGATAGAGGAGTTTGCTAATCACGCGATTGCATGTGACGTTAATATGACGCACGTTAAAGCGCATGGTGCAATGTATAACATGGCTGCTAGTGACCTTAGGGTAGCGTCAGTGATTTGTGAGACAGTCGCTAAGTTCGATCCTGAGATCCTAATCTTTGGTCTTGCGAATTCGTATTGGGTTATTGCAGCCGAGAGCGCAGGGTTGCGCATTATTGAGGAGGGATTTTCTGATCGACGCTATCTGTCTAGTTCTGAACTCGTTCCAAGGTTAGAGAAGGACGCGTTGATAACCGATATTGCTGAGTCAGAAAAGCAGGTGCTCAAAATGGTTCGTCAGAATCTGGTTACAAGCATAGATGGTATTGATCATCACTTAGTACCAGATACTATTTGTATACATGGGGATAGTCCTGAAGCCTATAATATTACAAAAAATCTGAGATCATCCCTTAAGCTACACGAGATTCAGATTTCGTATCCTTTGTGCTCCGATCATTAAATTTCGATAAGCGTCTGAGTATAATAAAGCCGGTTTTTTGTAAGACTTGATCTTTTGATTTATATGGATTGAACAAATGGTATCAAGTTGAAAATATGGGGCCTCAAAATGTTGAGTAAATCATATGTCCAATGGGCATTATTATTTTTGTTGGTAGTCTTTATATCGCCGAATTTTGCAATCGCGGAGGAGCCAAAGGATTCGAGGTCATTAGATAGTTCCAAAAACTTAGATCCGGGTCGGCCTAAAACGCGTTTTTTCGTGCGGTCTGAGTTTAAGGAGGATGAGGCAGGTAATGAAGTCTCGATTATTAGTCCCTTGTATGACTTTCCTCTAAATAACGAATGGTCTGTTCGACTTCAAGCTCCGGTGGTTTCGCGTAATCCCTCTCTTGCTGGAAGCACCGAAACAGGCATGGGCGACATAAAGATGCGTATTGCTAATAAAAAGTTTGCAAACGAAGGGGGGGCGACATGGTTTTTAGCTTTAGACACAACATGGGACACCGCTTCTGATGTCACTCTGGGAAAAGGGAAGAATCGGGCAGCGCCAACTATCTTTGGTTTTATAAAGTTACCAAAATTAGGAATTCTCGCTTTTCCTCAGATGCAGACTTTTTTTACATTAGGCGGCGATGACAATCGAACAGACGTAAATTTCACGTCAGTTAAGTTCCCTTTTATAAAAAAAATGCCAGACCGTTACTATATTTTTGTGGATCCGTTTGTGGCATGGGATCACGCACGTGATGAGCAATCAACAGGAACGCTAGATCTGGAAGTGGGTCGTTTTGTAAATCCGTCTATGATGCTGTATGCAAGGCCAGGCACTACGTTATGGGGCGACAACTCCGCTTTTTCATTTAAGTACAATATAGAAGTTGGATTTAGGTTGTTCTTATAACAGCCACTTAAGTGATTGATGTTAATTTTTGGGTCGAATGCTCTTGGTGTGTAAGCTGTGAAAATTGGTTTGGTAATCATTGGCGATGAGATTCTTTCTGGGCGCCGGAAGGATCGGCATTTTGAGAAGTCGATCGAAATATTACATGCACGTGGATTGAAAAATGAGTGGGTTATTTATTTACCCGACAGTCCCGAGCTTTTGAGGAGCACATTTCAACGCACCTTAGCCTCCGGAGATGTTGTTTTTAGTTTCGGTGGGATTGGGGCAACGCCTGATGATTACACCAGACAGTCTGTGGCTGATGCGCTCGAGTTAGACCTAGTGATTCACGCTGATGCTAAGCTAGAAATAGAAGGCCAGTTCGGCCATGACGCGTACCCAAATAGAATCAAAATGGGTATGTTTCCGAATGGCTCCAGAATCATTCCTAATGAATTTAATCGTATTCCAGGTTTCAGTATCAAACAGCATCACTTTTTACCAGGATTCCCATCTATGGCATGGTCGATGATGGAGTGGGTGTTAGATAACGAGTATATCGAGCATCATGTGATGGATCGTGATATTGAACGATCAATTCTTATATTTGATGTGCCTGAGAGCTCTCTAATCCCATTGATGGATGAATGCCTTGACAAATATCCGGGATGCAAAGTGTTTAGTCTCCCGACTCTCACTGCAGAGCGTCTGCGTCGTGTAGAGTTGGGTGTAAAGGGGACTAAAGCAATAGTAGATGAAGCGTTCATTCACCTTCAAAAAATGGTCAGTCGCCTTGAATGTGAGTGGAAGGAATTGCCGCCTCGGCTTTAACTTTGCTGCCCTCGTAACATATGCTGGATACCTTCCAGTTCTCAACAGCCCAGTCCATAATATCGCTCGGATTTTGCGTTCGAAGTTCGCTTGGGGGTGACTGCGATAGAAAAGTTAATGCGTTGAATAGTGTCGAACTCGCCAATGCTATTTTTATTGGGTCAGCTTTATTCTGCTTTGATAGTTTTTTTCCTTCTTTATTTCTAACTATGGGTAAGTGAAGAAAATTGGAATTTGTAAGTCCAATGATTTTCTGAAGTTTGGCTTGCTTTAGGCTCGAAAGCAGTAAGTCCTCTCCTCTAACCACATGTGTGATACCTAAGTAGTGATCATCCAAAATGCTTGCTAAGTGGTAAGACGGAGTTCCGTCTGGCTTGAAGAGAACAAAATCACCAGACGACTTACACAGGTCGTCAGTGATCGATCCTAATGCTAGATCATTTATAGATACTGAGCACGGTGTAGGTAGTTTGATCCGGTAGCTTCTTATAGGTTTATCTTTAGATGAATGAGTCTTGCAATACCCACTGTATATCCATTCATCACCGTTAAGAGTTGAATGTTTTCTAATCGTCTGTCGACTGCAAACGCAAGGATATATATCAAGCTCTTTTATTAATTTTTTTCGCCACTGGGTATAGATGCGTTTCTGCTTACTTTGGTAGATCGGTTCGTCATCCCAAAAAAGTGCATAACTGTCCAACGTGTCAAGAATATTTGAGTGCATACCTTTTACCACTCGTTCTTGATCTAGGTCATCAAGACGGATTAGCCATTTCCCTTTTTTAGATCGAGCGTCACAGTAACTTCCAACTGCGGTGACAAGTGATCCAAAATGAAGCGGGCCCGATGGAGTTGGCGCGAAACGTCCAACATACATTTTTTTGGTTACTGACCTTGAGTGCGTATAGTGCGCACTGACAGTAAAAGAAAAGTGAAAAGGAAAAGAGACAAAACTAGCTCACCGAATGCCATCAGTTGAAATAAGCCCGCCTCAGCGTAAGAGCGAACCACTCCTTCTATGAAATACGGAAATACTAAAAGCACTGCATATTGATATGCGCGCAGAGTATTTCGTAACATTCCGGTTAATGGAAGAAGGATTGGGATGCACTTGAGGATTAACCAGGAGCCATCGAGATTCAATGGCGCGATATATCCCTCCCAAGCTAGGCACCAGAGACTCATCAGAATGATTCCACCACTTGAAAAGAATTGATGAGTACGCATTAATTGAGGAAGCTGTTTGTTTTTTGGTTTAGTTTCATCGCGATCGAGGCGAGGTGTTTACCTTGCGCGATACAAAGAGACTTTTCTTCTGCTGAGATCGCCCGCTCTCCATCTTGACCAGCGAAGTGACTGGAGCCATAAGGCGTCCCACCGGTCACTGTTGTGTGCAGTTCGCGTTCTGAATATGGGATTCCGGTTATGACCATTCCGAGATGAATTAAGGGAAACATCATCGTTGCTAGTGTAATTTCGTGACCGCCATGCATCGAGGACGCTGAGGTGAATACTGTCGCTGGTTTTCCGACAAGATCTCCAGCGTGCCAACTACCTCCAAGTTGATCGATGAAGTATTTCATAGCCGAAGACATATTTCCAAAGCGCGTTGGGCTGCCCAGCGCTAGTCCAATACAAGTGCGCAAATCATCAATTTCTACGTACGGTGAGCCTGCTTCAGGAATTACCGAATCAGTCTTTTCGGTTGTAGCAGATACAGGTGGAACTGTCCTCACGCGTGCAGTGACACCTGGTACCATTTCGATTCCTCTCGCAACGAGCCTGGCCATTTTTTGGACGCTGCCATTTCGCGAGTAATACAACACTAGTATTTCGGGCATTATAAATTTGATTATGTCTTAGTTAGTTTTCTTTTGTAACTTACTAATGATTGCGTCTACAATTCCATCGCAGGCGATCGAAGACGTTTCGCCACTTAATCGATCTGTCCACTCAAGCTGCCCGTCGTTGATTCCGCGATCCCCCACAGTCAATCTATAAGGGATCCCGATTAATTCAAGGTCTGCAAACATAACGCCGGGTCTTTCTCCACGATCGTCAAGTAACGCCTCTACGCCTGCCTCTTTAAGCTTAGTCTCCAAATCATTACAAAAATTCCTAACCAATTCGCTTTTTTTATAACCGATTGCTGCGATCCCTAACTTATATGGTGCGATAGACTCTGGCCATATAATCCCTTTGTCATCATGGCCTTGTTCTATAGCTGCTGCAACTATTCTTGACACGCCTATTCCATAGCACCCCATCTCGGTAGGTTTACTTTTTCCATCCCTATCGAGATATTGACATTTTAGGAGCTCGGAGTACTTTGTCCTGAGTTGAAAGATATGGCCAACTTCAATTCCTCTGCAGATTTCTAGCGTCCCGTTACCATCTGGACTCAAATCTCCTGAAACCACGTTTCGGATATCTGCAACCTCTGTATTGTTTTTTATATCTCGGTCAAAGTTGACGCCACTTAGATGGTAGTCTCTCTCATTAGCGCCACAAACAAAATTCACCATTAGTTGAGCTGCACGGTCACTGATAACCCGAATATTCGAATCGATATTCACAGGCCCTATAAAACCAATCGGAGACCCCAAATAGTTTTGGACTTCCTCATCTGTCGCAAAACGAAATTCATTCATACCGTCAATTTTTGATAATTTGATTTCATTGAGTTGGTGATCACCTCTAATGAGAATGAGAACAAATTCATTATTCGCAACTAGCGCAAGGGTCTTTAAAATATCTGATGTTGATTTTTTAAGATGAATCGCTACGTCCTCACATGTTGTCGCTTTTGGAGTTGATATTTTTGTTAAAGAATCCATACTCTGCGGTTCGATACCTTGTGGTGCCACTGCTTCGGCTAACTCAATGTTTGCGGCATAATCGGACTCAGGGCAGTACGCAATTGCATCTTCTCCAGAGTCGGCTAAAACATGAAACTCATGTGATCCAGTCCCCCCAATTGCACCTGTATCTGCTGCAACTGGGCGGTATTTGAGGCCTAGGCGTTCAAATATTCGACAGTAGGTATCGAACATGTTTTGGTATTCACGCTCTAAATCATCAAAGTCAGTGTGAAATGAATACGCATCCTTCATCAGAAATTCTCGTGCACGCATTACTCCAAATCGTGGACGAATTTCATCTCTAAATTTGGTTTGAATTTGGTAAAGATTAATGGGGAGTTGGCGATAGGACTTGATATCTTGTCGTGCGATGTCTGTAATGACTTCCTCGTGGGTGGGACCGAAGCAGAAATCACGATCATGTCGGTCTTTAATTTTAAGCATTTGCTCACCGAAAATTGCCCATCGCCCAGATTCTGTCCAAAGTTCAGCTGGCTGAATTGCGGGCATAAGTACCTCGAGTGCACCCGCTCGTTCCATCTCCTCCCGAATAATATTTTCCACTTTTTTAAGAACTCGAAACCCTAATGGAAGCCATGAATATAAACCCCCACCGAGTTTCTTGATAAGCCCGGCTCTGAGCATCAATCGATGTGAGGTAAGTTCGGCTTCGGTTGGGGCTTCCCTTAGCGTGTTTAGAAAAAATTGAGTTAGACGCATTTTTGGATAATGATAATTATGTTTTCACGAAGCTCTTATTCTATCTCGATGAAAAAAAGTTATGTGATTAAACCACCCGTACAATAACTTATTACTTTAGGTGTTTAGGTCAATATGTTAAGAAAATTAAATCTATTTCGTAATTCACGTATCGACTCTGAGGTGGAGGTTAGCGAATCTCGGGGTGTTCGGAGTCTATACCTGGGAAGTCGCACAGTGCAAAGCTCTATGAGTCTAGTCCACCCCAATGACCTGATTCTCGATTACACGAAAGCTATGATGTCATTTATGCTTTTTCATGCTCGAGTTCGTTCAGTGGCTTGTATTGGTTTGGGTGGAGGCTCAATACCCAAATTTATCCGGAAAATGCTTCCTGAGATAGATATTTGTGTTGTCGAGAATTCTCAGCAAGTTATAAATGTTGCGCGTCAATACTTTTTCCTGCCTGAGGACGACGATAGATTGTCGGTGATTTATTCAGATGGTACGACTTGGATCGATAGCGCTGGAGAATACGACGTCATTATGCTGGATGCTTTTGACGGTTCTGGGGTACCTGCTGGCTTTACTGAAGACGAATTTATCCAAAAAATAAAAAATCACCTGACGAAACAGGGCATTTACATACAAAATTTATGGTCAAACGACCCAAAATTAAAATCTAGAATTAAGCAAATTGAGGCATCTTTTGATCAAATCGCATTGATTCCGACGCCCAAGGGCGGGAATATTGTTGCGCTTGCTTTTTGTAAGGAACCAACCGCTGCCCATATGGCCAGCATCACTAAATTGTCGCGAGAGTTAAGACAGTCCTTGGGCCTGGATTTTGATGACATGGTCCAGCGTATGCGGTCTTTTCAATCGTCACAGGCGAAAAAACTTTTTACTTGATGACCTAGATACGTCATAAGTATGTAAAAATAGATTTATTATTGAATTTGACGGGGGTTTTGATCATGATCGATCGAGATGGATACCGTCCGAATGTGGGTATTATTATCTGCAACAAACGTAATGAGGTTTTTTGGGGCAAGCGTGTGCGGGAGTATGCATGGCAATTTCCGCAGGGTGGGATACAGGAAGGGGAATCGCCGAAAGAGGCGATGTACCGAGAGCTGGACGAAGAGGTCGGGCTCGAGCCTCATCACGTAAAGATTATCGGGCGGACGGATGGGTGGTTACGTTACGATGTGCCTCGGCAGTTCGTGCGCCGAGATTCTCGCTCGAATTATAAGGGGCAAAAGCAAATATGGTTTTTATTACGTTTAGTTGGAAGAGACAGCGATGTGTCGTTAAGAAAGTTTAAAGATCCTGAGTTTGATGCTTGGAGATGGCATTCGTTCTTCATCCCATTAGATACGGTCATTGAATTTAAGCGAGATGTCTATAAACAGGCGTTAATTGAACTGGCGCCCTATTTAAAGTTAAAACTTCCACGAACTTATCAATGATGTATTTCATTTTTTATTTCCGGATATCTAAGATAATCTTTCCGATATGCTGACTTGACTCCATAAGGCTGTGGGCTTCAGCAGCATTTTGGAGTGGAAATGATTTAAAGATCAAAGGCTCAATAACTCTAGATGCAAGTAGCGGCCAAACTTTCTCGCGAAGTGATACGGCGATCTTTGATTTGAATTCAGTAGAGCGTGGTCGCAGCGTAGAACCTGTAATCGTGAGTCGCCGTTTGAGAATATCAGTCATATTGAGATTAGTTTTAACGCCGCCTAAAAAGGCAATAATCACAATTCGCCCGTCATCCGCGAGGCATTTCAAATCGCGATGTATATATTCACCCGCCACCATATCAAGGATTACATCGACGCCCTTGTTATCGGTCAGTGCCATAATCCGTTCCGCAAAGTCTTCACTTCTGTAGTTAATGGCCTGAGTTGCACCGATAGCCTCGCAGGCGCGACACTTTTCATCGGATCCAGCCGTCACAAAGATTTTGCGGTTCAAAGCGCGACATAATTGAATAGCTGTAGTCCCAATGCCGCTTGACCCGCCATGAACGAGGATGGTTTCTTTCTCAGCAAGTTTTGCTCGGTCAAATACATTTGACCACACCGTGAAGTAAGTTTCTGGAAGGGAGGCGGCCTCGCGATAAGTTAGTCCTTTAGGGATAGGAAGGCATTGTGATTCAGGTGCGTTTACATATTCTGCGTAGCCACCGCCGGCGACAAGCGCGCAAACAGAGTCGCCAATGTTCCAGCCAGTTACTAGAGCCCCCACTGAAACAATAATTCCAGACACCTCTAACCCAGGTATGTCAGTTACTCCTGGCGGAGGTGGGTAGAGCCCAGTCCTTTGCATCACATCAGGACGATTAACTCCCGCCGCATGTACGCTAATTAAAACTTCATCCTCTTTGATGTGAGGTAGAGGTCGTTGTTGGATCTTTAAAACCTCAGGTGCCCCCGGTTCTGTGATCTCAATGGCTTGCATGGTAGCTGGTAACGACTGCATCGCTTTTCCTGACAGTTATAAAGAGTTATCTGACTATTACTGTAATGATTTTACAGATTAGATAAGATCACGGGGAATACTTGATTAAAAACTCGAATTTCTCGGAGGTAGAGATTGATGGATTATTGCTCACTCGGAAGTAATCAACTTAGGGTCTCCAAATTGTGCCTTGGTACTATGACTTTTGGCGCTCAAACTGATCGTAATGAGTCGAAACGGATTGTATCCTCAGCGAAAGATCACGGTGTAAATTTTATCGATACTGCGGACGTGTACGTCCAAGGTGAGTCAGAGCGTATTGTTGGAGAGCTTATTAAGTCATCGAGAGATTGGTGGGTTCTGGCAACCAAAGCGGGACAAAAGATAGCTGAATTGCCGAATCAAGGTGGGCTTTCTAGGAAGTGGCTTACAAAGTCCGTAGATGAAAGTTTAGTCAGATTGGATACGGATTACATCGATATATTTTATCTGCACCGAGATTATGAGCCGACATCATTGATCGAGGCTGTTACGACAATGGGAGATATGATTCGTTTGGGAAAGATTCGTCATTTTGGGATATCAAATTTCCGAGGATGGAGAATAGCCGAGGTCCTGATGTTGTGCAAAGAATTTAGTGTGCCTCCGCCGATTGTATGTCAACCTTATTATAATGCTGTCAATCGGATGCCGGAGGTTGATATTTTGCCCGTTTGTAAACGATTCGGCTTAGGTGTCGTCCCGTTTAGTCCGATTGCACGAGGAGTATTAACTGGGAAATATCGCGTCGGCCAGGAACCCAGTGAAAGCACAAGGGCCGGTAGGAAAGATAAGCGTATGATGGAAACTGAGTTTCGATCAGAATCTATCAAAGTCGCCAAAGATTTTGTTGACTATGCGGGGGAAAAAGGCATCACGCCGGGGCAGCTCGCGGTTGCTTGGGTTTTAGCCAACCCCATTGTGAATAGCGTGATTGGCGGACCAAGAACCCTGGATCAGTGGGAAGACTATTATGGCGCTTTAAATGTAGCAATCGATGCCGATGACGAGCAATTTGTTGATAGGCTGGTCTCACCAGGCCATCCGTCGACTCCGGGTTATACAGACCCACAGTTTCCCGTAACTGGTCGGCCTGCCTAAAGGTTGACCGTACGTTGACCGCTATTCATCCGGACTAACTAAAAACCGGGAATTCTTTGAATCTATATCGAAGTACTTGTTCATGAGCTTCTAACCCCAGCCAACCGCTTATGGCGGTCGCATAAACCTGCCTAAAGTCTGTCGTGTGTTGCATATTGCCGTCGGTAAGCGCAGTCAGACTTGGTAGCTCGCCATAATGACCACCCTTAACTGAATTCCCGATCATATACATATTGTTTGCTGTTCCGTGATCCGTGCCTAAATTTGTATTTTCAGCAACCCTCCGTCCGAACTCGGAGAACACGAGCATGACTACGTTGTCGGCGCGACCAATACGTTCCATATCACTGAAAAATCCCGATACCGCGTCAGAAAAATAAGTTAATAGTCTTTGGTGCAGGTTGGGTTGTTGTACGTGGGTATCAAAGGCATTACGTCTAAACGATGTGTAATAAAGACGAGTATTCATATCCGCGTTGATCAAGGCTGCTATTTTGTTTAAGTCTAACGGCGCAATACCATAATCAATCGGCGTACTGTAATTTTCGCATGCTGATCTGACCTTCTCCGACGCTTGCCTGGCACTCTTCGCTAACTCTAAAAGTCGTCTTTGTGCTTGTGAGCTGTTACTAGTTGCAACGCGGTCTTTATCTAGGAGTGGCCTTGATTTGAATAAGCCTTTACGTCCAAACTCCTTTGGGTCGTCAAAGACAACTGGGACGTGATTTTTAGCGACTACCGCCAAAGATTGAGTGGCATCCACATTAACTAAATAATTGGCCGTTACATTGGGGTCTAGAGCATCGGCAAGGCGACCAACCCAGCCCAATGATTCTCCACTGTTCGGCGCTGCAGTTTGCCAATATGCCATGGATGTAAAATGTGAGTATGAAGGTTGGTCGTAGCCACATCCGTGAAATACAGCCACTTTTCCATCCTTATATAGACGCTCCATACCCGACATGTCTGGATTAAAGCCGAAGTGGTCGTCTATTTTTCTCAATTTATTAGGTTTGATACCAAGATTTGGCCTATGTCTGTAGTAAGCATCATCTCCATAAGGCACTAATGTATTCAACCCATCATTACCACCTGAGAGCTCAAGCACTACAAGAATTTTTTTATCCAAAGTGTCGTCGCCGGCAAAAGCTAACGGGGAAAATTGCGAGAAAATGGGACTAACGCTACTACCTGCTGCAGCACCTGCACCCAACAGTTTTAAAAAGTCTCGGCGTTTGAACGTTGATTTTTTAAGCATTTCTGGCGACTAGTCAGCCGAGTTGATATTCTGGTAGTGAGAGAAGTAAGTGAAACGTTTCTCGCACGGCTTCTTCCGAAAAAGTTCGAGCGTCTATTATGCTGTTTGTGCCAAGTTGTTGCTCCAGGAAGTCCGCGATTAATTTTTTTGTGTCCTGGTCTATAGAAATCGTAAAAAATCTTCTAGTTAAATAATCGACAACCTCCTCCGCACTAGTGCACTTAGCCGCTAAAACCATTTTAGTCAAATTTAATCGAGCGGGCGTCCTACTTATTGGTTTTACTCTCTCGATGGCCATTCTCCAGCCACGATAGCTACCAAGGCGCGTGTTAAATTCTTCATCTCGATCAACCATGTTGTTAGATGCTGAGGTGGCATAGCTGTCCTCCGGTTGCGTTGCTGTGGCAATGTCTGCACCCGCTGCAAGCCGCTCTGCTACAACCCCAATTTGATAATTTTCTGGGTATCGATCGCTGGGCACGAAATTTATATTTGGAAAAACTGTGTCATATACAAAATTTCCCCTGGCCAGCAAAAGACCGGGTGTTATCCAGCTTCGGCCACCCGCCCAGCCAGCGACCGTGGGTGGAAACATTAAGATCTGTCCGAGTGATTCTGTCGTGTCGTAAAAGTCTGGCACTCCAGGTACGACATCCAGACCAAGTTTCTTGTAGGTTGAAATAACCAGTTCGACGGGCGATTTAATATGCGTCCCCATCGATGCTGGACTGTAAAAATCCTTAGATAAAAATATCTTTTCAAGGAGAGGGGTGATTTCGTATCCAGAGCTATAGAAAGATGCCCCCAATTCTTTTTGGAGCTCAGGACTGATCTCTTCTCGAACAAAGAATTTGTATATTTTTCCAGATATGTATTCTGCGGTGACTGGTTTTTCGAGAATCATATCGATGATGTCTAGACCATTCCAAGCACCAGTGCGCCCAAGAAATGTTTTATTCGATGTATCGTGTTCACTGGCGTTCACTACAAACTGAAGATCGGTGAAATTCCAGCCAGTAAAAGCGCGAGCGGCTTCTCGAATATCTTGTTCTGAGTAGTTACCAACGCCCATCGTGAAGAGTTCCATTATTTCTCTCGCGAAGTTCTCGTTTGGAGATCCTTTAATATTTACCCCTGCATCTAAAAATGCAAGCATTGCTGGATCTTGAGAGACTGCGATTAATAAATCTTTGAAGTTGCCAGTCCCATTAGCCCGAAAAACTTGATTTTGATTTAGTAGTTTTCGATAGTCCCTTACTTTTTCTTCATTGGTGGCAAAGTGTCCATGCCAAAAAAGTGTCATTTTTTCTTCTAAAGGACGCTTTGTGAGAAGCATTCGGTTCGCCCACCAGTGGGCAACGCGTCGGGTCTCTAACATGCTTGATCGTAACCAATAGAAAAAGCGATCAACGACCGGTTGAAGTCGGCGATTCCCCTCAGGTTTAACTTTGACGCCTATTGCCTCTCCAGTCTCTTTGGCTAGTTTTGTGGCTGCTGGTCTCGAGGCTGGGAAGGGCTCAATGCCACTATCGTGTATTCCTGAATGGTCGAAGTCGGGAAGCGCACTTGGAATGCTGTGAAAGTAAACAAGTTCCCTTACGGCCGCTCTAGGCCCCATCGTTACAAGACGCTCGATGTTGATAGGTATATCACCAAATCCAGCGCGTTCCACGAGATGCCGCGCTTTCTCATAGCTCCAGTCATTTTCAGATATTGCTGTTAAATCATCAGTCCAATCGATATCCGCCCAAGAGTTAGGCGTCAGGCATGCGACTGCTAGCGAAGTTGTTGCGATCGTTAGAATCTTTTTCAGTTTAGTGTTCATTAGTTCTTTTGCAGTGGGCGGCCAACACTTATAAAAAAGGTCGACATTTTCTCGTATATTCTTAATTATATGCTTACAGCACTCGACGAAATATCAGTAATTTCATTAAAAAGGAGGCGAAATTTTTATGAGCGCCTCTAACATAGCCTTTGGTATCGGAACTGAACGTCTACTTAGTCGATCAACGTAAACGTGTATAAAGCTTCCTTGAGCCGATGCATCATTATCGTCTTCACAAAATAATCCAATGCCATAGTGGATCGAGCTTTTGCCAATCTTATCAACTCGGAGACCACTTGTTACAATTTGTGGAAACGTTATCGGAGCAAAATATTGACATTGTGTTTCCACTACTAAGCCGATAATAGTGCTGTGCTCAATATCTAAAGCATTTTGTTCTATTAAAAACTGGTTGACTGCGGTATCAAAGAATGAGTAGTAAACAACATTGTTGACATGTTGATACACATCGTTATCCATCCAGCGGGTTGGTATAGCCTGAAAGTGTAAGAATTGATCGCGTGTAGACGGCTTTGTTTTTGGCATATTGGAGGCTATAGGCTTTTACATTTAAGTCGAGTTAATTTGAAGCTGTAAAGTTGTGAGGCACTTCCTACATAATTAGGCTCTGATCCCTATTATAAACTCATAGAAGCCTAACTATTTTTTATAAAAATCATCCATTTACTGTGCTATCATCTCGCAATAAAGTTTGTATTACGCATAAGTTTAATTTTTTTATCTTTACCCTTAGGAAGAACAAATGACATTTTTATTGAACCTTGCAAAGTTTTTGCTCATAGGAACTTCCGCTTTTGCGTTGGTTGCATGTCAGACGACTAGTAAAACCGCAGAAACCGTAGAAGAATCTAATGACAACTTTGAATACATCCAGGCTGACTCTCAAGCTGAACAGGAACGGTTAAAGCAAGAGTTGGAGCAAGCGAAGGCGGAGCAGGAACGACTGCAGGCTGAGGCAGACAGGGCTCGAGAGGAGCAAGCACTCGCGGAAGAAAAAGCATTAGCAGAGCAGAAAAGGGCGAACGACGAGGCTGCAGCAAGAGCGAAGGCTCAATCTGATGCCGCTAAAGCAAGGGCGGATGCGGCCAAGGCCAGAGATGAGGGTTCTCCTGGAGTAGTAAATGAAAACGTACCTTTGGGTATGCCTACGGATTCGATTTATTTTGATTTTGACAAAAGTTTCATCGTCCCGAAGTTTGATGATGTTATAAATGCGCATGCCGAGTACCTAAAGGCAAACCCTGATCTCAATGTGGAAATTCAGGGAAATTGTGATGAACGAGGTAGCCGGGAATACAACATTGGTTTAGGTAACCGACGAGCATTGGCTGTCAAGGCTGGGCTAGAGATTCTTGGCATACAAGGTAGTCGGATCTCTATTACTAGTTTTGGATCTGAAAAGCCAATAGCGCTAGGTCATGATGAGTCTAGTTGGCAACAAAATCGAAGAGCAGATTTTGTTTATTGATCATAATCACATCATGTAAGATTAAACAATAAAGGGGCGTGAATACGCCCCTTTATTGTTCGAGAAACAGAATACTTTATCGTAAGGTCCTCAGTCATGATGAAGATAACAGTTACACTCCTACTCGTTTATCTAAGTGCTACCATGGCATTTGGTCAAACTAAGTCGGGAGCGCCTATTGAAACTGCTAAAAAAATTCGAGAATCTAGGCCGTCTTTCACAGACCTCGTAGGTGAGGTTGATCAATTATCTCGTGAACTTATTGAATTAAGAATAGAGATCACTGAGGCCAATACTGCCAGGTTAAAAGAGCGAAACGAGGATTTTCGGAAGACTACCGAAGCTCGGAGAGAGCATTATGAAAAAGTTATTGAAATACTTGAGAAAATTGAACAGCTGAAAACTGATTTTGGGCAAATCAAAATTGATACAGTGACTCTACGTAGCGAGTTTGATAGTCGTGGTAAGCAGTTGTTACAGTCGAATCGTAACCTAACGGATGCCGAAACGCGTCTTGCTGAGACAGAGGCTCAGATAGATGAAATGGAAGTATTTAACGATGAGCGGTTCAGTAGTTTGAGCGGTCGGTTAGATGCAATGGAAGCAACGATTCAATCCATCAACGCGGAGTATCTGAAACAAGTTGATTATGAAGATCGAGAAAAAAAATTGCTCACTCGGATCGTTTTTCTCGAAGAGTCTAACCAAACGCTGCTGCAGCGCTTTCAAGTTTCGGAAACTTTAATCCAGCAATTAGGCGAGCAAATACTTAACACAGCCGATAATGTGGCTACGGTGAGCGAAAATGTGACTAATCAAGCGCGCCTTATGGAGCAAGTACAAAAACAAATTGTTGCCCTTGAGAGTTTATCGACTCAGTTGGATTCTCTAACTCAAAAAGATATTCAACTCGAGGAAGAAGTCATCAAAGTAAATGATTTAAGATTGAACGTCGAAGCCATCACTGCCGACCTGTATTTAGTCCAAAACGAGTTACTACGGATCGATAGTGATGCAAGAAAGTTGGATGACGTTTCTAAGCTAACTTTGGAAGATCTTAATACGGTGTTACTCCGACTCGATGAGGTTGAGATCAATCAAGTTACGAAGCTAACTTTGGAAGATCTTACTGCAGTTTTAAGCCGTTTAGACGAAGTTGAAATTAATCAGGTTACGAAGCTGGATTCTCGGAATCTAGATGCTGTTTTGCAGCGCATAGACGACCTGGAGGCCATTCAACCGCAACTTGGTGAACAGAATTTGTTACGGGATCGTGTAGATGAACTTTTATACCAACAGTCTTTGTTCGCTGAGGATTTAGAAAGATTAAATCGCATAGAGGACAAATTGATGCTTTTGGAAGAGAAGTTCGATTCAGACCGAATATCATCCGAGGTGAAAGAAGAGGCTCCAATGACGCAATATCCAGCTCAGCCTGTTGACAATTGATTTGAACGTTTTCTCAACGCTGATTACTAAACAATCTGATTGTCGTCAATTAAACTACTG
>Ga0181557_1002455_pt1 | contig 19202 bp, 20 predicted proteins | sample 011ome_23_FD_148632 | JGI IMG/M metagenome (GOLD analysis project Ga0181557, IMG submission 148632) | Coastal salt marsh microbial communities from the Groves Creek Marsh, Skidaway Island, Georgia - 011506CT metaG (spades assembly) | ecosystem: Environmental > Aquatic > Marine > Intertidal zone...
TGCTGCAATAGAAAATACTAGGCCTTGCAAAATTGCAACAACTAATACACTTCCAAGTAGAGTAACTGATAAGTTAGAGAATTCATTAAATAATAAATCTTTAAATTCAGCTCTAAGTGGAATTAGTTCTTTAATTTTCTTAAAAATATTTTCACCATCTAAATAGAAATAAAAGCAAGAGAAAATAGTTAAGATAGTAAAGAGAATGAAATTACCTGAGAGGGTAATAATGCTATTCAGAATATAAATTGACGCATCTTTGATGGCAAATATAAATGTCTCAATCTTAAAATTCAAAGCACCAAATAGGTTATTTTTAATCACCTGTGGTAAATGTTCAGAGGTCTTAATTGATTGAACCAACTGATGAATTTGCTCAATATTAAAGTTTTGATTGATTTCTTGAGTCAGTCTAGCGCCTTCAATTCCTGTGAGTATTAATAAGTATCCAAGTGGCATTAGAAGAATAAAAGTAATTCCCAGTGTTAATAAAATTGAGGAAAAGAGAATCGAAAATTTCATCCTTAATCGTTTGAGGATAGAAAATGTTGAAACAGAAATCAAAATTGCTAAAAATATAGAAGGAAGAAAAGGACTAAAAAGCCAAGCAAGAATTGTCACCGCTAAAAACATGATGATCAAGATGAACTGGTTTTCTAGTTGATGATTTTCCATTACATACTTTCCATTTTTAATACTGAATAAGCAACTTCTTCATATGGATGAGAGGCCTTAAGTGCTGAAATTACTTGTTTTAATCGATCTTCAACACAAATCATTTCAACTTTATACTCATCAACGTAGTTAATTTGCTCTTTATTGCCAATTGATGGATTGGCGGTATGTGAAGGTTTAAATTGTCCTTTTCCCATTGTTTGCCATGCACAATTTTGATAATTATTAAATTTACCTGCACCTGCATTAAACATTGCAGTTTTAACGGCCTCTAGATTGTCCTCAGGCACATAAAAACTAATTTGAAAAACTAAACTCACCCTTTAAAAACCTTAACCTCTTAACTTCTTCCATTTTCTCAATAGCATACCTTAATGTTGTTCTAGGAATATTTGAATAGTTTTGGATGAGATACTCTTCAGTGATATTTGGATCCTTCTTAAAAATTTCTCGAAGAACCCAACCAATGGCCTTATGAATTAAGTCATGGTCATCATTAAGTAATTTTTTTGAAATCTCTAATGAGGGTTCAAATTCATTTTTTTTAACAAAATATAGTGTGGAAACAATTGAAATTCTTTTGTGCCATAAATCAGAAGAAATGGATAGGTCAAATAGAATTTGCCTCTTAGATTTATAACTATATAAATGTTTTCCAACAATATTAGGGGCTGTGTAGTCTACAAGGTCCCAATTATTTACCGAATGAATATTTGCCATATAAAGACTAAATATATGACTTTTATCATCTAAATCATAGAGATATACCAGAATCAATAGTCCTAAAAAACGCACTTCATGAAAGGGACTATTTAGAAGTTTATCTATTTCTTTATATTCGATATTCCGATAATGTTTCTTTGCAATCTGTCTTATAAATCTTGTAGGTGTGCCAATAAAAATATCATGTTCAGAATATTGACCTGGATCAGTCTTAAAAAAAGTTTTGATGGATTGAAGATGCTCAAAACTTGAAAAAGACTTAAGTTCTTCAATTAAATAATTTGCCCTCATCATATATACTACAAATTTTATCTAACTTTTATTTATGCAATTTGCCTATCTAGCTGGCGGCTGTTTTTGGTGTATTGAGGCAGTTTTTCAAAGAGTCCACGGAGTTAAATCAGTAGTTTCTGGATATTGTAATGGGCAGAGTAAGAACCCAAATTATCAAGAAGTGTGTTCAGGGAGTTCTGGACATGCCGAAGTTGTTGAAATCAAATTTGATGAATCTGAAATTAATTACAGTCAATTATTAGATATTTTTTTTAGTGCACATGACTATACAACTCTGAACCGACAAGGGAACGATGTTGGTACGCAATATCGATCAGCAATCTTTTATCAAGACACTCAGCAAAAAGAATTAGCCCTAGAGAAAATTCCAGATAATGCGGTAACTGAAATTACTCAGTTGGATGTATTTTATCCAGCTGAAGATTATCATCAGAATTACTATAATAATAATCCTGGACAACCATATTGTATGGTGATGATTGAACCTAAATTACGCAAACTTTTTTCATGAAAGATCAGGAATTGTTAAGATATTCTAGGCAAATTAATTTGCCTGAGTTTGGAATAGAGTCCCAGCAAAAATTAAAAAATGCCTCTGTGGTAATTATTGGCATGGGCGCTCTAGGTTCAATCTCATCAATGTATTTAAGTTCGGCAGGTGTTGGAAGAATTTTTATTGTCGATTTCGATGAGGTTGAACTGTCGAATTTACAAAGGCAAGTTTTATACGATGAATCAGATATTGGAAAATTAAAAGTTGATGCTGCGAAAGAGAAACTTAACCTGATTAATGCTAATGTAGAGATTGTCTCAATACATGATAAAGCTACTAGAAAGAATATCAATGAGATCATATCTGAGGTTGATATTGTGCTTGACGGTACTGACAACTTTGATTCTAGATTCTTAATAAATAAATCCTGTGTTCAAAACAAAAAACCACTAATTTCTGCAGCAATCACTGCATTTGAGGGACAAATACTCACGTTAAAGGGTTATGAAAGAAATCTTCCTTGTTATGAGTGCGTTTTTCCAAATATAGGAGAGGAAAATAACAATTGCGTAGACAATGGTGTCTTAGCTCCACTGCCTGGGGTAATTGCTTCAATTCAAGCCACAATGTGCATTAAGCTTATAACCAATTTCTCACCTGCAGCATTTAATGAAATGATTTTATTCAGTGGTAAAGAAATTGATATGCGAAAAGTTAAATTAAAAAAAGACACAGATTGTCCAGTATGTGGAAAATAATGTTTCGTTTAATCGGGGCGTAGCGCAGTCTGGTAGCGCATCACACTGGGGGTGTGGTGGTCACAGGTTCAAATCCTGTCGTCCCGACCAATTAAATTAATTAAAACTTATATTATAATTTTCTAAAATATGAGTATAATTAAAATGGTTAATTTAGAATTTTCAAATCAATAGGAGATAAAAATGGCAGATCATAAACCTACTGTCCCAACTGGTCATTCAGACGGTTTAGTTACAGAGCAACTTCCACCTACAAAGAGTGGTTTCGTGGGTTACAAAACTACATACTCTGAAAAGCAAAAAGAAGCTAAGTATGAGACTCCTAAAGCTCCATAATTTTTTTAAGTTTTAGTTTGAAAGCCGCGGTTCATCCGCGGTTTTTTTTGTCTAGCAATCAGCCAAGACTGCGTTACTAATATCACGATACACCTTAGGGCCTTTGAGTATTTTTACTAATTCCAGGGCAAAGCATAGAGAGGTGCCTACGCCCTTAGATGTAATTATGTTTCCATCTGTCACAATATTTTCATCAGATTGATAATTATCTACATTAATTTTATTTTCCCAAGAAGGGTAACAGGTATATTCCCCATCAAGAACACCAGCTTTATGAAGGGCATAAGGTGCTGCACATATTGCACCAATGAGACCATTTTTAGATTTTTGTTCTTTGAGTATTTTTTGCACGATTGGGTTATTGGCTAATGTTTCTGCACCAGGAAGACCCCCTGGAAGAACAATCATATCAAACTCATTCGGGTTGATATTTTGAATTTCGATATCAGCTGTGACTTTGATATTATGCGATCCAGAAATATTTAAACCTTCAACGCCGGCAATAGTTACTTCAATTTCTGCTCTTCTGCAGATGTCAATAATAGTTACCGCTTCAACCTCTTCGAAGCCATTTGCTAAAGGGATGCAAATTTTTTTCATAAGAATAAAAAAGGAATAAAATTCGAATTTTTATATTATGACATTCTTTCAATGAAATTTAATTCCAAAGTAGTATTTGTTTCATATCTTTTAATAAGTTTCTTTTCTATTGCTGAAGATCCAATGACAATGCCTATAGCGGATGTTCATTTACATGTATATGATTGTAAAAAAGCATATATAAACCCAAATGACATGCTTGAGAAGCTTGAAAGAAATAATGTGAAATGGGCTGGCGGTGTTGGAGATGGGGGTAATAAAATCCTCAGAGAAAAGCTTGGAGATCGATATATTAGCGCCTTTGGACAATGTGATTGGACTGGAGTTTTTGTTAAAGGTGGCAATGAAGCTTTAGAGGATTTAAGTAATTTTTCAAATTTTATTTCTAACTTCGAAGATGGTGACTTTAATGGAGTTGGTGAAATACATACAAAAAGTTATGGTCGACTCGCAAGAAGTACACCAATTGACGGCCCTGTCTTAACAAAAATTTACGAATATTTAAATGAGAAAAATGGCTGGATTCAAATGCATAGAAGTTATGATCCAAAATCTGAAAATCTTAAAAAAATGATTTCAACTTTTAAAAAATACCCTAATGTAAAGTTTATTTTATCTCATTGCTTAGGCACAAAAAAAGCAGGCATCTTAAGAAAAATATTTGAGAACACTGATAATACTTTCTGTGAAATAAGTGCAGAGGGACCTATAAAAGGCGTAGAGGTCAGAGTAAGAGACAGAGAAAATATATATGGCTATCAATTTAATTCAGGTATCCGAAAAAATTGGAAGCAATTAATGAATGATTATCCAGATAGAATTATGTTGGGTACTGATACATGCTGCAATATGGAAGATCACTACGACGGCATAATTGAGAATTTACGTAAGTTAGTCTTATCAAATTTAGAGGAGCCAACTAGGTCAAAAATCGCCTATAAAAATGCCCTAAAAATATTCAATCTTCCAGAATAAATTTAAATAATTTTTTAACGCCTTCTGTGAAAAAAATTACATTGAATTGATATAAAATTATCAATCATATATCTATTAATTTTCATTTAAGAGGGGACTTATGTTCAAGAAATCAATTTCCATTTCGGAAGTAGACAGCGAAATTGCAAACGTCATAAAAGCTGAGGAAAAAAGACAAGAAGAACATATAGAATTGATTGCAAGTGAAAACTACACATCGCCTGCAGTGATGGCAGCTCAAGGCTCTCAACTGACTAATAAGTATGCTGAAGGTTATCCTAACAAAAGATATTATGGTGGTTGTGAGCATGTTGATGTTGCAGAGCAACTTGCCATAGATCGCGCTAAGCAGCTTTTTGGAGCAGATTATGCTAATGTTCAGCCACATTCCGGCTCTCAAGCTAATGCAGCTGTTTATCAGGCGCTAATCAAACCAGGGGATACTATTTTAGGTATGTCGCTTGCAGATGGTGGCCATTTGACTCATGGAGCAGCTCCTTCGTTTTCTGGAAGAAACTTTAATGCGATTCAATATGGTCTAGATCCCTCTACTGGAGAAATTGATTATGATCAAGTTGAAAAATTAGCAAAAGAGCATAAGCCAAAACTCATAATTGGTGGATTCTCTGCTTATTCAATGGTCGTTGATTGGCAAAGATTTAGAGATATTGCAGATTCTGTAGGCGCTTATCTCTTAGTTGATATGGCTCACGTATCTGGATTGGTTGCAGCAGGTGTTTATCCATCTCCTGTTCAAATTGCAGATGTTACAACTACAACCACTCACAAAGGATTAAGAGGTCCTAGAGGGGGATTGATTCTTGCTAAGGCCAATGAGGAAATTGAAAAGAAATTAAATTCTGCCATTTTCCCTGGAATTCAGGGAGGCCCTATGATGCATATTATTGCGGCCAAGGCAGTTTGTTTTAAAGAGGCAATGAGTGATTCATTTGTAGACTATCAAAAACAAGTAATCGTAAATGCCAAAGCTATGGCTAATGTTTTTATGGATCGTGGTTATGATGTGGTTTCAAATGGAACGGAAGATCATTTGTTCTTAGTTAGTTTTATTAAACAAGGTTTGACTGGTAAGGCAGTCGATGCTGCCCTTGGAAATGCACATATTACGGTTAATATGAACGCAGTTCCTAATGACCCTCAGTCTCCATTCATTACCAGTGGTATTCGTGTTGGAACTCCGGCTTGTACAACCAGAGGTTTTGGTGAAGATGAGTGTAAAGAATTAGCTTCATGGATGTGTGATATATGTGATGATTTAGAGAATCAGTCTGTTATTGACGAAGTTAGGGAAAAAGTCTCCAAGCTTTGCGCTAAATTTCCAGTTTATAGTTAAATAATGCGTTGTCCATTTTGTCAATCAGATGATACTAAAGTCCTAGATACTCGATTGATTGATGGCGGTTCAAGAGTTAGAAGAAGAAGAGAATGCACCTCCTGTGGCGAGAGATATTCAACACAAGAAGTAGTTGATCTTAATATTCCTAGACTGATTAAAACAGACGATTCACGTGAGTCATTTGACGAAGAAAAACTTAGAACTGGGCTTTTAAAGGCACTAGAAAAAAGACCAGTCTCAACCTCTGATATTGAGACATCAATCCAGCGTATAAAGCATAAGCTTTCAACAATTGGCGAAAGAGAAATTCCATCTAGCCGAATTGGAGAATTGGTTATGGAAGAGCTTAAAGGCCTTGATCAGGTTGCTTATATTCGTTTTGCATCGGTATATAGACAATTTCAAGATATTGAGGAATTTAGAAAAGAAATTGAAAAATTAATGAAAAAATAATTTATGCCAAAGGCCCATAAAGAGTTTGTATGTCGAGAGTGCGGAAGTGCACATCATCAGTGGGCAGGACAATGTCAAGATTGCAAAGCATGGAATACTCTTGATGAAATAATTATTTCAAAAAAATCAGGTCAAAAATCAGCAGTTTTAGATGATTTACCAGAATCTAAGATTGAAAGACTTTCCAATGTATCCTTAAATAATAAGAATCGTTCATCTAGTGGTTTTTCTGAACTCGATAGGACTCTCGGCGGTGGCTTTGTTGACGGATCAGTGGTATTGATTGGTGGTGATCCAGGAATTGGTAAATCTACTCTAATACTGCAAGTTCTTGAAAATCTTAATCATCAGTCTGGGGCTCTGTATGTTAGTGGTGAGGAATCAGCAGAACAAATTAGTGATCGTGCAAAGCGAATTGGTGTCAAAGAGGATATTCTGATTCTAAGTGAGACTCATTTAGAGAGAATTTTATCTATTGCCAAACAGGCACAACCTAGAGCCATTGTTATTGATTCAATACAAACTATTTACTCTGATTTATCGACTTCTGCACCTGGATCAGTTTCTCAGGTTAGAGATTGCGCTTCTCATTTAACCCAATTTGCGAAGCAGACAAATACGATTTTGATCATGATTGGACACGTTACTAAAGGTGGCGCATTGGCAGGACCTCGAATACTTGAGCATATGGTGGATACAGTGCTCTATTTTGAAGGAGATCCTGGTGGCAGATATCGTGTTATCCGAGCAGTAAAAAATAGATTTGGTGCAGTTAATGAAATAAGTGTTTTTGCAATGTTAGAAGAAGGTCTAAAACAGGTTGAAAATCCTTCGGCGATTTTTCTATCGAATAAGTCTAATACCTCACCAGGGTCAATGGTGATGGTAACCCGAGAATCGTCTAGACCATTGCTTATTGAGGTACAAGCTTTAGCTGATCAGGCTTATTCAAATCCAAGGAGAGTATCTGTTGGTTTTGATCAGAATAGACTCGCTCTTCAATTGGCAATTCTTAATAAACATGCAAATATAGCTTCTTTCGATAAAGATATTTTTATTAACATAGTGGGTGGTATTAAGGTTTCAGAGACTGCATCTGACCTAGTGGTGATTTTGTCTATAGTTTCTTCGATCAAAAATATTGTCATTCCATCCGATTGGATTGCTTTTGGAGAGGTTGGACTAACGGGTGAAGTTAGACCTGTTTATAATGCGGAAGAGCGAATACAGGAGGCCAAAAAACATGGATATAAAGTTGCAATTATTCCAAAACTCAATTCGCCTAAAAAGAAGATTTCTGGAATTGAAATTGTCACTGTTTCATATCTTGTAGATGCCATTAGATATCTTTTAAAAGAATCCTCATAACCCTTAAAAATTTCCGTGAAAAATCATCATATTTGATCTAGAATTTTCAAATGATTTTAGATATTGTCTTTGCAGCTGGATGTTTCTGGGGGGTTGAAAAACACTTCGAAAACATCGACGGTGTTATTGATGCTGTATCAGGTTATGCAGGTGGAAATTATGAGAATCCAAACTACGACCAGGTACTTAGTTATCGTAATATGCAAAGCAAGGATTTCTATGAATTCCTTAAAACTCTTGGTTTTGCAGATGAGACTTTGAAAGAAAAGGTCAAAGATATTGTCAATCATACTGAAGCAGTAAAGGTGACTTATGATTCAAAAAAAGTCTCCTCAGAGAAATTAATTAAAAGCTTTTGGGAGATTCATGACCCAACTCAAAAGAATCGTCAAGGTAATGATGTGGGCAACAATTACCGATCAGCCTTATTTTGGACTAATGATAATCAAAAAAGCATAGCTCATAAAACTAAGTCTGATTTTCAAGCACTCTTGACCGCTAACGGGTATGGAAAGATAGTGACAGAAATTCAAAAATTGGATAAGTTTTGGCCTGCAGAAAACTATCATCAAGACTATTTAGTTAAAAATCCTAATGGTTACTGTCCAGATCATTCCACTGGAATTAAATTTGTACCCGTCAAAGATAACGAATTACTTGCTCAAAGTACTAATCAACCTAATGAGATTATTACTCCACTTGGTGGAAAAGAAGTATTGGTCGTTAATTCAGAAGATATCAATACTTGCTTCTTCTGTCTTCACTTTAAGGCTGACGTGGTATCAAAATATAAAGGCTCCACCCCCTTAAGAAGTGCCACTAAGTCAACAATTAAAGGTTTTGATATTGATAAAGTAATAGCAACACCAACTATCTTCTTTATTGAAAATGGAAAGCAGGTTAGTAAGCATGAGGGTTCACTTAAGCCAATTCAGTTCTATGAGCTATTAGGTAAATTCAAATTTGGAGAGAGTAGCGAAGAATATAACGTGGCCTTCAATAAAGGTACCGACCCAAGATTTTGTCAAAAATATGATCTTTTCAAAAATACAGGGGAAGGTCAATTTGTTGATGCATTGTCAGGTCAGCCCCTATTTGATACAAAATACCGCTTTAATTCTGGAACTGGTTGGCTCTCGTTTACACAACCCGTTAGTGAGCAGGTTTACGAAAAACCTGACTATAGTTATGGAATGAATCGTATAGAAATAAAATCAAAAAGTAGTGATATCCACCTAGGTCATGTTTTTAACGATGGCCCTGATGGTAAGAGTCGTTATTGCATCAACGCAACTGTACTAGAGTTTAGACCGGCTAAAGACAGTTAATAATCAACACCTTTTTGGGCTTTTATTTGCTGATTAAAAGCATGCTTAATCTCTTTAACATCGCTTACTGTGTCAGCTATATCGATTAATGATTGTTTTGCATTTCTACCAGTGATTACTATATGTTGTTGAGCAGGTCTATTACTTATAGCTTTTAATACTTCTTCTTCTGGGAGATATTCGTATGAGAGCATATAAGTCAGTTCATCTAGTACTACTAAATTAATATTTGGATCTACAAGAAAATTAAGAGCATATTCCCATGCCTCTTTTGCTTTTTCGATGTCATGAGTTTTATCTTGACTATCCCACGTAAAACCGGAGCGCATATGCTTAATATTTATATTTTTATGCTGAGATAAAAAATGATCTTCACCACTTGGTTGGTCACCTTTTAAAAATTTAACCATTCCTACTTTCATATCATAACCCAAAGCACGGCAGATCATTCCAAATGCGGAAGTTGATTTACCTTTTCCATTACCGGTCAAAAGAACTATGACACCTTTATCAATGTTAGCCTCAGATATTTTTTTTTCGATATGCGCTTTTTTGCGCTGCATAGTTTTTTTGTAATTGTCTTGAGACATCAATTAATTACTTTTCAATTGAGTGGCGCTAAGTCTTTTAGTGTATTGATATAGAGTGAAAGTCAGTGAGGCTATTCCGATCCAAATAAGACTTGGTAATATTTCAGGTAATGCCCATTTATTGACATAAGAGAGAAAACCTGTAAATCCAGAATTAGCAAAAGTTTTGGTAAATACATAGTAACTTAATGTTGCTATAAACCACTGGAATGTTAATAGTAGAATGATTAGATTGAAGTTTTTATAGAAAAATTTATTGATTTCTATGGAACTTACAAATCTACTTAATGAAAAAATTAAGTAGTATGAGGTTAGTAATATTAAATATCCTGGAGTGATGCAGTTAGCGCTTACACCCTCATATAAAATCATATAGTTATCAATTGTCAAAGCAAGAAGGATAATAATATGAGCATAAGAGAAATCTCTTGAGTAGATACCAAAAACTATTAATAGTGGAATAGTTATATCTGCCAAGTGAATCATAGAATGATGCGAGCGAGTTGCTATCATTAATATTGCAATGATTAAATAAAGGCTAATTTTTATAGCAAGTGGTTTTAAGATCATTTAATTAATAACTTTTTAAAATTTACTTATAAGTGTTAGTTTGAAATCTCTTCCTGGTTGATTATAACTATCTGAAGAAGATGTTTTGGCTATAGTATATTTTTTATCCAATAAATTATTTAGTCTAAACCGCATTTCTGTTTCAGAATCAAATTGATAACTTGTTCCGAAGTTTATTAAACCATAACCTGAATTCTTACCATTTGTTATATTATTGTCATAATCAAAGGTACTTGATTTAGCAATTAGTTCAAACATATTATTAAAATTCTTATAGTCATTACTCAATTTAATGTTTAGAGAATGTTTAGGTCTTCTGCCTTGACTAAGTTTAGTCGAAGTATCAATTGATTTAAGGTATGTATAGTTGGTATCCATCTCCAAATTATTAAATTTAGTATTGTGGCTAATTTCTATGCCTCTGTTTTCAATGCCATTATCCTTATTAAAGTAATAATCATCATTATCAATAGGCCAAGGAGTTCCGTTTTCACTATAATCAAAAGCATTTTTGGTTTTGTTAAAGAACAATGTAGTTTGAATATTTTGATAATTTAGACCAAACTCTAAGCTGTTATTGTATTCGGGTTTTAAATTCAACGCTGCTGCTGTAACTGATTCTAGATTAATTCGATTCTGATAATGATTAGGTAGATTAGTAGATTTACCTATCTTGGCATTTAATTCAATGCCATTATCTAGAGGTGTCGACCATCCTAGATTGTATGTGTGATGTTTTTTGAACTTATTATGATTAACAAGCCTATAACCTAAACTTATATTGTGTTTGTTAAAGGAAGTTAAATATTGTCCAAATATGTCAGTATGCTTGATGTAAGAACTATAAGACATGTCTTTATCTGATTCTTTCTCAAACCCAAAGGATAAAAGTGCATTGTCAAACTTGTAGTCATTTTTTACATAAATAGAATTTAATTCATACTCATCTCCTCTTCTTTTTGTTTTTTGGTGATTAAGCATCAACTCAGAAGAGAAATTCTCATTAACCTGTTTTTTATATTCAAAGTTAATTTGGTCAAGATTGTTATCTGGTTTAACATCAGATTCTGTCTCACCGAATGCTGGATTTGGATCGTATCCAATTGCGCCGTTTATAGTCAAAAAATTAAATTTAAATTTAGAAGTATCATTTATTATTTTATTAACTCCCAGCTGAATAAAATCCTTTTCAATTGAGTCTTTTTCTCCAGAGGAATCGTCAGTTCTGGCATTTATTCCATCAGTATATGAACTTCCAACAGAAAAGTTTATATTACCACTTTCAATATTTTTGCTTGAATTAAAGGTAACCTGGCGAAGATTGTTAGATCCAATTGAAGTAATTAAACTATTTGAATCTTCTTTCTCTACATTCGTTTTAATTACAACAATTCCACCCAAGGCTCCTGGACCGTAAAGGGCGGAAAAAGGTCCTTTTAAAATATCGATTTGTTCAATAATTTCTAATGGAATTACATCTAAGTTTGGTTGAGTGGCTGTAATGGTTACCTTTGAACCATCAATAATTAGTAGTGTATGCTCAGATTCATTTCCCCTAATTCTTAAAGATGTTAGGTTTCCTTGACCACTTTCATAATTAACTCCAGGAATGCTATCCAATAATTCACCAATATTGGATGCACCTGAAGCCAAGATTTCTTGTTTTGAAATACTTACACCTGAAGAAGTCGATCCTATAGTATTTTGTGAAGTTCGATACTCACTGTTCAAGTAAATTGGAATGGGCCCAAGCATCGCACTTGCAATATTTGTCATGAACAAACAAAGGACTGTAGCAAGAAGTTTTGAATATGATTTCATATATTTTTGGCGAAAGAACATATACAAAATCAATTGCATTTTTGATCTAACGCACCACCCATCGTAGATGTTAAAAATTACCAAACCATGTATCGGACTTTAACCGTTGCGAGGGCAGTATTGGATTTTCACCAATTTCCAGAGGATTTAGCTTCCGGCATTATACTTTATCGCAGTTTTAAAATTGCTCTGTAGAGACTATTCAAAGCAAAAAAATACAAGGTATTGATGTAAAATTCTGTGCTTTATTATTGATTTTTAATTGGAGATATTTAATGAGTCAAGCCTACAATTTCAGTGCTGGTCCGGCGATGCTTCCTCGTGAGGTCTTGGAAACAATGCAAAGCGAATTACTAGACTATGGAAAAGCAAAAGCCTCAGTTATGGAAATTTCGCATAGAGGTGCTGACTTTATGGAATTAGCGCAAAAATCTGAGCAAGATCTTCGTGATCTAATGGGTATTCCTAATAACTTTAAGGTGCTTTTTCTTCAAGGTGGCGCCTCAGCTCAGTTTTCTATGGTTCCTATTAATCTCTTAAGGGGTAAAAATATCGCAAGTTATGCACATACTGGTCATTGGTCAAAGAAGGCCATCGCTGAAGCGAAAAGATATTGCGATGTTAATGTGGTGACTGATAGCTCTGAAAATAAATATACAGATATCGATGATTTTTCGAACTGGAATATTGATGCTAATTCGGCATATCTTCATTACACACCGAATGAAACAATTGCTGGCCTGGAGTTTGATTATTCGCCAGAGGTAGATATGCCTTTGGTTGCGGATATGTCTTCAACTATTCTTTCAAGACCCATAGATGTTTCAAAATATGGTGTTATTTATGCAGGCGCTCAAAAGAATATTGGCCCAGCTGGATTAACGATTGTTATTGTTAGAGAAGATCTCATAGGTAATGTTGTTGAAAATCAACCAATCCTGTTTAATTACGAGACTCAGTCAACGAATGATTCTATGTATAACACACCTTCAACCTTTGCTTGGTATGCAGCCGGTAGAGTGTTTGAGTGGCTGAAAGAAAAGGGCGGTGTTGAAGGAATGGCAAAAATTAATCAAACTAAAGCTCAGAAACTTTATAGTGTGATTGATGAGTCTGATTTTTATTCAAATCCAGTTGCAGTTAAATATCGCTCTTGGATGAATGTGCCTTTTATTTTAGCTGATGACTCCTTGGATAAACTTTTCCTGGAGAAAGCTTATGAATCAAACCTACTTGCTCTAAAAGGGCATAGGAGTGTTGGTGGAATGAGAGCTAGTATTTATAATGCGATGCCAGAGTCAGGTATTGATGCACTAATCGATTTTATGAAAGCTTTTGAAAAGGAGCACGCATAATGTATCGAGTTTTAACCCTAAATAATATTTCATCAGTCGGCCTTGAAAAGTTACCAAGAGATGGTTATGAAATTTCTTCTGATGCTAATGATCCAGATGCCATTCTTGTCAGAAGTGCAAAAATGCATGATATGGAGATTGGAGAAAATCTGAAAGCAGTGGGCAGAGCTGGAGCTGGTGTAAATAATATTCCTCTTGATAAGATGAGTGAAAAGGGAGTTGTGGTATTTAATGCTCCTGGTGCAAATGCTAATGCGGTGAAAGAATTGGTTATTTCTTCGATGTTACTAGCCTCCAGAAATATCTGCCAAGCATGGGATTATGTTCGCGGACTTCCAATAGATAATTTAAAGGTGGCTGTTGAAGAAGGAAAGAAAAATTATGCAGGTTCAGAATTGCCAGGCAAAACTTTAGGAATTGTTGGACTTGGTGCAATTGGAGTGCAAATTGCAAATGCTGCTCATGCATTGGGCATGAATGTTATTGGTTTTGATCCCTCTATTACTATTAAAAGTGCATGGAAACTTTCTTCCGGTGTTGAACAAGCTATTAGTATTGATGAGCTTTTTTCTAAGAGTAATTTTGTGTCTTTTCATGTGCCTCTCACTGAGGGTACTAAAAATATTCTTAACGAGACTAGAATAAAACTACTTCCAAAAGATGCAGTGATTTTAAATTTTGCGAGAGATGGCATCGTTGATGAAGATGCTCTTGAGAAAGCGTTAGATGATGGTTCAGTAAAATACTACGTAACTGATTTTCCTATTGATTCTAGAAAAAATCATGAGCGTGTAATCGCATTACCACACCTTGGTGCTTCTACTCAAGAAGCAGAAGATAATTGTTCTGTTATGGTGGCTCACCAGATTAAAGATTACTTGGAAAATGGAAATATTTTGAATTCGGTTAACTTTCCCGAAGCTGTTATGCCAAGAGCTGGAAAAGAGCGTTTAGCTATTACTAATAAAAACATTCCAAATATGGTCGGACAAATTAGTACTGCGATTGCTGATATGGGTGGTAATATTGTAGATATGTTAAACAAATCTAGAGATGATGTTGCCTACACTCTAGTAGATCTAGAAAATGAAATCTCAGATGATGTAATTAATAAATTGTCTGAAGTTGAAGGCATACTGACCGTCAGAAAGATATAAATTATGACAAAAAAATCACTTGATGAACTTAGACAAAAGATTGACTCTATTGATGAAAATATTCAATCTCTAATTGCAGATAGAGCAAAGTTAGCAAAAGAAGTCGCTGAAGTTAAGAAATCTATTCAAGATAGTGATGTTTTTTACCGTCCAGAAAGAGAGGCCCAGGTTCTTAGGGCAATAATTGAAAGAAATAAGAGTCTTATCAAAGATAAAGATATGGCGCATATTTTCAGAGAAATTATGTCAGCTTGTTTGGCTGTTGAGCAGCCTTTAAAGGTTGCTTATTTAGGTCCCGAAGGAACCTTCACTCAAGAAGCAGCATTGAAACATTTTGGTCATGCAGTTTCAACCATCGATTGCGCAAGTATTGATGACATTTTTGAAGAGGTTGAAAAGGGCGTTGCTAAATACGGTGTTGTTCCAATTGAAAATTCATCTAACGGTGTTGTAGGTGGAACAGTAGATATGCTTTATTCTCATAAGCTTAAGGTTTGCGGTGAGGTTGAAATATCGATTCAACATCAATTAATGACAGCAGACGTTAACCAAGAGATTAAGGTAATTTACGCTCATCAACAGGCATTAGATCAATGCAGAAGATGGTTGGCAAATCATTATCCTAACTGTGAGTTAAGGCCAGTTTCTTCTAACGCGTTGGCTGCTAGAATTGTCACGCAAGAATCTAATGCTGCTGCAATTGCATCTGAAGCAGCACTGGGTTTATATAACCTTGAAAGACTTGCTAAAAATATTGAAGACAAAACAGGAAACATAACCAGATTCTTAATTCTTGGCAAGGAGAGCGTATCTCCATCTGGCAAGGATAAAACTTCTTTATTAGTAGTTGCTAAGCACGAGTCCGGTTCTCTATTTAATATTCTTGAGCCGTTTAAAGATAATGATATCAATATGCTGCAGTTAGCTAGACATCCAATACCAGGTGTGAAATGGGAGTATTTATTTCTAATTGATATTGAAGGACATGCAGAAGATCCTGAAGTTAACAAAGCTCTTTCGGCCGTCAAGGATAGAGTTTTAAAACTTGATGTCTTAGGGTCATATCCAATCTGCGTTCTATGAGTGTTTGTGAATCTATTCTCTCACTAACTCCTTATCAAGGTGGAAGACCTATAAGTGAAATTCAAAGAGAATATGGGCTTTCTAATGTAATAAAGTTAGCAAGTAATGAAAATCCTCTGGGAGTTTCTAAGAAAGTACAAGAAGCGATTAAAAGCGCCATAACTCAAATTGGAAGATATCCTGATGGTAATGGTTATTATTTGAAAGATGCACTGGCAAAAAAATTATCTGTTTCAGCTAAGTCCATCACACTTGGAAATGGCTCAAACGATATTCTTGAGCTGATACCCAGAGCCTACGTGTGCTCAAAAGATGATGAAGTTATTTTTTCTCAATATGCATTTGTTGTCTATCCATTAGTCACTAAGGCGATTGGTGCTAAAGCTATTGTTGCCCCAGCGAATGATTTTGGGCATGATTTAAATGCAATGTATGAAGCTATTACTGATAAAACAAAGGTAATTTTCATTGCAAATCCAAATAATCCTACTGGAACTTTATTAAGTAACGAAGAGATTTACAATTTTCTTAAAAAAGTTTCAAACGACATTATTGTTGTTTTAGACCAAGCATATATTGAGTATCTTGATGTCGAAGATGTCTATATTGATTGGTTGAAAGATTTCCCTAACTTGGTTATTACCCGTTCTTTTTCGAAAGCATATGGTCTTGCAGGACTTAGAGTTGGTTATTCTATTTCTAGCGAGGAAATTGCAGATTATTTAAATAGAATAAGACAACCCTTTAATGTTAACTTAATTGCGCAGGAGGCAGCTATTGCCGCTTTATCAGATGCAGATTTTCTTGCTGAATCAGTAAAAGTAAACTCTGATGGATTATTACAGCTTGAAGAAGGATTTAGAAGTTTAGGACTTAAATTTATTAAATCTCATGCTAATTTTATTAGTGTTAAAGTTTCCAACAGCATGGAATTAAATCAAAAACTTTTAGAAAAGGGCATAATAGTGCGCCCTGTTGAAATGAAAGATTATCTTAGGATCTCAGTTGGGACTTATGCTGAGAATGCAAAATTCCTTGAGATCCTTAAAGAAATAATTTGATATGAACAAAATTTGTATTATCGGTGTCGGACTTATCGGAGGTTCTTTAGCAAGGGCAGTTAAGGAGAAGAATCCTGCAACTCTTATGATGGGTTATGCTCGAACTGATAAGAACCTCAAAATTGCCAAAAAACTTGGAGTATTAGATGATTACTCTACTGATATTCAGGAAGCGGTATCTAATTCAGATTTGGTTGTTTTGGCAACACCTGTGAATGCTTTTGAGACAATCCTTGAAAATATAAAACCATTTTTAGGACAAAAAACTGTTGTTACTGATGTAGGTAGTACCAAACATAATCTCATAGCCTCTGCCGAGAAGGTGTTTGGAAGCTTTCCTCAATTTCTTATCCCCGCTCACCCCATTGCCGGAAAGGAGAAAAATGGCGTGGAGTTTTCTGATGCCAATCTATTCAATGGTAAGAGAGTGGTTGTTACTCCTGAAAAAAATTCTGACCAAAATGCACTGGATATTGTCATTTCCCTTTGGGAAGATATCGGAGCTCATGTTGAAGTTATGTCTGCAATCCAACATGATAGTATCCTTGGAATGACCTCTCATCTTCCCCATATGCTAGCATTTAATCTTGTTGATTATCTAATGAGTCAAAATAAAGATGCCTTTGATTATGCTGCTGGAGGATTCAAAGATTTCTCTAGGATCGCTTCCAGCGATCATACTATGTGGCGAGATATTTGCCTTAATAACGCTAATGAGATTACCAATCATATTAGCGGCTACATTGATAATCTAGAGAATCTTAGTAATATGATTAAAGATCATGATTCAGATGGAATTGATAGATTATTCTTAAATGCAAAACAATCTAGAGACAACTGGCTTAAGAAAAAATAATTATGAGTCAGTTTATTGCCAATCCTGTAAACAGTCTTAAAGGATCAGTTAAGGTTCCTGGTGATAAGTCAATATCCCATCGTTCAATTATGCTCGGATCATTATCCAATGGTGTGACTCATGTTAGTGGATTCCTTGATGGTGAAGATGCCTTGTGTACTTTAAAAGCTTTTCAAGTTATGGGGGTAAAAATTGATAGGAATGGAACTGATGTAACCATACATGGAGTCGGTCTAGATGGTCTAAAAAAACCAGATCAGCCTTTGGATCTTGGTAATTCAGGCACCTCAATGAGATTAATGTGCGGACTGTTATCCGCGCAGTCTTTTTCTTGCGAACTGATTGGAGATGAGTCATTATCTAAAAGGCCAATGGGAAGAGTAATCAATCCATTAAATTCAATGGGTGCACAAATCGAAAGTCATGACGGAAAACCTCCTTTGAAAATCATTGGTGGAAAAAATCTTACTGGAATAAGCTATGAAATGCCGATGGCATCAGCCCAAGTAAAATCATCAATTCTTCTTGCCGGTATGTATGCCTCTGGTAGAACTTGCGTGACAGAGCCAGCACCAACTAGAGATCATACTGAAAGAATGCTCAGAGGTCTTGGAGCAGATGTTTCCTCAATTGGCAATGTTGCTTGTGTGAGAACAGTTAAAGAATTACAAGCAACCAATATTGTTGTGCCATCAGATATATCCTCTGCGGCCTTTTTTATGGTTGCAGGATGTATCGCTAAAAATGCAGATATTGATATAGTAGGAGTGAATATGAATCCTACGAGAACTGGTGTTATCGATATTCTTAAGCTTATGGGTGCAAATTTAACAGTTTCAAATGAACGCGAAATTGGCGGAGAACTTCTTGCGGATATAAGAGTTTTATCATCTAATTTAAAAGGTATTCATATACCAGAAGAATTGGTCCCTTTAGCCATTGATGAGTTTCCAGTGATATTTATTGCTGCCTCTCACGCAGAGGGAAAAACAATTCTTTCAGGAGCTGAAGAATTGAGAGTAAAAGAGTCGGATAGGATTCAGGTAATGGCTGATGGTCTTGAATCTCTGGGAATCAAGACGAAAGTGTTGGAAGATGGAATTGAGATACTTGGTGGAGAGTTTACAAAACCCTCAGAAGTTATTGAGGCTCATCATGACCACAGGATTGCTATGTCATTTGCCATTGCATCAATTAGATCAAAATACCCCATCACAATTAACGGGGTTGAGACGGTATCAACATCTTTTCCTGGATTTGCTGAACTAGCAAACTCTATTGGAATGAATATTGATGAAAAAAAAGGCGCTTAAAGCGCCTTTTAAAATTAGTATCCGCCTTTTCTTTTG
>Ga0181557_1002482_pt1 | contig 19017 bp, 16 predicted proteins | sample 011ome_23_FD_148632 | JGI IMG/M metagenome (GOLD analysis project Ga0181557, IMG submission 148632) | Coastal salt marsh microbial communities from the Groves Creek Marsh, Skidaway Island, Georgia - 011506CT metaG (spades assembly) | ecosystem: Environmental > Aquatic > Marine > Intertidal zone...
AAAAATGGTCGGGGTAGAGAGATTCGAACTCCCGACATCCTGCTCCCAAAGCAGGCGCGCTACCAGACTGCGCTATACCCCGGATTCTCGCTCCGTGCGAAAAGGCGGCATGATACTCATGCTTGCTGACGGCGTCAATAAAATACGCGTTTAATACCTCGGTTAATCCCTATCTATGCGCCAGCTGGATTTACCGTCCTTATCTTCTACAATAACATTAAGTGCAGTTAATTCATCCCGAATTTTATCTGCCACAGCCCAATTCTTTTCTGCCCTGGCAGTATTTCGCTGTTCTATAAGGCCATCAATGTACTCTGCATCAACATCCTGACTGCCTTCACGCAGGAATTCCTGCGGATGCTGCTGCAATACACCGAGTATCGTGCCAAGCTTTACCAGTAAGGCGGCTAATGACAGTACATCGTCATCCTCAGTTTGTTTGAGCCGGTTAATATCCCTGGCCAGTTCATATAAGACGCTGATGGCTTCAGGGCTATTAAAATCATCATCCATGGCTGCATTAAAGCGGGATTCATAGTCAGTCCCCTCTTTCGCGCTCACTGCCTGGTAATCAAGGCCTTTGAGAGCGTTGTAGAGCCGTTCCAGAGCACTATAGGACTGCTGGAGATTATCACGGGAATAATTGATGGCGCTTCTGTAATGGCTCGAGACAAGGAAGAACCTTACAACTTCAGCTGGATATTCCGCCAATACATCCCTGATGGTAAAAAAGTTATTCAGGGATTTGGACATTTTTTCATTATCGATCCTCAGCGAACCGTTATGTATCCAGACACGGGCAAATTCTTCCCCCGTAGCGCCCTCGGACTGGGCAATTTCATTTTCATGGTGGGGAAATATAAGATCGCTACCACCGCCGTGTATATCGAAAGTATTACCAAGGCACTTGGTGGACATAGCGGAGCATTCAATATGCCAGCCCGGACGACCAAAACCCCAGGGAGAGTCCCAGCCTGGTTCGCCGGGTTTGGCAGCCTTCCACAACACGAAATCCCTGGGATCTTTTTTTGCATTTTCGACTTCAATTCTGGCCCCCGCCATTAATTCATCGAGGTTGCGGTGACTTAGCTTGGTATAGTCAGGAAACTCTTTTACCGAATAATAAACATCCCCGTTATCTGCAGCATAAGCAATGCCTTTGGCAATGAGCGTCTCTACCATCTGGATAATTTCAGCCATATGCCCGGTTGCTCGCGGCTCAATATCCGGCGGCAATATATTCAGAGCCTTCTCATCTTCATGCATGATGTCGATGAATTTAGCGGTCAGTTCATCAAAGGCAATCCCGAGCTCATTGGCACGATTGATTATCTTGTCATCAATATCAGTAATATTGCGTACATATGTCACGTCAAGGCCACTGGCACGCAAAAATCTCACAATGACATCAAACACCACCAGCATGCGACCATGTCCAAGGTGGCAGTAATCGTAAGTAGTGATGCCACAGACATACATCCTGACCTTACCTGGATCTATAGGGGTAAATTTTTCTTTTTGCTGTGTCAGGGTGTTGTAAATTTGTAACACGATTTAACTCTGCTCTCGTTCAGTATTTAAGCCAATACTGCTTGCCTGTTTTTTTATGGATAAAACAATGAATGATGCTGTGTATTCAGCCTTGTTTCCTGGCCCAGGTATCCCTTAAGCCAACGGTGAGGTTAAACACCGGCTGTTGCGGCGCCGAATCAATTTTGTCGGTACAGAAATAACCTTCCCTTTCGAACTGGAACCGCTCTTCTGCAACAGCATCAATGAGGCTTGGCTCGGCCTTGCAACCGCGCAGCACCTGTAATGACTCAGGGTTGATAAAATCACGATAATCACCGTCAGCACTGTCCGGGGCCTCATGGCTGAAAAGCCGATCATAAAGCCTGACCTCAACATCTATTGATTCATCAGCAGGTACCCAGTGAATTACCCCCTTGACCTTACGTCCTTCCGGTTTGGCGCCCAGGGTGGCCGCATCATAAGAGCATCTGAGCTCCTGGATATTTCCTTCCGCATCCTTGATCACATCTTCACACTTGATGACATAGCAACCACGCAGTCTTACTTCACCGCCAGATATGAGGCGTTTAAAACCCGGAGGCGGGACTTCTTCGAAATCGTTACGATCAATATAAATTGTCCTGCTAAAGGAGATCTTTCGCTCCCCCATGGATTCGTCTTTAGGATGCCTTGGCAGAGTCATTTCTTCTTTGTGCCCTTCCGGTACATTCTCTATGACTACTTTCAGCGGACGTAAGACACACATTGCCCGCGGGGAGGTTTTATCGAGGTCATCGCGCAAGCTATGTTCCAGCATGCCAACATCAACGACGCTATTTGATTTAGTGACGCCCACCATCTCACAGAAATTACGAATGGAAGCCGGGGTATAGCCACGCCGACGCATACCGTCCAGAGTGGGCATTCTCGGGTCATCCCAGCCCATCACAAGCTTTTCATCCACCAATTGCTTGAGTTTGCGTTTACTCATCACCGTATAATTGATATTCAGCCTGGCAAATTCGATCTGCTGGGGGTGCGCAACACCGTCCAGTTCATCAAGAACCCAGTCGTACAGTGGACGATGATCCTCAAATTCCAGGGTGCAAAGCGAATGTGTAATATTTTCCAGGGCATCGGAAATACAGTGGGTGTAGTCATACATCGGATAAATGCACCATTTGTCTCCGGTCTGATGATGATGCAGGCGACGAATGCGATAAAGCACCGGGTCACGCATGTTCATATTAGGTGAGGCCATGTCTATTTTTGCACGCAATGTATAAGCGCCATCATCAAACTCCCCCGCTTTCATGCGTGCAAATAGATCGAGGTTTTCATCTACAGAGCGACCTCGATCCGGGCTGTTGTTTCCAGCGTCTGTCAGCGTTCCCCGATATTCCCTGGCCTGTTCCTGACTAAGGCTGCAAACATAGGCCTTATCTTTTTTGATCAGTTCTACCGCGAAGTCATAAAGCTGATCAAAATAATTGGAGGCATAATACTCTCGCTCTTCCCAGTCAAAGCCCAGCCAGCGAATGCTTTGCTTGATTGAGTCAACGTATTCCATGTCTTCTTTTTCAGGGTTTGTATCATCAAAGCGCAGGTTGCACACGCCTGAAAAATCCCGGGCAGTACCAAAATTAATGCAGATGGACTTGGCATGACCAATATGAAGATAGCCATTGGGCTCCGGAGGAAAACGGGTATGGACACGGCCCTCATTTTTTTGGTTTTTCAGGTCTTCCCGAATAATCTGCTGGATAAAATTTGATGGGGATGTGCTTGCAGGTGTGCTTGTGGAGTCATTCATTTAGGGTTCGACTTTCTAATGAGGCTTAAAGGTCTTATTATAGCCCGTCTCATTTTTACTAACTACACTGGATTACTTATAAAAATGAGTAAATCAGAACCAACCATACAAACGAAGGAAACCCAATGATCGTTCTTCATACCTCAGCTGGAGATATCTCGCTGGAACTAGACCACGAAAAAGCCCCCTTGAGCGCTAAAAACTTTCTTAATCATGCCCGTTCCGGCCACTATGACGGTACCATTTTTCATCGGGTCATAGATAACTTCATGGTTCAGGGAGGCGGTTTTGAGCCAGGAATGCGCCAGAAAGAATCCGGCGAACCTATCCAGAATGAAGCGGACAATGGTCTGACCAATGATGCCGGCACCATTGCTATGGCAAGAACCATGGAGCCACACTCCGCCACAGCGCAATTCTTTATTAATGTCTCTGACAATACTTTTCTTAATCATACTGCCAAAACGCCTCAAGGCTGGGGCTATGCTGTTTTTGGTAAGGTCGCAGAAGGCATGGATATTGTTAACACCATTAAGGGCTGTGACACCGGTTCCATGATGGGCCACCAGGATGTTCCAAAAGAAGATATCATTATCAACTCGGTCACCATCACTGATGACGAAGACTGATTGCATTTATTGCATATCAGACCTTCACCTCTGTTCCGAAAGGCCTGATGTCTTTGAGGCATTCAGGTCTTTTCTGAAAACCAGCGCCAGTTCTGCTCGCCAGTTATTCATTCTTGGGGATTTTTTCAATCTCTGGATAGGTGATGATGATCCTGACAGCTTTCACCGACAAGTGAGCAAAGAGCTTTCCTTGCTTGCTGCTTCAGGCACCGATATTTTTATCATGCACGGCAATCGGGACTTTTTACTCGGCAAACGGTTTTGTCAGGAAAGTCAGGCTAGCCTTATTTCTGAACCTTATGTGCTGAATTGTTTTAAGCAACAGTATTTGTTGATGCATGGTGATTCACTTTGCACCCGCGATGAAAGCTATATGGCTTTTCGTAATATGGTTAGAAACCCTGTCTGGCAACAGGAGTTTTTGTCCAAATCTGTCGCCGAAAGGCAGGCATTTGCAGCGCAGGCGCGGCAGCAAAGTAAGGATCTAAGTAGCAATAAGGCTGCTGACATCATGGACGTCACGCCCGCTGAAGTGGTCAAGGTGCTGAAAGAAAACCGGCAAACCATCCTGATTCATGGTCATACCCATCGGCCGGCAATCCATGAGCTGGACCTGCATGGTGCAAAAGGCAAGCGTATTGTGCTGGGAGATTGGGACAGCAGCGGCTGGATTCTGAAAATTACCCCCCCCGGCTTCACTCTGGAAGACTTTGCTATCTGAAGAAACCCTGCTACTACTCGGGTAACTGGGTACCGCGGAAAAATAGTGGCGTGCCATCGGCAAAAGAAATGTCACGACCTACAGCCTTGTTGGTTCTGTCACGAGCCTGGTAGCCAAACACTTCCAGTTCAGCACCAACAGGAATAGTATTCTTGGTGACCCCCTGCCTGAATAAAGAATTGGGACTTCCCCCTTCAATCATCCAGCTGACTTCTTCACCCTTTTCGTCTGTCACTGAGATATGAATCCAGGAGTGAGGATTAATCAATTCAACCTTTGTGACAATCCCTTTTAAACTTACCGGCAGGTCTACACTGAACTCCTGTGCAAAGGCATGATGTGCATTGGCGTTAATGGTATAGATGCTTCCCAGCATTAGCATGACTTTAAAGAAGTGCTTGATCATGGTCTTTGCCCCCTTATTAATTGCACTTTTAGCGATGCCCGCTCTGATTATTTATTGGCTGCCTGCATTGCATCGAGTTCTTCTATGCGTTTTCCACTAAGAATATTCTCAATACCATAATTACCTTCATGACAGGCATATTCAAACATTGGCCCGTCAATTTTCTTGAAGGGATAAGTCCCTGACCAGCTTTGCTTCCAAACAGTTGGATCAGTAATGGTGAATTGATAATCGATTTCAGACTCGGAGATTCTCGTAAAGCGCTCTTCCACAAAGGTATTGCTATCCAGACTTACGCCTCGCATGCCATTGGCATCAGTTCTGCCTGAATAACTTGTGGTTTCCACTACCAGAGTATCACCTTCCCAATGAGCCCTGGAGTTACCTAACCACTGAGGCAAACTGTTTTCTGACGGATCGCCTCCGTCCAGTGGAATAATGCGTACATCGTGAATCATCTCCAGCTGGAGAATCACATAGTCTTCAGTCTGCATAAACTGATAAGTACTGTTGTAGCCCAGTGGCAATATAGGAGGACCTTCCTGGCCCCAGATCAGACATCTTTCCGAAAGGCCGCGGGTCTTGGCACTATCCCATTGGTGCTCTTCGCGCCATTCATTGTATTCATCCAGCCGAGCCAGTGCTTCGCCGGTCGGTTCCGGTAAACGACCATTGGGCGGATCAAAAATAATCGATGTGCGCATATTGGCGGTGATCGTATCTAGCGTTTTATTCATGCTGTAATCATCAAACTGATAATGCACATCCGCCGCCGTACCACGCTCAGTATTTGCATACTCTGTATCCAGTCGTTGACGCAAGATCTCGGCAACCTCTTCAGGTTCATAAAACTCCTGATTACCCAAGGCCTGCGGACGCTGCAGTGGCACCGTGGTTGAATTTGTCCAGTAACCCTGAATTAACGGGTCACCCCAACTGGTTCTGGGCATCTCCCAGCTTTCCTGCTGTGCATAAGTAAATGAACAAAGGGAAAGCAGGAATGCTCCTCCCAATATCGCGGTATTAAGTGAGTAGTGTTTACTCATCCTGATCTCCATTGATATCAATTCCCAGATTACGGAAATAATTTTCCCGGCTCAAATGGCTATACATAATCTCCTCGGCAAATTCGGGACACTTGAATTCATACAGGCGTGCCCCCTCCTCCATTCTGCGATAAAGGGGCATTTCTATTGTCCAGGCTTCCTCAAAAACAGCGGGATCTTCGATGGTTGCTTCGTAGTGCAAATGATAAGGACTTAATGGAGTAAAACGCTCTGTGATTTTGGCCGTACTGCTATAGTAATTACCTGAACGATCGAGCCAATTTGCGTTCAAACCACTGACTTCAACAACAAGGGTCTCTCCTTCCCAGTGACCGTTGGACCAGCCCATCCAGCTATCAATGGGCGCTTCCATATGCTTATCCATATAAACCGTGCGTACTGCACCGGCGAACTGATACACCATCATGATGTCTGTGTCTGTCTGGAATATCTGGAAAGGTTGGGGAATATAAGTAGCGCGGGGAATACCCGGCATAAAACATTTGGCCTCAGGATCTTCGGTACGCCGGTTGGTAAAATTATGCTGACGTTGCGCCAGTGCGTCCTGAAGATAAGGAATCGTCAGGCCTGCCACAACACTTTGTCCGGGCGGAACAGCGCCAATGGCACCCAGTGATTCCACGGGGCCTTGTTCGGCTACCTGAGCCTCAAGGTTCCAGTTAGCATTGTTCAGCGATTGCCAGATACCACTTATATCAGGCGTCCCATCCGCTCTTTGAGAAATGCGTTCAGGCTGGGCGTGTACCATTCCTGTTACAAGCGCAAGCAGACTTGCAATGAAGGCAGTTTTTATCATTTTTATCCCCCTAACACGTAAGAGAATAAACTGAGGATTATTAAAAGTCTATGGGAGAGAAAAGTCTGGAAAGAATGTTACACAGCGCCAATCAGGGCATTAATTTTTATTATAAGTAAATTACAGCTAGCCCGGATAATTTGAATATTAACGAACAGGGCTGAATTTTTGTATTCTACGGCCATTATTCACTTCTGATGTATAGAGGTTTCCCTGGGAGTCCACCGCGACATTATGTACCCAGTCAAACTGTCCCGCCTGACGCCCCCCCTGGCCAAAACTATCCTCTACCTGCAGAGTCTCTCTATCAAGGCGCCAGATTTTTCGATTGCTCCCATCAGCAATAAAAAGCCAGCGGAAATTCTCCAGCGGGGATATGGCAATATCCCAGACAGCGCCATTACCCAGGGTCATGGGAGCAAGTAAGGCTTCTTTTATAAATGTGCCATCCTTCTCAAAAACCTGAATTCGATTGCCGGTTCTGTCAGCAACATAAAGCCTTTCATCCGGCCCAATGACCACGGCATGAACAGGGCCCAGAAACTGCTGTGATGGGGCATCAAGCGCTGAATAGACAGGCAACAAGCTGTCGTCCGGTGTATTGCCATAAGCTCCCCAATGGCGTTTGTAGCCACCGGTATCACTATTGAAAACAATAACGCGACGGTTGCCATAGCCATCAGCGATAAAGACTTCTCTGGCGTCGATATCCACGGCGATATCAGAGGGCCTTCCCAGTCTGGCTGTATCATTACTGCCTGCTGTTTCTCCAGGTATTCCAAGTGTGAGCAGATGTCTGCCCTCAGCGTTGTATTTCACCACAATATGCTGACCGCCCTCGTCCTGATTACCGCCTATCCATACAAAACCTTCGTCATCCACGAAAATACCGTGCTCAGTCATGGGCCAATCCGATTCAGATTGTAGCCACTGCTGGCTGGCCTGATCCCAGGAAGGCCCTCCCCAGCTATCAAGTAATTCACCAGCAGCGCTGAAATGCAGTACAGAAGGTGCCGGCGTGCAGCAAAGCGATATGGGGGGATTAAGTACCAGCCCTTTTTCATCATTACTCAGTGATTTTGGCCGGTGTAACACCCAGATTGAATCATTGGCATCCACAGCTATGCCTGCTACCTGCCCGATTATCAGGGAATCTGGCAGCATTGCCGGCCAATCAGTATCTACCTGGTACACCGATTGAGATTGCGCTGGTACAGATTGCAAAAGCACAAGCGCAAAGAACGTTTGAACAAGTTTTCTAGTCACTAAACTTCCCCTTGTCATGTCTGTCCAAAACCAGAACTATCTGAAATTATTAAAATACCTTTCAAAATGCGCTTCACTCAAGGTGAACAACTCTTCATTAATATCCTGTAAAAGTTGTTGCACAGGAACGTCTGCATAGTCAGGCATCAATTCAACACCAAGTTCTGACAGGCTGTTTATTCGATATAGCCGCTTTTGCAGCAAATTATGTAGCCAGCAGTATGGCGACATCTGCGGATCGTAAAAAAAACGATAATCATCAAGGGCCTGCTGCAATTTCTCCACCGAGAATATGCGAAAGCGTGTGGCTATTCGTTGACTGGTGAGCTGGTCAATTCTGGTTAATACAGCACGTTTTTCCTGCTCACTGTATTGATTCCAGTTGATTACTTCAAAGCCGAAACGCTTGCAGCCTCGACAAATCTTGTCACCGAATGAGGTAGTTGAACAGATGCCTATACAAGGAGTTTTCACAGTATTCATTGAAATCAATTGTAACGCTTCAGGAAGTGCTGACCTAGTCTTTAACAGGCATTTCGAGTAAAATTGTCGACCGCTTTTATGGGCCAGAATGAGATCTGGTCATATTGCCCTACTCACCAATTCATGAGGAATCAGAAGTGCTTGAAGCTTATCGTCGCCATGTGGAAGAAAGAGCCGAATTAGGGATTGTGCCCAAACCCCTTGATGCTGAACAAACAGCCAGCCTGATAGAACTGCTTAAAAACCCGCCCAAGGGCGAAGAAGAGTTTCTTCTTGACCTGATTAGTAACCGTGTCCCGGCTGGCGTAGATGAAGCAGCTTATGTAAAGGCCGGTTTCCTTTCCGCGTTAGCCAAGGGTGAAGCCACTTCTCCACTGATCTCCAGCCTTGATGCGGTAAAACTGCTTGGCACCATGCTTGGGGGCTATAACATCACCACAATGGTGGAATTACTCGATGATGCAGAATTAGGTGAAGAAGCGTCCTCACAGTTAAACCAAACCATGCTCATGTTTGATGCCTTTCATGATGTGGCTGAGAAAGCTGATGCCGGCAATGCCAACGCCAAGCGCACACTCCAGTCCTGGGCCGATGCAGAGTGGTTTCTGGCGAAACCCAAATTACCGGAAGTCATCTCCACCATCGTCTTCAAGGTTCCTGGCGAAACCAATACTGATGACCTTTCCCCGGCCCCGGATGCCTGGTCTCGACCCGATATCCCACTGCATGCACTAGCCATGTACAAAATGCCCCGTGAAGGCATCACCAATGCCGTGGAGCAGATCGAAGAACTTAAAGAAAAAGGCCATCCAGTTTGCCTGGTAGGCGATGTTGTAGGTACGGGGTCATCACGGAAATCAGCCGCCAACTCGGTACTGTGGCACATGGGAGATGATATCCCCCATATACCCAATAAGCGTAATGGAGGTATTTGTATTGGTAGCCAGATTGCCCCTATTTTCTTCAATACTCTGGAAGATGCCGGTGCCCTGCCGATTGAATGTGATGTCAGCCACATGGAAACCGGGGACATCATCGATATTTATCCCTACGAAGGCAAAATCACCCGACATGGTAATGACGAAGTCATAGCCACCTTTGATTTCAAAACCGACATGCTGCTTGACGAAGTTCAGGCTGGCGGTCGCATACCAATGATTATTGGTCGTGGTCTGACAGAACGCGCCCGGGAAAAGCTTGGTATGGGCCCTTTTGAAGGCTTCAGACGCCCCAAGGCACCAATTGAAAGCGACAAAGGCTTCACTCTGGCACAGAAGATGGTCGGCAAAGCCTGTGGTTTAGAAGGTATTCGTCCCGGCACCTATTGCGAGCCACGCATGACTACGGTTGGTTCGCAGGATACTACCGGACCGATGACAAGAGACGAATTGAAAGATCTGGCCTGTCTCGGCTTTACGGCTGATCTGGTTATGCAATCGTTCTGTCATACCGCGGCCTATCCCAAACCCGTAGATATCGACACCCAGCATTCGTTGCCTGACTTTATCCAGACTCGTGGTGGTGTTTCCCTGCGACCAGGCGACGGCATCATCCATTCCTGGCTTAATCGTATGCTGCTGCCTGACACAGTTGGAACAGGGGGTGATTCTCATACCCGTTTTCCCATTGGTATCTCATTCCCTGCCGGCTCTGGTCTGGTTGCTTTTGCTGCCGCAACCGGAGTAATGCCATTGGATATGCCAGAATCTGTCCTGGTGCGCTTTAAAGGAGAAATGCAGCCAGGTATCACTCTGCGTGATCTTGTCAATGCTGTTCCTTATGCTGCCATCCAGAAAGGGTTGTTAACGGTTGAGAAAAAGGGCAAGAAAAACATTTACTCCGGACGCATTCTGGAAATTGAAGGCTTGCCTGACCTGAAAATCGAACAGGCTTTTGAATTGTCCGATGCCTCCGCAGAACGTTCTGCGGCTGGTTGCACCGTTAAACTGAATAAAGAACCCATTATCGAATATTTTAAATCCAACATTACCTTGTTGCGTTGGATGATTTCTCAGGGATATGGTGATCCGCGCACACTTGAGCGTCGCGCATGCGCCATGGAACAATGGGTCGCCAATCCGGAACTACTGGAAGCTGACAAGGATGCCGAATATCGTGAAATCATTGAAATCGATCTGAATGAGATCACCGAACCACTGTTGGCCTGCCCGAATGACCCTGATGATGTTAAACCGCTTTCCGAAGTGGCTGGCACAAAAATTGATGAAGTCTTCATTGGTTCCTGCATGCTTAACATTGGTAACTTTCGTGCAGCTGGCAAAGTACTGGAGCAAGTGGCCGGTGATGGCTCGCTACCCACAAGACTTTGGATAGCGCCACCTACCAAAATGGACCAGCATCAACTGACTGAAGAAGGATATTACTCAATTTTTGGCAAAGCCGGTGCCAGAACAGAAATGCCGGGGTGTTCACTTTGCATGGGTAATCAGGCACGAGTAGCAGCCAAATCAACGGTAGTTTCAACTTCCACTCGAAATTTTCCCAATCGTCTGGGTGATGGCGCCAACGTGTTTCTGGCATCTGCAGAAATGGCTGCTGTCTGCTCGGCGCTGGGAAAAATCCCTAATATGGAAGAATATATGGCCTACATGGACAGCCTGAATACCATGTCCGATGATATTTATCGCTATATGAATTTCAATGAAATTGAGCAGTATATGAAAGGGGCTGAAAATGCCAAAAATATACCCCTGCAAAATATTCAGGACGTCAAAACAGCCTGATAAAAAATGAAGCAAAAAAAACCGCTGCCCTGCAGCGGTTTTTTTCTGTCTGAAATAAACGATGACATCAGGTGGGTGATGGTTTCTCACTACCACCATCTGCAGCTGCGGAAGTTTCCTCTTTATTGCCCGCGCCCTCTGAACTGCTACCAGCGTCAAGGTTCAAAAACAGCAACAGAACAGCTGCAATAACTGAACCTGCGCCCATAATCATCGATAACGTTGGCAGGTCCAGTCCAAATTCCAGCAGGAAACCGGCAATGATTGGTGACAACACCGCCCCGCCCCTGCCGATGCCAATAGCAAACCCGGTGCCGGATGCTCTCGCATGAGTCGGGAATACATGCACAAAGATGGCGTACGCACCAACAATTCCCGCATTTACAAAGAACCCCGCCATGGCGACATAAAATTTGATCATGGTTAAATCTTCTGGTGCCCGACCAAATATTGAAGTAAAAACCCAGGCCATGACAAAGGTGAAAAATGTCAGGGACTTCAAGCTGAATCGGCTGCTGAGCACACCAAAGAAAACGCAACCAAGAGCGCCACCGATACTGGCCCAGGTCAGCACCTCACCTGCAAGATAAGGTGGATACCCCATACCCACCACCAGGTTTGGCGTCCATTTCAAAATGAAGTACAGCGTAATCACGTGGAGGAAATAGATTGCCGTAATCAGAATCGTGGTAGCTATCATAGCCTTTGAAAACAGGAATGACGTTGATACTTTTCTGACTGCCTCGCCAATGTTTGGCAGCTGATCCACCGCAGAATGGCCTAGCCGTTTCATGGTTGCATTGATTTTTTCCAATGCCCCTTCTGGCTGTTTTCTGGCCAGCCAGTGAACCGACTCAGGCAAAACAAAATGAACAAATGGAATAAAAATAACTGTGACTGCAGCACCAAAATAGAAAACCACTCGCCAGTCAAAGTGTTGCATTAACTGGGTGACGACCGTCCCACCAACCACGCCCCCCATGGGGTACCCGATAGTCATGATGGCAATCATTCTTGCGCGTTCTTTCAAACTGGAAAATTCGGCGGCCATGGCATTAATCGCAGCCAGCATACCGCCAATGCCCAGACCAGTAATGACGCGCCATACGGATAACTCTGTCAGGCTCGACGTGGTAGTAACCATGAACATGCCGATGGCCATGGCAAACAGGCAACCCATGATCGTAGGTTTGCGTCCTATCCTGTCAGCAACACCTCCAAGGAAGACTGAGCCCACTGCCATGCCAATGAGTTCCATCGCGAGCACAAAGCCCAGGCCGGCGCTACCGAGTTCCCATTCAGCTGCTATACCCGGTCCGGCAAAACTGATGGCAAGAACGTCGAATCCATCAAGTGCATTCAGCCCTACCGTTAAACCGATTATGATGTACTGCAACCGACTCATAGCCGAATGATCGATTAGCTGACGTGGATCAGTGTTCATCTTTCCCCCTGAAAACTAATCTTTTTTTATTATTGCTTTAGTTGATCTACTTTTAAAACAGCGCTAAAGCCTAATTCAGCAATGTTTTCATTACAACCAGCACTACAGACAGAATTATTTAAGACTTTTACTGACAACCTCAAAAACATCCTTGGATAATTCAGGGATATCGAGTACGCGCTTAAGTGCCGCCCGCATCATCTCCTGCCTCTCGGGCCCATATTTTTTAAGACGCGTCAGCGGGGTTAGCAAACGTGAAGCAATTTGTGGATTAATGGTGTTTAACGCTATTACCTGATCTGCAAGAAACTTATAGCCACTACCATCGAGTTTGTGAAAGCCGACCGCATTATTATGACAAAAAGCCCCGATTACACTGCGCACTTTATTTGGATTTCTGATATCAAATGCCGGGTGTGCCATCAGATTTTCGACGTTAACAAGATTATCTGGCGAACTGATCGCACATTGCATGGAAAGCCATTGCTCAATAACAAGAGATTCGTTTTTCCAGGCTTCATAAAAACCATTGATCAAATCCTCTCGCAGCGAGCCGCTCTGCTCTGAAGAATTATTCAACACAGCGCGTAATGCGGCACTACTGTCAGTCATATTATTGGCAGACTGATATTGTTGCTTTATGAGCGTCCAATACTCAGTCTTATCAAGGCAGGCCAGATAATTCAGCACAGTATTTTTAAGATAACGCCTGGCTACCTCATTAGCATTGAAAATGTATTCCTCAGAGCTGCAGCATGCTTCGTAGACAGCCAGAAATTTATGCTCAAGTTTTTCAGCAAGGTAACGACGCAAAAACTCTCTGGCAAAATGAATAGCGTCCACATCGACAACATCTGTTAACTCAGCAAGATAGGACTCTGAAGGCAATAGCAACAGGTTTGCCAGCATTGCCTTATCCAGCGTAGTATCGGCCAGCGCTGCATCAAGCACACTATTGAATGCCTCGACGATCCTCTCATCTACGATAAGCGCGCTCTTGTCTGCAGAGCCTTTTTGATGCGCCGCGATCAACTCATCCAGCACCAGCAGAGACAATTGCTGGGAAGCCTCCCAGCGAGCATAACCATCTTTTTCATGCTGCATCAAAAGCATCAGCTCGTCCCGGCTATAGGAATAATGAAGTTTTACCGGAGCAGAAAAGCCGCGCAGCAACACTGGCACGGGATTTTCCTGGATATTATTAAAGACAAATTCCTGCTGCGCTTCACTGACATGAAGTACCAGGTCATCTGATGGCGGATTATGTTCATGCCCCTCAACTTCCAGTGCCATTGATTCACCGGCTGAATTTAATAGCCCTACCCTGAGAGGAATATAAAACGGCTCTTTTACCGGCTGTGACGGTGTGGACTTACAACTTTGAGTTACTGTCAAAACAAAGCTATTGGATTGTTCCCGGTAGTCTCCCTTCACTTCAAGCCTGGGTGTCCCGGCCTGGGAATACCAACGTCGAAATTGGCCAAGATCCAGTCCGGAAACCTCTTCCATGGTCTGTACAAAATCTTCAGTAGTTACTGCTTCACCATCAAAGCGCTCAAAGTACAGGTCTGTACCCTGCCTGAATTTCTCCGGCCCCAGTAAATTAGCCTGCATTCTGACTACTTCCGCACCCTTTTCATAAATAGTCACGGTATAAAAGTTTGAAATTTCCATATAGGATTCCGGCCTGACAGAGTGCGCCATTGGCCCTGCATCTTCAGCGAACTGAACCGTGCGTAAAAATCCTACTTCCTCTATTCGATTCACCGCTCGCGAGCCCATATCAGCAGAAAATTCAGCATCACGATAAACCGTAAAGCCTTCTTTTAAACTCAGTTGAAACCAGTCTCTGCAAGTTACTCTGTTTCCTGACCAGTTATGAAAATATTCGTGAGCAACAATCCCTTCTATACGCTGAAAAGCCTGATCTGTTGACGTCGCCGGATTTGCCAGTACGCAGGATGAATTAAAAATATTCAACCCTTTGTTTTCCATTGCCCCCATATTGAAATCATCTACCGCTACGATCATGAATATATCCAGGTCGTATTCCCGGCCATAGACATCTTCATCCCATTTCATGGCTTTTTTCAGCGATGTCATGGCAAAGTCACATTTGTCGAGATCTTTTTCCTCAACAAAAATTTGCAGCTGAACCTTTCTTCCCGAACATGTTGTAAAGTTGTCATCAACTGATTTCAGGTTTCCGGCTACCAGAGCGAAAAGATAGCTGGGCTTTTTGAAAGGATCTTCCCAGCTAACCCAATGCCTGCCATCCGCCAAATCACCACTATCTGTTTTGTTGCCGTTGGATAGCAAAACCGGGTAAAGGGTTTTATCTGCCTCAATTCTCGTGGTAAAACTGGAAAGCACATCAGGACGATCAAGATAGTAGGTGATTTTTCTGAAACCTTCTGGCTCACATTGGGTACAAAACATTACTCTGGATTTGTATAGTCCTTCCAGGCTTGTATTGTCCTGCGGCATGATCCTGGTTTCACATTCCAGCGTGAAGCTGTCGGGAACTTGCGCGATAACCAGAGACTCCTCTGTCACCTCATAAGCAGATGCATCCAGAACATTGCCATCAAGCGAGACTTTTTCCAGATGTAAGTCCCTGCCGTCAAGCACCAACTCATTTGACGCATCAACATGTGCCTGAGGATTTCGCCTAAATAGAAGACGTGAACGAACAAGAGTCTTGTCTTCAAAAAGCTGGAAACAAAGATTTGTTTCCTCGATTATAAAAACTGGTGACTGGTAATCTTTCAGGTAAACCGTTTTACCCTGCGCTTCTTTCATGAATAATCCTGTTTATAGAATTTAATAATTAAATGATTGATTAGCCTGTAGCCAGAGCCACCTGATAACCTGAATACTTCCGGAGATTAATTACGCCGGTATCAAAAATCAGGTACTGGCCCTTGATTCCGGTCAGAGTTCCTTCTATGCGAGGATCTTTATCAAGGTTCAATGATGTAACTTTTTCTGAAAAATGCTGCACCGGGTAGTCAATTGAAACTGCTGATACACCATTTAGAATGCTGATCGCATGTAAACCAAACTGATGCACAAGATCCTCCAACTCCTTTTCGCACAACTCCATTAAGCGATCTCGCTCATCCTCAAGGTTAATTTCGTCTACATCCCCCTTCAGCATGGCCCGCCAATTGGTGCGATCTGTTACATGACGCTTGAATATAATCTCCGCAAACCCCGATTGCTGTCTTGAACGAACTCTTATGATGGGCAGAGCCTGAATCGCGCCCTGGTCTATCCATCGCGTAGGGACCTGTGATGCCCGGGTTATTCCCACTTTAAGGCCCGATGAGTTCGCCAGATAGACAATATGATCCTGCATACAGAACTCATCACCCCAAACGGGCTCCCTGCATGTCCCTGCATCGTAATGGCATTTTTCGGGAGAAATTACGCAGCTATCACACTGGGCAAGTTTCTGAAAACAGGGATAACAATATCCCTGGTTAAAACTCTTGTTAGTGTTTCGCCCGCAGTGCACACAATTTATTTGCCCGAGGAATTCTATTGTGAGCTTCTCGCCAATAAGGGAATTAAGAGCAACAGTCTCCTCACCGAGTACCATAAAATACGCAACCGGATTATCCAGACGGCTTCTCATTTTATGTAATTGCCCCCGTTGTATTTCAGGCATGCTTTTTACTCTTTATATTATTACTATGATTTGTTGCGCACATATCACGAAGCCCCTACTTATTACAGAATTATTAATGCCTTTACTATCAATGGGTATTATTGCGATTTTGACTCTTATCATCTGGCCGCGCTGATTTCTGTGTGGCATCACTCTTGTTACAGGTACTTCCCTCCCTGCTAATAAACCCAACACGTTCTTGCGGTGAAATAAAAGCCTTGTCGTAAGCAATAATAGCCTGCAGAGAATGCTCCTTCTGCTGAGCTGTTAATTTTTCGCCATTTTCCCAGTGACCAAGTTCTACTGCCGTTTTCAGTGCCCGGTGAATTTCAGGGGTCATTGTCGCCAGTAAGGCTGTAATGGAGTTTGGATCAGTATTTGTGTTATCTGACATGAGGTTACTGCTTCTTCTTGTTGGTATGTTTAATGCGAGCCAAACGGCTTATTGTTGCTGTAAAAGCGCCATATACAACGCCGGTTAACAATCCGCCAATATGCGCTTCATCGGCGATAAAATCCAGATTGATTACTGTAATAACAACCAGACTCAATAGAAGGAAAAATATCAATGGTCCGGGCAGTGACAGGTTCTTTTTCGGATCAAAAAGTTGCCACATCCATATATAGGAAAAAAGCCCATACACCACACCAGACATCCCCCCAAAATATATGGAGCCGCCGTACAGGTATTGTACTGTGTTTGAAACAAGAGCAATAAAAAAAATTAGTACCAGTAAAGACCAGCTTGCCTGAACCGCCTCAATTCTGCGTCCAAACTCCCAAAGCCAGAGCATGTTGAAAGCAAGGTGGATGATTCCTCCATGCAGCAACATCGGAGAAATCATTTTGAGAAACTGTAATGCAGAGAAATTGGCTCTGACATTATCCAGATCAATAATACGAGTGCCAAAACTAAAGTCAGGGTAAAGCATTGCCCTGGTCAGGTCTGTCATTGCATTGAGGGGAGCCAGGAAAGCCAGAATTATGCAAAGAACTATGAGGCTGAGTGTAAATGTTGCTTTACGAAAAGCGTGAAATATTTTTCCGAGAAAATCTCTGGGGCTAAAATAGGAAACAAAATCTGATGAATCACCGGCGTCGGGTATAACCTCCCCTCTTTGCCACTGCTGGAACAAATGCCTTGCTGCCATCACCTGACTCTGATCAGGTACTGTCAGAATTTGCCGAGACTCCACTTCATAAATACGGTGTGATATTTTTCTTTGCCATAAAAGCCGGCTGAATTGCCCCAGGTCTTCCTGTATTGAAACATCCAGAACTTTATACATAATGAAAAAGGGTAGCTAACTTATCGATTGAAGGATCTGTTTGTTGGCCGGTGCGACCAGCCCAGTTTGCTGCGACAGGTTTCATAATAATCATAGTCTGCAGGGTGTAATATCTTTAACTCTTTCTGCTTTTTACGAATCGTAATGCGGTCTCCCGGGGAACAGCTATGGCTCATAGCGCCATCACAACTCAGTTGCGGAAGAATATTATGACGATCACCGACCACAAGGGTTAACTCACGATTACCTTCAACAACAATTGGGCGGCTACTGAGACTATGAGGATTAATAGGCACTATCACTATTGCGTCCAGCCGGGGATGCATAATAGGCCCGCCCGCTGACATTGCGTAGGCCGTAGACCCGGTCGGCGTTGCGACTATAAGCCCATCTGAGGCCTGGTTATAGACAAATTCATTATCAATATACAGTTCAAACTCTATCATTTGTACTGCCTTGCCTGGATGCAAAACAATATCATTCAATGCTGAGCCAAGATAATTCTGCGCACCTGCCCCTATAGATAATTCAAGGAGGAATCTCGACTCAATTTTAAACTCTCCATCCAGTATTGGCTGCAAGGTAGATTCAATATCGCCCGGCAGGATATCCGTTAGAAACCCTAGTGTTCCACGATTTATACCAGTCACGGGCAGATCATGATCGGCAAGGCTGGAGGCCACTTGCAACAGGCTGCCATCCCCCCCTACCACGATTACCAGGTCAAAATTACTACCGAGATTATCCATAGAAAACAGGGGGTGTTTATTGCCATCAAGCAAATTGGCTATATTTTCATCAAGAAGAATGTTGGTGCCGGAGTTTTGCTCAAGGAACCGAATGACAGCCTGAAGAGAATCAACAATTTCGATGTTGTTTCTTGCCGTCAGCCCAATGGTTTTGAATTGCGCCATATCACTATGCGGTTAAATTTTAAAGATTGATAAGTATATCACGGCCCAGCGAGCAACCATGGGCTTATTGTATATAAGTCCAGACACATTAGAGGGATTTCTTTTATAATACGCGAGAACCGTTAAGGATTTGTAATGGATATAAATAACATAAGAATCGCCGTTATTGGCCTCGGCTATGTGGGCTTGCCCCTCATGGTCGAATTTGCCAAAAAATACCCTACGCTGGGTTTTGATATTAATAGTGAAAGAATCTCTCA
>Ga0181557_1002485_pt1 | contig 19006 bp, 20 predicted proteins | sample 011ome_23_FD_148632 | JGI IMG/M metagenome (GOLD analysis project Ga0181557, IMG submission 148632) | Coastal salt marsh microbial communities from the Groves Creek Marsh, Skidaway Island, Georgia - 011506CT metaG (spades assembly) | ecosystem: Environmental > Aquatic > Marine > Intertidal zone...
TTGACTCGTGTTAGTCTCCCAGTCGCCTGTTCGTCAAGCACAACTCGCGTCCCGGTAGCTCAGTAGGATAGAGCGGCCGCCTCCTAAGCGGCAGGTCACAGGTTCGATTCCTGTTCGGGACACCATCCCCTTGATGCCTTTACGGATGACTCAAACTGGGTCCTGTGTGATCTCAGTGAAACCAAAAAGCACCCAATGATCTCATCAAGAGAATGACTCAGACTCGGGCCTTAGCTTGACATTGATCAGGAATTCAAACGGTGTCAGTGGTCAGAACGATTCATCCTCATCAACAATCCGTACATAGCTACTCAGGCTATCTTTTTTAAAATCAGGAGGCAGATCTGATGGATCAAACAAACGCCATCACATGGATTGGATTAGTCATCGGAATGATCGGAGCCATCTCACCCGCCATATTTGGCTTACTCGCCATTTTTTGACTGCGTGCTTTCAGGACACTTTCAACGGCGACTCCGATAACTAGTTGATTGATCTCCCCCACTGACGCGGATCTGTGACGATAGGCTGGCACCAAAAACAAAAATGCCCCGATCAACGGGGCATTTGCAGGCTTGCATTCTCGATTCAGTTAGAACCGGACGCCTAATAATAATCGAGCGATCAACCCTTTGCGGCCGACTTCATGACTCGACAACGTTTTTTTCCAACGTTTTTCGTTGATTTCTTGCTTGGCAATGCGCTCTAGTGAGCTCATCACACCTCGACCGACACCTACTGGAATCATGTTTTACCTCCATTTGCTCGGTATATGGAATTAGCATAGACGCAATAAATGCACAGCGCAACTTTTGCATCAAAAATTTTTGATTGTTTTTCAATTAGATCGCGGATCTATGCGCATTATTTGCTATATCATACGCATCAAAACATTGCGCAATCATTCGTGTCAGTGGACGCCCATCTCTGCGAATCTCCAAACGGTCGGCACTCAATTCAACCCATTCATGGAAACGCTCTCGTACATCATCAATCAGCTCATGGATTGTCACCAATGACTGGTCCGGAAACTCCAGTGCGAGACTTGTCAAATCAAGCGAAAAGTCGCACAACAACATTTCAATTGCACAGGCCCGAAGTGCATCATCCACTGAGAACACATGACCCCGAGTCGTGACGGAAACTCCGTTGTCAATGCGCGCATAATAACCACCTGTCTTTGGATCGTTTTGTGCATAGCCACCAGAAAATTTCGAAATCGACGAAGTGACCAGTCTAATCAAGGTTGGCGCACAATCATCCGTATATCTCTGAAAGTTAAGCCGCAAGCGTCCGGTATTCGCTGCAATCGCAAGGCCATCCGTTGGGTTTGCAAAATCACTTTCGCCCGCTCAGACATCAAAAATCGAGCTCGAGTCGGAGGAAGTGCCTCTTGTGGAATGATCGTTTGACGTTTTGGCATCCAGGGAACATGTGCATATCCATACAGTGCGACTCGATCTGGATTCAAGCCCATCAAGTGCTCAATGGATCGCTAAAGACTCTCTTCAGTCTGATAGGGTAAACCATACAAAATATCAGCATTCAGACTGGTAACACCGCGTATCCGACACTTTGCAATACAAGCTTCGGTTACCTCGAAAGATTGCTCCTGACCAATCGCCTGTTGGACCTATGGATCGAAATCCTGAAGACCGATAGAAACACGGTTCATTCCACGGTTCACCAACACGTCTAAACGTTCACTATCGATTTCGTTCGGATCGATTTCAACAGAAAACTCACGTTCTTTCTGCGGCTCAAAATTTTCATCAATCGCACTCAATAAAGAATCAAGCTGTTGGGGAACCAAGAGCGTCGGGGTGCCGCCCCCCAAATGACTACGACCGACTTGAACCCCCTCCGGCAGATAGTGAGCGTCGAGACGCATCTCTTGTTGGAGCGCCGATAGATAGCGTTGCAGCCGACTGTCGTCACCGAGACCTTGTGTCCGACACGCGCAAAACCAGCATAAGCGCCGACAAAATGGGATATGAAAATACAGCGAGATCGATGTCGTAGGGTCCAATGCTGTTAACCAATCAGACATGACATCTGCTTGCATGGCATTCGAAAAATGTGTGGCCGTGGGATAACTGGTATACCGTGGCACATTGCGATCAAAGAGACCGGAAGATTCCAATCGAGAGAGGTTCATCATCAATCAAGCATGCAAAATATCTCCTGTCTGCGCATTGAGCTGCATCAAGAGACGATTGATCAGAAACCTTATAGTGCGCATAAATTGCGCCCAATTGTCATGAAACCTTCACGAAATCAGATTGATAACCCCTGATAATACGATCGCGGATTGAAGGACTCGACGTAATCATATGAAACCAAGCGAATTCAAAGCCTGGAGAAAAGACTGCAAGTTGACTCAGGAGCAGGCAGCCAAAAAACTGGGTTTAAAAAAACGCACGATTCAATACTATGAAAAAGGCAAACGCGACGGGAAAGAATTTAAGATCCCAAAGACCACTGAGCTAGCGTGTTACGCTGTATCAGTCGGGATTGAACACTACTTCGGACCGGTCTCTCTCAATACCGAAGATTGATCACCTCACAGCCGAATCACATTCACTAATTGCTTCGGCTTTACGCCTAGCCATCGACGAACCAAAGTGCCGACCTCACGCTGAAGTTCGTTTCTCAGCGCATCGTCAGACTGCAGTGTTCGTGAATTCAATTCAGACAACAACTCTTCCACCGCATATTGAAGATCTCTCTGCAAAGATTCGGGATCTATCTCACCGGCTGGGACGCCCACAAATTGGATTTGAGGCTCAGTCACTAACCGGGCCTTTTGATCGAGCACCACAGTCAATGTCATCAAACCACCGTCTGCGAGCGCTCGACGCTCAGTGAGCGCACGGTGATTCAGCGGGACCAAACTCGAGCCCGACAATCCCAAGCGGCCAGTAGCGACCTTCGCAATCATGGTGGCTCCAGACGCGGCTAGGTGCAATACGTCACCATTCACCACTCGAGCAGAACCAATGCCTAATTCTGATGCTAATTCAGCATGTGCCGCCATATGTCGTTCCTCTCCATGTACCGGAATCACATGCTTAGGTCGCAATGCCCGATACATCCATCGAAGTTCATCTCGACAAGGATGACCTGACACATGAATCGGTGCTTCCTTTTCAGTCACGACATGGACTTTCTTCTGCGATAGCAAATCGTAAAGGCGATCGAGCTTTTTCTCGTTACCAGGAATCACCTTTGATGAGAAAACAACGGTATCGTCAGGTTCAAGCAATAGATCTTGATGTTCACCTTTTGCCAAGCGCGCCATAGCTGCTCGCGGTTCACCCTGAGACCCCGTCGCTAAAATCAATTGTTCCGACCTCGGCAAATAATCCAGATCTTCGGTTGGAACTAATTCCGGAAAATTTTTCAAATATCCCGTCGATTTCGCAGTTTGCAGATAATTAAACAGGCTCCGCCCTAAGACAGTCACTCGCCGCCCTGTTTCATGTGCGACATCACCAAGACTCGCCAACCGCGCGGTGTTGGATGAAAAACAGGTCACAGCAACCCGATTGGGCTGTTTTGCAATGACTTCGAGTAACGCCTTATGACATTCCGCTTCCGAGCCTGACCAGCCTTCCACCGTTGCATTCGTGGAATCGCCAACCACAAATTCGACACCAGATTCGCCAAGCGCAAGGAGCCGCCGATCATCGTAATGATCTCCTTGAAGTGGGTGGGGATCGAGCTTCCAGTCTCCTGTATGAAAAACACATCGCCCCGCCGTTTGAATGACTAACGCATTCGGCTCTGGAATTGAATGCGTCAACGTCACCCACTCCAAATCAAAACATCCAAGTTGCAAGTTTGATCCAGGGACCACTTCGTGCAGGGGAACTTGGTCGAGCAGGCCTGCCTCGCCCAATTTACGCCTCGCCACTGATGCGGTAAATGGCGTGCAATACACAGGCGCTTTCAGCTGGTTCCACAAGTAATGAAGCGCACCCACATGATCTTCATGCGCATGAGTGATCACAATTCCAACAATTTGCTCACGCACCGAGCGTAACGCTGAGACGTCGGGGCAGATCACATCAATCCCAGGCGGCGTGGAATCGTCACCAAAGGTGATCCCGACATCCACCAGCAGAAATTGACCGTCACACTGATACACGTTGAGATTCATCCCGATCTCGCCAGAACCTCCGAGCGGAACGAAATATAACTCTCCATCAACAAATGGAACTTGAGAAAGATTGGAAACCGGCTTCACAATACTGTATATATATCCAGTCAACGATTAGAGGCAAACCACATGGTAACGATCTTACTGCCGCAAACCAAACACTCATCTCCGCTATTGGCGAGCATGCACGATGGATTGATGATGGAGCCATTCCAGAACATTACAATCGTCGGCTGGGTGTCTTGTGGTCATCCAATAGATATGTTTACGCAACAAGAAACAATCGATGTCCCTTCGAGATTGGTCCGAAAAAACACCTATGCACTGCGCGTTCGCGGAGACTCGATGAAGGATGCAAACATTCTCGATGGCGATGTCGTGGTCATCGAACAGTCTCAGATGGCTGAAAATGGTGAAAAAGTCGTGGTGCGAATCAATCAGCAAGAAGTCACACTCAAGACCTTGAGACTTGATCAAGACGGCGTCAAATTGATTCCAGCGAACAGTACGATGAGTCCCATCATACTAAATAACGCAGACGTCGAGGTCCTCGGTATTGTCAGAGGCGTCATCCGAGACCGCGTTTAATCAGACAACAAATCTAAATAATCGACGGTCACAGGCTTCCCATCACCTCGATCAGACAAGCGGTCGACGATCGCTGTTGCTTTCGACAGATCATGCTCGACTGTGTAAAACGACGGACTCGCAAGACACCGTAAGCCGGCGCCACGCGCTGCTAAAACACCAGCTCTAGCATCTTCAATGGCAATCGCTTCCTCTGGTTTTAACCCCAGTTTCGCCAGGGCCACTTCATACACCTGAGGACTTGGCTTTTTCTCAGGCACCGTCACTCCTCCGACGATAGCCTCGAATTGACTGAGTTTCAAAGCGCCGCCAACAGCTTGATCTAAGGCTTCAACATTCGCTTCAGTCGTTGTGGTGGCAATCGCCAATCGAATCGAACGCGATAGACACTCATCAATTAACCGCTCAACACCAGGACGGAGTTCAACGCTTTGGGGCAATAATTCGGCATAATGGGTGGTTTTCAACCGATGCAAGGACGCGATGTCTTCATCACTAATCCCAGTAATACCCTCTGAGCGGGTGAAGTGCCGGATCCGCTCCTTACCGCCGGTGACTTTTAACAGCTCACGATAGAGTTCCGGTGACCAATACCAACCCAAACCGGATTGCTCAAAAACCACATTAAAGGCCTCGCGATGCACTTCTTCGGTCTCAGCAAGCGTTCCATCAACATCGAAGATCACGGCTTTCAACATCATCAAGCTGCCAGTTGTTCAAGCGCTGCAAATAAGTGATCGAAGCTATCGATCACCACATCGGCGCCCAACAGCTCGGGCGCTGTATTGGTGTATCCACCGCGAACCAGGATGCAAGGCATGTGTGCATTCCGAGCGGCTTTCACATCGGCAATCGAATCTCCGATCAGAACTGCGCGACGATCCCCAGTCCCGATTCGCTCAGCACACAACAGCAACGGTTCTGGATCGGGCTTCAGCGCCCGTCCAGGCATGGCCCCGACAAAGTCCGTAAAAAACGATCTCAACTGCAATTCAGTCAAAATGGTCTCTGCAACAGGCTCTGATTTGTTGGTGCAAACGCCCATAGCAAAGGCTGCTCCTTTTGCAGTAATCAAGGTTTCCCGAACGGCAATCATGGGTTTGGTTTTGACCGCAGGAGCCGACATGTACCGTTTTTTGAAGGCGTCATAAAACACCTCGAGGATCTCTTCAGGACCACCGGTCGCTTCCAGTGCACGTTCACAGAGTTTCGGCATTCCGTCACCGATAAATGCCTGAGTCTCTTCCATGGAAATACGCCTTAGGCCATGACTTGATAACACGGTGTTCACAGCAGCCTGTAAATCAGGGGCCGAATCAATCAACGTACCATCGAGGTCAAACACTAATGAAAACTCAGTCGCTAGATCACGATAATTGGTCATCACAAATCCTTCACTGAATCTCGAATTGCTTGAATGTTCTGTCGATAGGAGTCAACTATCCCACCTTTGAAGACTGCTGAGCCAGCAACCAACGCAGTGGCACCAGCTTTCACGACAGCCGGCGCTGTGTCCGGAGTAATCCCGCCATCCACCTCAATATCGACATCTCGACCACCCAACATATCTCGAATGCGGGCAATCTTCTCGATCACCGTTGGAATAAACGATTGCCCACCAAAACCCGGATTCACACTCATCACAAGAACCAAATCCAGCCGATCTAAGACGTATCGAAGACAGTCTTCAGACGTATGCGGATTCAACGAAACTCCGGCCCGACAGCCAAGTTCTCGAATTTGGGCCAGCGTCCGGTCCAAATGATCACAGACCTCCGCATGGACTGTGATGATGTCTGCACCGGCTTTTTGATAAGTCTCTAACAATCGATCTGGATTACTCACCATCAAATGTGCATCAAAGGGCTTTGCACTCGCTTCACGGACCGATTGGATGATCGGCGGACCAAAGGTGAGATTCGGCACGAAATGGCCATCCATCACATCCAAATGAATCCAGTCACAACCGGCTTGATCAACCGCTCGAATCTCATCGGCAAGCTTCCCGAAATCAGAAGCAAGAACCGATGGTGCTATTTTGACATCAGCCATGTTCATTCCTTGTGTTAGGGGTCTAGAGCTTACCGGAAGCATACATAGCTGCCATCTCGCTCAAACCAATCGGTTTGATTTTCGACGCATTTCCGGCGCAACCAAAGCGCTCAAATCGATCAGCAACGAGCGCTTCCATCGCATCCATTGCCGGAATTAAAAATTTCCTTGGGTCGAACTCAGCCAAGTTTTCGCTGGCCACTCGCCGAAAAGCGGCGGTCATTGCCAAACGACAGTCTGTATCAATGTTGACCTTGCGCACTCCACAACGGATCCCCCGCTCGATTTCTTCGACCGGGACGCCATAGGTTTGCGGAATGTCTCCGCCAAATTCATTGAAAAGCTCCTGCAATTCCTGAGGAACAGAACTGGAACCATGCATCACCAAGTGTGTGTTCGGCAGTTTCTTGTTGATCGCTTCGACCACGTGCATGGCGAGGATTTCACCGTCAGGCTTTCTTGAGAACTTATAAGCACCATGACTGGTTCCCATAGCGATGGCTAAGGCGTCGACCCCTGTTTGACGGACAAAGTCGACGGCTTGATCAGGATCGGTCAGTAACTCATCTTCAGACAATTTGCCTTCAAATCCATGTCCGTCCTCTTTTTCACCTTCGCCAGTTTCCAGCGACCCCAACACTCCAAGCTCACCCTCAACTGACGCCCCAACGGCATGAGCCATGTCAGTGACTCGTTTGGTGATGTCGACATTGTAGTCATAAGACGCTGGCGTCTTTGCATCCGCTTCAAGTGATCCATCCATCATCACAGAGGTGAACCCGTGTTGAATCGCAGTCAGGCAGGTTGCTTCATTGTTACCGTGGTCTTGATGTAAAACGACCGGAATATCGGGAAACATTTCAGCCAGAGCGGTGACCATCGCTCGTAACATCGGATCCCCAGCGTAGGTGCGGGCACCGCGAGAGGCTTGTAAAATCACCGGCGCATCGAGCTTAGCGGCAGCCTTCATAATCGCCAAACCCTGCTCCATGTTGTTGATGTTAAACGCAGGAACGCCATAGCCTCGCTCTGCTGCGTGATCCAGTAATTGCCTTAGTGAAATCAGTGCCATTGTTGTCTCTCCCTGCTTATGCTCGTTCGATGAGACGATGTGCTGTCTCACAAATTCTTTCTTTGGTGATACCGAAGTGATGATACAGCTCTGGAGCAGGGCCTGATGCTCCAAAATCATGCATACCAATAAACACGTCCTGTGTTCTCAAGTATCGATCCCAACCAAATCCAATCAACGCCTCAATGGCAATGCGAGGTGCCGATCCAAGGACTGACTGACGGTATTGATCAGACTGCTGATCAAATAATTCCCAACAAGGCATCGACACAACGGCCACATTGTATCCTTGGTCTCTCAGGACATCAGCCGCATCGAGGGCGATCGCCACTTCTGAACCTGTCGCCATCACAGTGATGTCACGAGCACCACGAACATTACGCAAGATGTAACCACCTTTCTGGGTCAAGTTTTCGTTGGTTCGTTCGGTCCGAACAGTCGGTAATCCTTGCCGTGACAAAGCCATGACCGACGGTGTCTCCGATGACTCAAGCGCTATTTCCCAAGCCTCAGCCGTTTCCACTGCATCACAAGGCCGATACACATTCATATTCGGCGTCGCCCTGAGCATCGCCAGATGCTCAATCGGTTGATGGGTCGGTCCGTCTTCGCCAAGACCGATAGAGTCGTGGGTCAACACATAAATGACTCGTTGCTTCATCAGCGCTGATAAGCGCATCGAACCGCGCATGTAATCACTAAAGACGAGGAAAGTTCCTCCGTAAGGAATCATCCCACCATGAAGCGCCATCCCATTCATCACGGCACCCATCGCATGTTCACGAATCCCGTAATGGACATAATTGCCACGATAATTTCCCGGTGTGATGGAACGCATCTGTGACGTTTTGGTGAGATTTGATCCTGTTAAATCAGCAGATCCACCGACCATTGTTGGAACCGCGGCATTGATCACCTCTAGTGCCATTTGCGATGCTTGTCGGCTCGCAACCTTCGGTAATTCCGCTTTCAATTGCTTTTTATATCGGCGCATCCGAGTCGCCAGCGCTTTTGGCAGTTCACCAGACATGGCCCGCTCAAAGCGTGATTTCTTAACACTTGAATCCAGACGAGACTGCCAGTGAGTCCGCATGTCGAGTCCTCGTGTCGCAATCTCTTGCCACAGTGACCGAATGTCTGAAGGAATTTCAAAGGGTGGGTGATCCCACCCCAAAGCTGTTCGTGTGGCTTGAATTTCGTCATCACCCAAGGGTGCACCATGGGTTTTGTGGCTACCAGCCAGTGTTGGCGCTCCAAAACCGATAACTGTCTTACAGGCGATTAATGAGGGTTTTCTGGACTTTTTAGCCACATCAATCGCGGCGCTCACGGCGTCACTATCATGACCATCAACCCGAGTCACCTGCCATCCCGCAGCCTTGAAACGGGCCAGTTGGTTTGTCGATGTCGCAATGTCAGTGTTGCCATCAATAGAGATGTCATTGTCATCCCACAGCACAATCAGACGACCCAACTTCAAATGGCCCGCCATATCGATCGCTTCATGGCTAATACCTTCCATCAAACAGCCATCGCCGGCAATCACGTAGGTGTAGTGATCAACCAGGGCACGACCAAATTGGGACGCTAAACGTCGCTCGGCGAGCGCCATGCCAACAGCAGTAGTAATCCCTTGCCCTAACGGGCCTGTGGTGGTCTCGATGCCATCTGCATGCCCGTACTCTGGATGTCCTGCTGTTCGAGCACCCAGTTGCCTGAACTGCTTCAGTTGCCCGGCATCCATATCTTTGTAGCCAAGTAGGTGGTTCAGGGCATAGTGCAACATCGAACCGTGGCCTGCCGATAGAATAAATCGATCTCGATCCGGCCATGTTGGGCACGTTGGATCGACATGGATGTGATCTGCGAAAAGCGCGACCGCGGCATCAGCCATCCCCATCGGCATCCCGGGATGCCCTGAGTTAGCGGCCTGAACACCGTCCATTGCAAGGAAACGAATCGCGTCAGCCATCCGTTGACGTTGAGAGCGTTGCATCATGGTTCTCCTTAATCTCGTAGGCGACGCGATTCAGAGGCAAGCTTCCAAATCATTGGTGTCAGAATTAATTGCAGAGCCAATGCCATTTTCCCGCCGGGAATCACAATGGAATTGGGACGTGACATAAAGCTGTCGTGGATCATCGACAAGAGGTAAGGGAAATCAATACCGCGAGGATTCGCAAACCGAATGACGACCATCGACTCATCCGCTGTTGGAATCCATCGAGCGATGAAGGGATTTGAGGTATCAACGATTGGCACCCGCTGGAAGTTGATATCGGTAATCGCAAACTGTGGACAAATGTAGTGCACATAATCGTGCATCCGTCTGAGAATCGTGTCGGTCACCGCCTCAGTCGAATAGCCCCGCTTTGCTTTGTCTCGGTGCAATTTCTGAATCCATTCCAAGTTAATGACAGGCACAACACCGACTTTAAGATCGGCATATTGCGCTATATTGACCTTGTCTGTCGTAACAGCACCATGCAAGCCTTCATAGAATAACAAGTCGGTATCGTCGTCGAACGATCGCCAGTCAGTGAAGGTTCCGGGAGGATAACCCCATTGCTCCGCCTCCTCGTCGTCATGGACATAGGTCCGGGTCCGTCCATTCCCCGTTTCACCATAGGTTTTAAAGACTTCTTCCAGCAATTCAAATTCGTTCGCTTCCGCACCAAAGTGTGAAAAATGATTCGCTGGATTGCCCTGAGCTTCGGCCATCCGTTTTTTCATTTCAGCGCGATCAAACCGATGAAAGGCATCCCCCTCGATGAAGGCCGCAGAGACTTTCTCTCGGAAAAAGATTTGCGCGAAGGTGTCGCGAACGGTACTCGTGCCCGCTCCTGAGGAGCCAGTAATTGAGATAATGGGATGTTTCTGTGACATAGCGATGCCTCCGTTTATGAGCGGAATAAGTTGCGATGTGAAAAGAGTGGAGATTGGTCAAGACCCTGACGTGTCTCAGCCTCATAACTTCCGACCCAACGAACTTCTGTTTTCGAACCGAAAATCAACGCTGTTCGCTCATGAATTTCTGTTGGTGTTTTCTCCAAAATTCGAGTGACTCCATCGGTTGCCGCACCACCGGCTTGCTCAACCAAAAATGCGACGGGGTTCGCTTCATAAATCAAACGCAACCGACCATTGTCGTATTTCGGCCGACGATCACCGGGGTACAGAAAAACGCCTCCACGATTAAAAATGCGACCCGCGTCCGCAACCAACGAGCCAATCCATCGCATATTAAAGTTCCGTTCACGCGGACCTTCATCGCCCAGCAATAAATCGCTGACATAGCGCTGGATTGGCGTAAACCATTGACGGGCATTGGAGGCATTAATGGCGTATTCGGACGTTTCTTCAGCGATCTCAATCCGTTCTTCGATCAACATAAAGAGTCCAGATATTGGATCCATTCGATACAGGTCTGTGCCTTCACCAAGAGTCAAATACAGGGTGGTCTGTGGGCCATACACGAAAAACGCTGCTGCCAATTGTTGATCACCAGATTGCATGGCCGATTGCTGCAAATCGCCACCGGGATTGGGAAGTACTGAAATGATGGTGCCGATAGACACATTGACATCAATATTTGAGGAACCATCCAAAGGATCGATTGCGATGACGAGCGGTGCGTGCTCATCAAGAATCACCGCGTGATCCTGTTCTTCACTGCAGTAGGCGGCGACCACGCCCGACAGCTTCGCCGCGCCCAAAAACGCATCGTCAGCCATCACATCCAATGCTTTTTGCGCATCGCCATCGGCGTTTTGGTCTCCAATGGTGCTGCCTAAATCGCCGCCAGCTGCGATAATTCGACTGACCTCCTTAGCCTTGGCCGCGAGTGCGGTAAACAATTCCATTAATGCGGCTCGCTGTGGCTGCTCCGCTTTTAGTAACTGTAATCGTTCATCGAGTGCGATCATATCTATATTCCATTTAGTTATATTGTTATTTCTTTATTAAATCCTGTTGTACAGACACTAATTACCTAGTACAAACAATAAAAACTGAATTGAATATTTAGGAATTCCAAATAATGAGGTTGAAGAATGTCACTCTAGTACAACTCAGGACCTTTTTGTCACTTATTCGAAACGAAAGTTTTACAAAAGCAGGTCAAGATCTCGCGGTTTCACCAGCCACTGTGACGTCACAAATCAAACAGCTTGAAGATGCCTTAGAAACACGCCTGTTATTTCGCACCACACGGTCGGTCAAGCTAACAGATGCTGGCGCTGTCCTCGCACGACAGGCAACCAAGATCTTGCATTTAATCGAAGCCATCCCCGAACGGCTCGGAGCGGTTGCAAACCTCGAGCGTGGAGAGGTCTCTGTTGGCATCATCGGCACTGCAGGCTATGTGATGCCAAAAGTCCTCGCGAGCTATCAACGCGAGCACCCGGGGATTCACCTAGACTTAATGATGGGCAATCGCAACACCATTTGGGATGCCATTCTTGAGGGAAATATTGATATTGGCATTATGGGAACACCACCTGAGGACACCAATATCCAAAGTGAAGTGATTGGCACACATCGCCTGATCTTCGTGGCACATCCCAATCACCCCTTGTGCCAACTCGATCGAGAACTAACTCCTAAAGAACTCATCAAACATCAACTGATTGCGCGCGAGGTCGGATCGGGCACACGATTGGCGATGGCCGCGTATTTTGGCGCGCTGTTTCACCAAGCCACCCGCCCTCCAATTGTTCTGGATACCAACGAAGGCATCAAACAGTCGATTTTGGCGGGAATGGGGATTTCGTTATTATCAGATGCGACCTGCGAGCTCGAACTAAACCATGGCCTGTTAAAGACCCTGCCGGTCGAGGGTACTCCGCTCGATCGTCAGTGGTACGCGGTTCGACTAGCCAACCTTGAACGCAATCCAGCTGAGCAAAGCCTGTTACGATTTTTAGCGATGCAAGCCGAGCGCTAGGCCTCTTCGCGGTATTGGTGATGCACTAGAGTTTCAAGGCTGACGTAATCCAAAATCTTCTCGTGCGTTCGATCAAGAACCACAGGCGCGATCACTCCCGCACGCACAGCTTCTACCCAGCGAAGGGCGCAAACACACCACCGGTCTCCGGGTTTAAGCCCTGGGAACTGATACTCGGGCCGCGGGGTCATCAGATCATTTCCCTGGACCATCGAAAACTCGAGGAATTCAGCGGTAACGACAGCACAGACCACGTGACTACCTCGGTCCGATGCGTCGGTCTGACAACAACCATTTCTGAAATAGCCGGTCAGCGGATCCAATGAACAAGGCTTTAAAACCTCACCTAGGACATTCAGTTGTGTAGTCTTTCCCATAGAGGGGTAGTTGGGGAGTGTTTCGACAAAAAAAAGCCCCGTCGTTGAACCGGGGCTCTTTCGAGTCGCTCAGACTAACTAATCTGAGTGAGCAACTGATCCAGACTGGCTTTGGCATCGCCATAGAACATCCGCGTGTTGTCTTTATAGAACAACGGATTCTCGATCCCAGAATATCCAGTGCCTTGGCCACGCTTTGACACAATGACCTGCTTGGCATTCCAAACTTCGAGAACAGGCATGCCAGCAATCGGTGAATTCGGATCCTCTTGCGCAGCAGGATTCACAATATCATTCGATCCAATGATGATCACAACATCTGTGGATGCAAAATCCTCATTAATCTCATCCATCTCAAGCACGATGTCATAAGGGACTTTTGCCTCAGCAAGGAGAACGTTCATATGCCCAGGCAATCGACCAGCAACCGGGTGAATCGCAAAACGTACCTCTTTACCCTTTGCGCGAAGCCTCCGCGTTAGCTCACTGACCGACTGTTGCGCTTGTGCGACAGCCATCCCATATCCTGGAACGATAATCACACTATCCGCATCATCTAATGCACTGGCGACACCATCGACGTCGATGGCAACTTGCTCACCCTCAATTTCCATCGCTGGACCAGTTGCATCACCCCATCCGCCAAGAATCACCGATAAGAAATGTCGGTTCATGGCCTTACACATAATGTACGAGAGGATGGCTCCAGATGAACCCACGAGCGCACCTGTCACAATCAACAGATCATTACCCAACAAGAAACCAGTCGCTGCTGCTGCCCATCCTGAGTAGGAGTTCAGCATCGAGACCACAACCGGCATATCCGCACCGCCGATCGCCATCACCAAATGTGCACCGAGTAACAACGCCAAAAGGGTCATCACGTAAAGCGTCCATGAACCGGCGTGATTCATGTACATCAACATCAGTACGAAAGAACCACCGACCATCACCAAATTCCACAGATGGCGACCCGGCAGAATGAGTGCTTTACCGCCAATCTTCCCAGCGAGCTTTCCGTAGGCGATGATCGAGCCGGTAAAAGTCACCGCACCGATAAAGACGCCCAAGAAGATCTCCACTTCATGGATAATCCGCGCGGCTTCGGATGCAAAGTCATGCACTGACAGATCGGAATTGATTCCGATGAACACCGCTGCCAAACCCACAAACGAATGCAAAGCAGCAACCAGTTGCGGCATCCCAGTCATTTCAACTCGCATTGCGACGATTGCGCCGATGACGGCACCAATCACAATGGCTCCAATTAGCATGGAACTCATCGAGACCTCGGATCCAGCAACCGTCGCAAGGACAGCGATGGCCATACCAATGATGCCAAACCAAACGGCACGCTTGGCCTTTTCCTGATTCGACAGGCCACCGAGCGCCAAGATAAATAAGACTGTTGCCGAAAGATAAGCGGCTGTTTGAAGTCCAATTGTCATTTCATGTCCCTCCGCTTATGACTTTTTAAACATCTGGAGCATACGGCGCGTCACCATAAAGCCCCCGACTATGTTGATGGTCGCGATCAGAACAGAAATTCCTGCAAGGATTGCTACGATGGGAATGCTAGAGTCCACTTGCAGTATCGCGCCGACGATAATAATTCCGGAGATGGCGTTGGTGATCGCCATCAAGGGCGTATGCAAAGAATGAGCGACTCCCCAGATCACCTGGAATCCAACAAACACCGCAAGCACAAAAACGATAAAGTGTTGCATAAACTCTGTTGGCGCATAAAGGCCAATCAAAGCCATCAATGCCGCACCAATCACCAACAATTGTGTCTGCTGACGACCTGCTTTTGCCATGGCTTGCGCTTCTTCAGCGGCTTTCTCTTCTGGAGTTTTCTCAGGCTGTTTCGGCGTCGCCTTCGAAGCAATCGCCTGAACTTTGAGCGGAGGTGGCGGGAAGGTAATCTCGCCTTCAAAAGTCACAGTCGACGACCGAATCACGTCGTCTTCCATGTTGTGAACCAATTGACCGTCCTTCTCAGGAGTCAGATCGGTCATCATATGACGCACGTTGGTTGCGTAAAGCGTTGATGCCTGCGCAGCCATACGGCTTGGGAAATCCGTGTAACCAATAATGGTCACACCGTTATCCGTGACGACTTTTTGGTCCGCCACAGTCAACTTACAGTTGCCGCCTTTTTCCGCCGCCAAATCCACAATGACTGATCCAGGCTTCATCGCCTCGACCATGTCCTGAGTCCACAACTCCGGCGCTTCGCGGTTCGGAATCAAGGCAGTGGTAATGACAATATCAATCTCAGGCGCCTGTTCTAAGAACAAAGCTAATTGCTTTTCTCGGAATTCTGGGCTTGAAGGTGCGGCATAACCGCCTGTCGCAGCCCCATCTTGAGCATCTTCAAAATCCAAAAACAGGAATTCAGCACCCATGGATTCGATTTGCTCGGCCACCTCAGGTCGCACGTCGAACGCCCGAACAATCGCACCAAGCGACTGCGCTGTGCCAATCGCCGCCAAACCAGCGACCCCAGCACCAATGACCAAGACTTTCGCAGGCGGCACTTTACCCGCGGCCGTCACTTGGCCTGTAAAGAATCGCCCAAAGTGATTGCCCGCTTCGATCACTGCTCGATATCCGGCAATATTCGCCATCGACGACAGTGCATCCATCTTCTGCGCTCTCGAGATTCGCGGCACCATTTCCATGGCAATGACATTGGCTTGCCGCGATTTGGCGAGCTCAAGAAGCGTCTCGTTACCGGCTGGGTTGAAGAATCCGACCAGGGTTTGGCCCTTGCTCAAACGGCTCACTTCATCTTCGAGCGGTGGGCGAACTTTGGCAATCACGTCGACTGACTGAAAAAGCGCTTCAGCAGAGTCAACGACCGTGACACCGGCAGCCTGATAATCTGCATCTGAAAAACGAGCTCCTAAACCTGCTCCACTTTCAATAAAGCACTCATAGCCCAGTTTCTGTAACTGTATTGCGGAATCAGGCGTCATGGCGACGCGTGCTTCTCCCGGCATTACTTCTTTTGGGGATCCGATTCGCATCGACCAACTCCCTGTTATATTTGTCCGTTAAATAATCGAATGTTATATCATTAGAACTAGATGTTATAAAAGTTCTTTAGACTATCATCCATGAAGGATCGCATATCTCGACCCAAGGCAAAAGCTTAACAACCCTCATCTATGGATGATTCTCATCGGTGGATCATCCACTGCAGTTCGTCTCTTTCAATGATTTGCTAATTGCTCCTAGACGACTGACGAGCGAATCCATCAGTCGCGCTATTGAAACATGTCAGGCTGCGTTGCCTCGAGGTGCTGATACAGGGTCTGGAAATGAAGCCAACCAATGTAATCACTGCCAACGTGCTCACGACTGTAAGCCGCCGTTTGATCATCTAAAAGCTGCGGTTTCACTCCAGTGGATTCGATGAGGATTTGCTGCTTACAACAGCGCTCCAAGGCGATAAACCAAAACGCCGCGTCGTCAATACTGTGCTGACTCGTGGTCAACAACCCGTGATTTTGATGCAAGATGCCGCGGTGCTGACCCATTGCTTTTGCGACGCTCAATCCACTTTCTTGTTCAACAGCCACGGCACCACTCGATGCTCCCACAACGACGTGACTTTGATAAAACGCAGCAGCATCCTGACTGATCATATCGAGTGGCCGTCCAGTTGAGCACCACGCAGTTCCATACACCGTGTGTGCATGACACATCGCCAACACTTCAGGGTATTCTTCATGCACCGCTGCATGGAGAACAAATCCAGCTCGATTAATGGCGTAATCACCCTCAACGACCCGACCGTGATGATCAGCCAAGATCAAATTTGACAATCGTACCTGTGAAAAATGGACGCACATTGGGTTGGTCCAGTAGAGTTCTGGAAACTCAGGATCACGAATTGTGAGATGCCCTGCAAAGCCATAGTCAAAGCCATGCAAATCAAACGCTCGACAGGCCGCAACCAAGTGCTTTTTTCGATACTCACGCTCTTCTGCAAAACTCTCAAAGTGAGGAATCTCTGGAAACACCAGACCGCTTTGGTCTGGTTGATATAATGATATTTTTTCAGCCTTAGCGTGCGTCTTAGACATCTCTTTCTCCGAATATTTTCATTATCTGTCCAACCGAGACTATACGAGAGTTTTCGATGGTTGGAATCAAACAAATAACGCTTAGCAGCCACTCATCGAACCGGAGCGTCCAGCCACAGCGCGTCAATCTCAGCCAAGGCTTCCGCATCAAACCGATCCACACATTCCCAATATCGCCCAGAATCGACGAAGTAGCCGAGGGCATGCTCTCGGGCCTTGATCGCCTCAAATGTGTCTTGATCAAACTCAACTGGATTCATCTCTGTTAACGCCTCAAGGCGTGCTCGGGGAAACACCAAACGACTCTCGTCTTCAGAAATGTTGACGCATGCGCACCCCTGTGCGGCCGCCACCAGTTGTAAACGTGCCGATTTCGCCTCCAGCGACTGCAAGGTCACATCGTCACGTAACGGATCAGGCGTCCCTTGACCATAAAAATGGGTCGGACCGGAGGCGGGATACACCAAATCGCATCCAAAAAATGCCATCACATCCGGCTGTAAAGCCCCCAAGGCCCAGTAAGCAGCGGTAAAGGCCATGGTACCGCCGGCATAGACCACTCCCCCAAATTGGTTTTGTACCGGCACAAAGTCATCAGCCTCAACAAGCTGCTGAGCCGGTGACAGCGTGCTTGGACGTCTCTCAACGGGCAAGTCTTCCGGGAAGATGCACATATCCCAATCCGATCGCACCCGCCAAGCATTATTAATGGCAACCAAATGGGTCCAGTACTCAGAATCCCATTGACGCGCCTCAGTTGCCGAAGGCCCACTGCCTAGCATCACCACTGTCGTACTCACGCGACAATCTTTCTCCTATCCATCAAAGAGTGAATGAGCCGGCTCGAAGGATCCGATCGAGATTTTTTTGCTCGCAATCACTGGCGATTCAGCGAATCTCCGACCGACACACTCAAAACGGCGCCAGAATACCTGCAGATCCCATGCTTTCAAAGTCTGTGGCTCAAGGTCAGAATCTGGGGTGTTTGGCTCAACAGAGGATTTGACGTCCTCTGCGGGTTCGCATTGATCAGATATTTTGTAAGAGAGACGCAGAGCACAGACATTGGCATGAGGTGATTGATCGTATGTAGCAATATCGACTATCCCCCATTGATGGGGTAGAGCCTGTCTTTGGCGGAGACGGAGGGATTCGAACCCTCGATAGGGCTACAAACCCTATACTCCCTTAGCAGGGGAGCGCCTTCAGCCACTCGGCCACGTCTCCAGAGGGGGGCGATTCTAACACGTCTCACGCTGTTGTTAAGTTTTACGATTAAGATCCACCCCACCATTGCCACAACGAATACAAAATCGGAATTAACGTCGCTGTGGCTAACCCATTGAGGCCAATAGCAAGTGAGGCAAAAGCGCCTGCTTCTTGATTAATCTGAATCGCTCGCGCTGTCCCAATGCCATGAGCAGCCACACCCATCGCAAATCCACGAGCATCCCAGGAAGTAATGCGCGCCAGATTGAGCACATAAGGCCCAAGCATTGCGCCGATGACCCCCGTCATAATCACGCAGACAGCGGTCAAGGATGGAAGACCACCGATGCGCTCAGCAATTCCCATGGCTATCGGCGTTGTGACACTTTTTGGAGCTAAGGACAACACGGTTTGCTCAGATGCATCCAAGAGTTCAGCGATGAACACAGCCGAAATAGCCGCGGTCGCAGAACCCAACACTAGAGCGACCGCCAGGGCACCAAATCC
>Ga0181557_1002488_pt1 | contig 18995 bp, 16 predicted proteins | sample 011ome_23_FD_148632 | JGI IMG/M metagenome (GOLD analysis project Ga0181557, IMG submission 148632) | Coastal salt marsh microbial communities from the Groves Creek Marsh, Skidaway Island, Georgia - 011506CT metaG (spades assembly) | ecosystem: Environmental > Aquatic > Marine > Intertidal zone...
CGCAGGGGGTCTGCCTGCGCCCGGTCTGTGCTAGAGTAGTTGCGATGCAATGGGAAGGAGTCAACCGTGAAGGTATCGTTTGATATAGACTGCACGCCGGAAGAGGCCCGCCGGATGCTCGGCCTCCCGGATGTGACCCCGGTAAACGAGGCGATTGTCGCGGAGCTGACCAAGCGCGCCGCCGAGATGGCCCAGAACATGGATGCCGACAAGATGATGCAGCAATGGATGACCGCCGGCGTCCAGGGTTTCGGCGACATGCAGAAGGCGTTCATGGAACAGTTCGCCAGGGCGCAGGCCGGGAGCAAGAAGGATTAATGCGAATTTGTCACTGCACTGCTGTCATCCCGGGCCTGTCCCGGGATCCAGGCAGCACCGTTGCCTGAAGACTGGATCCCGGAATAAATCCGGGATGACAACCGGAATTTGAGATAACTGAACTCAGAATCAAGAAACGATTAATATGACCAATACCCCCATCATGATCGTCGGCGGCGGACCCGTAGGCATGAACCTTGCGCTCGATCTCGCCTGGCGCAACGTGCCCTGCATGCTGGTCAACATGGCGGAAACCACGGCGAACCATCCCCAGGGAAATTCCCATAACGCGCGGACGATGGAACATTACCGCCGGCTCGGGATCGCCCACCGCATGCGCGATGTCGGCCTGCCGATGGACCATTGCGGAGATGCGATTTTCATCACGCGGATCAACACCCATGAAATCGGCCGGATCAAAATCCCGACGATGCGCGAACGCCTGACGCCCGGGTCTTACGATCTGGCGATGGGCCCGGAGCCGTTGCAGCGCGCCTCGCAGATGTTCGTTGAGCGCATCCTAAAGGACGAGCTGGACCGGAAAGACTGCGTCGATCTCCGCTTCGGCTGGCGGCTGAATACGTTCGACCAGACGGCGGACGGCGTGACGGCGGAAATAGAGAACCTGAAAACCGGCGAAACCGAGACCGTCGATTGCGGTTACCTGGTCGGCTGCGACGGCGGACGCAGCACCGTCCGCAAGGCGCTGGGCATCGAGTATGACGGCAAGTCGGGCGAGGAGCGCGACTTCATGATGGGCCAGATGCTGTCGGTCTATTTCGACGCGCCCGGACTGTACGACGTGATGCAGACGGACGCGCCGTGGCAGTTCCATTCCCTGAATCCGGAAGGCCGCGCCTCGATCGTCGCCCTCGACGGCAAGGGCAAGTTCCTGACCTGGGCCAAGCTGGAACCGGGACAGGATGCAGAGACACTCGATCCGCGTCCCTATATCTGGCGGGTGATCGGCGAGGAAATACCGATCGAGGTAATCTCGTCCAAGCCGTGGCAGGCGGGACTGTCGCTGGTCGCGAACGAATATCAGCGCGACCGGGTTCTTCTCGCCGGGGACGCCGTGCATCTGTTCACGCCGACCGGCGGGTTCGGCATGAATACGGGTGTCGGCGATGCCGAGAATCTCGGCTGGAAACTGGCGGCGTGGCATTACGGCTGGGCCGGTGCGAATCTGGTCGCAAGCTACGAGGGAGAGCGCCGCCCGGTGGCGATCCGGAATCTCGCGCAGTCCTATGCGCTGGCCCAGGCGAAATCGTCATTGACGGTGCCGGCCAATATCGAGGATGAAACGCCGGAGGGCGAAAGAATACGCGCCGAATTCGGCAGGCGAACCGAAGAGGTTCTGGCCGAGGAATATTTCTGCATGGGGATCCAGCTCGGCGCGCGCTATGACGGATCGCCGCTGGTCAGCACCGCTGGCGAGACGACCCCGCCGCCCTATAGCGATCCCTACGAATATGTCGCGACGGCCTATCCCGGCGGCCGCGCGCCGCATGCCTGGCTTGCCGATGGCAGCGCGTTGTTCGATCATTTCGGCCCGGGCTTTACATTGCTGAAGCTCGGCGGGACCGGGGCCGATGGGCAGCCCTTCATCGACGCCGCCGCCACGAAGGGTGTGCCGGCGATTATCTTTGAGGTGTCCGATCCGGCAATACGCGATCTGTACGAAGCCGATCTCGCGATCATCCGCCCGGATCAATACGTCGCCTGGCGCGGCGATGCGCTGCCCGCCGATGTCGGTACGCTGGTGGATCTGATCCGGGGCGTCTGAGAGGATTTCCGCGGGGTAGAAAAGATCCCGGCGAAAGCGGGACGCTCCAGAATATTCAGGTCTTGCGCCGCCGCCGGAGGAACCCCAACCCGGCAAGTCCCATGCCCAGTATCCCGAGCACGCCCGGGGCGGGGATCGGCGAGGGCTCGATCGCTTCCGTCGTGCGGATACCGAATGTGAAGCCGTGCCAATTTTCGGGAGTCGGTACGGTCCAGGAAAACTCCGAGAAGGTGCCGATGAACTGGATGGTGCCATGCCCTTCGGCGCCGCTCAGAATATCGCCCGGCAGTTCGGAAAGCGACGTCGCGGTGCCACCCCAATACCCGGTTCCCTGGCTGACGATGTCGAACGGCGAATCGAAATCATAGGTCGTCGGGACGCCGGCCTGTCCGAGGCTGAGGACCGCCATGATGGGGTCCTTGATCGCTTCCGACAGGGTGACCTTGTAGGTCTGGTTGACACCGCCGACCAGCGAGATGATATCTGAATCCGGCGGGGCGTTATCGACCTCGGTACTGATATACGGCGCCCCCGCATTGTATGCCCAGTAATTGGTACCGCCACCCGTGGTCTGCGCGAAATTGAGCGATCCCGCCCCGCCCGTCGAGGTGATGGCCTCGAAATTGACGGTAACGGTCGATGAATCCGGCAGGGTGATCGTGCCGGTCGCGGTGCCGCCCGCGACATTGGCTGACGTCCAGTCGACATAATGGTACAGCACCGCCGATGCGCTGGTGGCGTTCAAGGAAAGCCCAAGTCCGAGGAGAGCCGCAAGGGCGACGTTCTTGTTCATTGTACGGTCCTGTCACTGTTCGCGGAGCATCTTTTCGCGTGAATTTGCTGTTCAGGAACCGATATATGCAAGAATCGTGCCTGTTTTTCGGAATATAATTAAATCAAGCATATAGCCGGTGGTTTCCGTATCCGTTCTGGCGAAATTGTAAGGAAATCCGACATTTTTGTGCCCTGCCTGCCGCCATGACCCCGGGGGCGGCCTGACCCCGGCAAGGCCGGAATTCCTTGATATCGGGGCCGGCCGTTCCCACATATGATATATAAGTCACGGTTGTGGCGGTGGTTCCGCATGTCAGCCCGTGTGACGGTCATTCTCGACATTGTGAAATATTTGCTGCGATGGAATGTCCATCGGCAGCGCAGGGCGGCGTGGTCGCTTCAGGAGGATTTATGACGACTGACAACATAGCCAATGCAATTGCAGGGGACCGGCCGCGGGAACTGAAGGCCGATGTGACCCCAAAGACGCGGCTCTGCCTGAAATGCCGGTCGTCGTTCGAGAGCGAGGGCGCGGGTGAGCGCGTCTGCCGTAAATGCAAGTCGTCGTCCGCCTGGCGCAGCGGCAGGTAGGAAACAGCCTGTGCCGCCAAGCGATGGGTGAACTGCCCGGGACGGTAAATCTGTGGCAGGATGCGCGACATTGTTTCCCCCTGCAGCAGGAGAGCCTCCGTTGAGTCTGTTCGTGTGGATATTAAGGTCTCTACGTACCGGCTTCTGGGCCTTGCCTGCCGCGATGACCCTGGGGGCGGCCGTCCTTGCCGTCGTTATGATTTCCCTCGACGCCGAATTTGGCAGCGCGCTCAAATCAAGTGCGACGCAGCCCTTCCTGGTTACGGCCGAGAGTGCCGGGCGCATCCTGTCGGTGATTGCCGGATCGATGATTACGGTTACGAGCCTGGTATTCTCGACGACGCTGATTGCGCTCACCCTCGCCGCGACGAATATCGGTCCGCGACTGGTCGAACGCTTCATGGAAGACCGTGTGACCCAGATTTCCCTGGGTGTGTTCGTCGCGACGTTTGTCTACAGCCTACTGGTGCTGCGGGCGGTGAAGGGTGGCGAGGCCAGCCCGTTTATCCCGCATCTCGCGGTGAATCTGGCACTGTTGATGGCGATCCTCAGTTTCGGCTGGCTGATTTTTTTCATTTACCGGATCTCCGGCTCCCTGCAAACCGACAAGGTCGTGGCCCAGACAGGCGCCGATTTTGTGTGTGCCATAGAAGATTTTGCCAGCCAGGGCGGTGGCGTGGCCGATCATGCGGCGCGTGGCGAGTTCAGTGATGCAGATACCGCTAGCTGGTCGCACAGCACCGAGATCGTCGCCGATATGTCGGGGTATATCCGCCTGATTAATCATTCCGCGCTGTATGAATTCGCTGCCGAACACGACATGTGCATTGAAATGCTTTTGCGGCCCGGGCATTTCGTCCTGCCCACAACGCCGCTGGTGCGTCTTCATTCGCGGGACGGCGAATTGTCCCAGGAAGCCGCAAAGGTCATTGTCCAGAATGTCGTGGTCGGAGAGACCCGCACCGACGCACAGGACGTCGAATTCCTCATCAATATGGTGGTGGAGGTGGCGGCGAGGGCATTGTCGTCCGGGGTGAATGACTTCTATTCGGCGATCGCCTGTATCGACCACCTGTGTCACGGTCTGAGCGTTGTTCTTCAAAAAGGCATGCCGCCCAATCTGTTTTACGACGGTGGGGAACAAAGCCGAATCCGCCTCGCGCTGAGGCCCAACGCGTTCGGCAACCTTGCCGATACCGCGTTCAACCCGATCCGCCAGTTCGGCGCAACGAACGTACCGGTCTCCCTGCGCCTGCTCGAATCGCTCACCTTGCTCTGTCCCTGCGCCCGGTCGGAGGAAGATCGTGCTGTGCTTGCCAAGCATGCGAAGCTGGTCCGGGAAGCGGCCCTTGAAGGGGCGAAGCAGGAAGCGGACCGTGACGATATTCGCCGGCGTTACGTTGCCTGCGAAGAGGCTTTATGTGCCTCCTGAATATTCCGATGTTTCCGACGCCTGCTGGGTTTTGGCGCCTCGGCGTGTATCATCTCCGGGCAATGAGAGGATAGAAACACGATGATCACACGACATTGCGGCGCCTGCCGCATCGACACGGTGCTGGAATCGGTCGGCCCGTTCCGGACGCCGTCCGATATATTCACAGGCGCGACCGACGAGCTCGTCGCGCCGCATCTGTCCTGGATGCTGCCGGACTACATGGACGCGGAAACGCAGAAGCTGCTGTTTTCATTCAAGAGCTTCGTGATCCGTACCGGGCGGCTGAATATTCTGGTGGATGCCTGTATCGGCAATCACAAGGAGCGTCCCGGCCGGCCGAACTGGCACCGCCAGAACTGGCCGTGGCTGGAGAACCTGAACGCGGTCGGCCTGACGCCCGAAGACATCGATATCGTCATGTGCACCCATCTCCATATCGATCATGTCGGCTGGAACACGCAGCTGGTCGACGGAAGATGGGTGCCGACCTTCCCGAATGCGCGCTATGTTTTCTCGGCGGACGAATACCGTCACTGGGAAAACATGCTGGGCGCTTCCGAGGTGGGCGATAACGTCTTCAATGACAGTGTACTACCGGTGGTCGAAGCGGGACGCGCCGATCTGGTGGATAACGATCACGAGATCGACCATGGCATCGTGATGGAGCCGACACCCGGTCACACGCCCGGCCACGTTGCCCTGCATCTGGATCATGGCGGCGAGACGGCGCTGTTTACCGGCGACCTGTTTCATCACCCGCTGCAGATCGCCGAGCCGCAACTGTCGAGCACTGTCTGTACCGACCCTGATCTGTCGCGCCGGTCGCGTTACGATTTTCTGAACCGTTACGGCGATAGCGACGCGATGATTTATCCCGCCCATTTCACCGGCACGGGAATCGGCAAAATCGTGTCAGAGGGGGCCGGCTGGACCTTCGATTTCGTCGCCGAATGAGGTGACCCGGGTGGCGGATGAGCGAGCGGCCAGCGCGTGGCGTCGCGGCTCGTTATGCTCCGTTTCCGCGGATAACGAATGGATAGTGGATAGGGGAGCGATAGCGGGGACATGGAATACACCACACTGGGACGAACCGGTCTTCGGGTAGGTGTCGCGGGACTCGGCTGCGGCGGCAATGCGAAGGCCGGGCTCGGACGCGGTAAAAGCGCGGCGGAGGCCGTGGCGCTGATCCGCCGGGCGATGGATCTGGGCGTCAATTTTCTCGATACCGCGCGATCCTACGGCACAGAGAAAGTCGTGGGCCAGGCGATTGCGGCTGTGCCCCGCGAGTCCGTCGTGGTCTCGTCGAAAAACGTCGCGGGCAGCAACGTGACGGGGGAGACCCTGACAGCCGCGATTGATGCCTCGCTCCGAGAAATCGGAACCGACTATCTCGATATCTTCCATCTGCACGGGGTCCATCCCCATCAATACGACCATGCGCTGGGTGAGCTGGTGCCGGCGATGCTCCGCGCGCGGGAGGCGGGCAAGATCAGGTTTCTCGGAATCACCGAAACCTCGCCCAACGATCATGACCAGACCATGCTGAACCGGGCCGCCGGGGATGGGTACTGGGACGTGATGATGCTGGGTTTCAACATGATGCATCAGGTGGCGCGCACCGGATTGCTGCCGAAGACGATGGAGCACGATATCGGGACGCTGATCATGTTCGCTGTGCGCAACCTGTTCAGCGTGCCGGGACGGCTGCAGCAAACCATAGAGGAACTTGCCGCGGCGGGGGATGTGCCCGAAGCGCTGGCGGAAACCGCGGATCCGCTCGGTTTTCTGGTGCATCCGGAAGACGGCGGCGCGGCCAGCGTGATCGAGGCGGCCTACCGCTATGCCCGCCACGAGCCCGGCGCCGACGTGGTGCTGTTTGGCACCGGCAGCATCGACCATCTCGAGGAAAACATCGCCGCGATCCTGAAGCCGCCTCTGCCCGACGCCGATACCGCGCGGCTCGCCGGGCTGTTCGGGCATCTGCGGGGCACGGGGCTGGACCTGCCGGGACCGGGCTGAGGATCGTGAATTGCCGGCCTTCGCGCGATTGGTGAATGAAATCGTCGAATGAATGTGTGGTTTTGCCCGGCGCGGCACCTTAGACTTTCGGTCGATGAAAACCCTGAAACGTTTGTGGAATGGCGACCTGGCGCTGGCGGACGCGTTCTGGAACTGGGCGGTCTTCGGCGGCCTGATCGTGAACCTGACGTCGAGCGGCGCCTTCCTGCTGCTGATCGTGGCCGAGCGGCCGGTGGCGGCGGCGATCGCCGGCTACGCGTTTTCCGTGCCGTACAATATCGTAGTGCTGGTCGGCGTGTGGCGGTCCGCCGCCCGGTTTGACGGCGAGCGGAAGTGGGCCGACGCGGCGCGGCTGGCGACGGCGGTCGGGATGGTGCTGCTCAGCGTGACGTGAGACGGCGTCCGTCTCTCATTTGCGCCCCGCGGCGGCGGACGAGGGCGAGCCCCGCCACACCGAGGCCGAACAGGATTCCCATGCCGGGGGCCGGGACCTCGACCTGCCCGGCGATGACCGAAAGCTGCAGCGCTTCGCGGTTCGTGCCGAAGGAGACGATTCCGATATCCCAGTCGAGGCCGGTGGCGAGTGCCGCACCCGTGAAGTTGAAAATCAGCGAGGTCAGGCTGGTGGAATCGATATCGTCTGCCACCAGGATGTCGAACGTATCGCCGAGCCCGGCGGTGAAAGCGCCAAAGAAATCGATATCAAAGATCGCGCCGGCGCCGATGGTCACAGTACCTTCGGTTGCGCCGGTGAGCGCGTTGTCGGCTACGTCGACGCGGTCATAATCGAACTGCGGGATGCCGCTGTCGAACACGGTGCCGCCGAGCTCAATCTCCATCGTCGATCCGCCGAGCAGGCTGAGATTGCCGGAGACCGACATCAGTCCCGGGGAGTTGCCGGCCGCCAGCAGGCCGCCGCCGATGGCTGTGTCGCCGATGGTCACGTCGCCCGCGATGGTGCCGCCGCCGCCCGTCAGGCGGCCCTGGCCGGCCACGAGAATCTCGTTTGCCGCCAGATAGCCGCCTTCGGCGACGTTCAGCGTGGCTACCCCGCCGGCGCCGGTCAGCGCCGCGGTGACGACGTTGGTATCCGTGCCGACATGGATGCGGTTGGAGGTCCAGGTCGAGCCTGCGCCGGTGACGTTGACCGTGCCGTCGCCTGTGGCTTTGCGACCGATGACGTCGACATTCGACGCCGTGCTGATGAAGGACCCGCCATTGGTGACGTTGAGCACGCCGGTGCCGTCGCGGCCGATCTGGCCGAACGCGCCGTTCAGGGCAACGACCGAACCCGCACCGTCTATGTTGAGCGTGCCGTTGCCGGTGCCGGTCGGGCTGGTGGCCGAGCCGCCGATCTGCAGCCCGCCGCCGAGTCCGCCGCCTGTCGGCGCGCCGGGAGAGATCGTGATATTGGCGCCGTTGGTTACATTGACCGTGCCGGTGCCGCGCGATCCTACCAGCAGGACGGCGCCGTCAGTCGCGCCGGGGGTGCTGCCGGGCGCGACGCCCGCGAGAGTCATCAGCGCGCCGGCGCCGGACAGGTTGACCTCGCCGGTGCTGCCGAAATTCGAGCCGATGACCGCTGTGTGGGCGGTGACGACGCCGGTGGTCGATCCCGGGCCGTCGCCTAAATTGAGCGTGCCGGTTCCTGACAGGCCGACGAGAAGCGTGTCCGTTACCGCCAGGGTAGAGCCGGTATCGGCGACGGTCACCGTGCCGCTGCCGCCGGCATCGCGGCCGATCTGAAAAAGATTGGCGTTGAGGGTGGAACCCGAGCGGATGTTGATGTCGCCGTTGCCGCCGCCGCGCCCGGTACGGGTGAGTCCGAGCCCGGCCGTGTTGTCGATCATGGCGCCGTTGGTCAGGTTAAGGGTGCCGGTCCCGCCGTCTCGTCCGACATTGAGGAAATCGCCGACCGTGACCGAAGAGGCATCGACATTCATGATACCGGTTGTGCCGCTGCGCCCGATATTGATGCTGGTCTGTTCCACCGCGTTGTCATTGCGCACGATAACGGTTGAGCCGTTGACCACGTTCAGCGCGCTGGTGGCGCCGGTTGCGCGCCGGCCGACATTGAGAACGGCGAAGCCGCCGGTGGTGCTGTCCGAATTTATCAGCAGGCTCGAATTGTCGAAGGTTGCAATGCCCTGCGCGCCTGCCTGGGGCGATGGTGCGCCGGACCCGCTCGAAGCTAATCCCGGTCCTCCCATTCCCAGAGATGCGCTTCCGGTATCGGTCTGGATCGTGACGAAGCTGTTGGTCGCGTTCAACGTGCCGACACCATCGCGGCCGATATTGATAAAGGCGGATGTCTGGTCGCCTTCGATTGTGACAGTGCTGTCTGATACGTCCACGCGGCCCTGGAGCGAGGGCGCTCCGTCTGTTCCCGGGACGTTACTGATTTGTAGCCCGGCGGGGTCTAACCGCCCCGGTGAGCCCGTATTCTGGATTATAAGGCTCGCGCCATTTTGAATGAGTAGGCTTCCTTCGCCCAGATCAGTGCCGACATGGAGGCGGGCGCCGTCGAACTGACCGGGAGAAATAGGCCCTAAGACCTCGTCAATCTGCAGGGTTGCGTTGTCGACAACGATTTGGTTCGTGTTCAGGGTGCCCGCGCCCCCGCCGGTACCGATGAAGACTTGGCCATCCGTTTGAAATGTGCCAGCTGCCGGTGCTGAGGCCGTCGGCGAGACATTGCCGGTGGTGGCGATCTGTGCCCGGGCGCTGCCGGGGCTGACGGTGAGGGCGAGGCTGAAGGTAAGGCCGACAGCGCCGGCAATGATGGTGCTGCGCAGCAGCCTGGATTTGAGGGTCATCCCGATATCTCCTGTTTGGACCTGCGGTTTTCGCAGGATTGCGCGCCGGTTTTTTGTTGGCTCTTACTGGGGCGCGTACAGGCCCGGATGGCGGCTTTCTTATTCTGGAAAATCAGCAATTTTCGTGCCAGACTCGAAAAGCGCGTGATTCCAGGAGCTTAGGGCCTTTACGCCCCGGGGTGCACGCTAAAGGTGTAAAATTCACCGACAGTTGTGCGGTGGCTGCCTATTGACCTCAAGGCGACACCCGGCGAAACCTTCACGCCATGAACACCGATCCGATCTCACCCGATACGATCTTCGCACTGGCGAGCGCGCCCGGCCGGGCGGGGGTTGCGGTCATCCGTATCTCCGGGCCGGCGGCGGGCGATGTTCTGCGTGAGATCTGCGGCTTTGCCGACCTGCCGGAACCACGTCGCACCATACGGTGCCGTATGGTCGATCCCGCGGACGGTACCGCGCTTGATGACGGGCTGGCGATCCGCTTTGCGGCTCCGGCGAGTTTTACCGGCGAGGACGTGGCCGAACTGCATATTCATGGCGGGCGGGCGACGGTCGAGGCGGTGACGTCGGCCCTGGCGCGGATGCCCGGTCTGCGGCTGGCGGAACCCGGCGAATTCTCGAAGCGCGCGTTCCTCGCCGGCAAGATCGATCTGACCGAAGCCGAGGCGATCGCCGATCTGGTCGATGCCGGCACCGATGCCCAGCGTCGCCAGGCGCTGGCGCAGCTGGGCGGCGGGCTGGCCGATCGGCTGGAATCCTGGCGCGCCGGGCTGATCGATATTCTCGCCCATACCGAAGCCTGGATCGATTTTCCCGACGAAGATCTCCCCGAAGACGTGGAGCTGGCAGCGCGGGCGCGGATTTCGGCGCTGGAGGCTGGAATCCGGGGGTTTCTTGACGATAACCGGCGCGGCGAGCGGCTGCGCGACGGGCTGCAGATTGCCATCCTCGGCGCGCCCAATGCGGGCAAGTCGTCCCTGCTGAACGCCATTGCCGCGCGGGAAGCCGCCATTGTTTCGGCGACGGAAGGAACCACGCGCGATGTGATCGAGGTGCATCTCGATCTCGGCGGCTGGCCGGTGACCCTGGCCGATACTGCCGGGCTGCGCGAGGCGGCCGACGATATCGAACGCGAAGGCGTGCGCCGCGCCCTTGACCGCGCCGGGACGGCGGATCTCCGCCTTGTGGTGTTCGATGCGAGCCGCGATCCGGATGCGGCCAGCGTCGCACAGTTCTCGGCGGCCGGCGGTGCAGTCCTGGCCATCGTCAACAAGGCCGACCTGATCGCGGCGCCGCCGGCCGACATCGCCGGGGCACCGGTCCTCGCCGTGTCTGCGAAAACCGGCGCCGGGCTGCCCGAACTGCTGCGCCGGCTTGAGGCGCTGGCGGCCGAAATCATGGCGGGGGGCGAGGGCGTGCCCCTGACGCGCCTGCGCCACCGGATTGCGCTGACCGACAGCGCGGATGCCCTAGCGCGGGCGGCGGCGGGCGGGCTAGGCGATAGCGAACTTGTTGCCGAGGACCTGCGGCTTGCCGCGCGGGCGCTGGGGCGGGTTACCGGGCGGGTGGATGTCGAGGATCTGCTCGATGTGATCTTCAACGATTTCTGTATTGGCAAATAAATCAATATGTTGTGGTTTAATCTGTAATTGGTCTAGAAATGTTTCACGTGAAACAATTTCCGACCGTTATTTGATCCCGGGGGCGCTCTGCCCGGCGATTGTCGCTTTACGGCGTCGGAGGCCGACCCTATATTCCGCGCCATGTCAGACTCCGGAACATCACACGATGCCATGGATACTGCCTATGACGTGATTGTCGTGGGCGGCGGCCACGCGGGCTGCGAGGCGGCGGCGGCGTCTGCGCGCCTTGGCGCCCGGACCCTGCTGGTCACCCACAAGGCATCGACCATCGGCGAGATGTCCTGCAATCCGGCGATCGGCGGGTTGGGCAAGGGGCATCTGGTGCGCGAGATCGATGCGCTCGACGGCGTGATGGGCCGGGTCATCGACCGCGCCGGTATCCAGTTCCGCATTCTCAACCGCCGCAAGGGTCCCGCCGTGCAGGGCCCAAGGGCCCAGGCCGACCGGAAGCTGTATCGCCGTGCCATGCAGGAGACGCTGGCTGATCAGGCCGGTCTCGATATCCGCGCGGGCGGGGTCGAGGATTTGCTGCTTGTGGGCGATGGCGAGAACCGCCGCGTGGGTGGGGTGATCCTGGCCGATGGGGCATCCGTGCGGGCGCCGCGCGTGGTGCTGACCACCGGCACGTTCCTGCGCGGGCTTATTCATATCGGCGAACAGAAGATTCCCGCCGGCCGGGTCGGTGAGGCGCCGGCGCTTGGCCTGTCCGACACGCTGGAGGCCTGCGGTTTCGCCCTCGGACGGCTGAAAACCGGCACCCCGCCGCGGCTCGACGGCACCACCATCGACTGGAGCGCGCTGGAAGTTCAGCCCGGCGACGATCCGCCCGTGCCGTTCTCGACCCTGACGGACAGGATCGATACGCCGCAGATCGACTGCCACATCACCTATACCAGTCCGGCGGCGCACGATATCATTCAGGCCAATATTCACCGCGCGCCCATGTATTCCGGCCAGATCGAAGGCACCGGGCCGCGCTATTGCCCGTCCATCGAGGACAAGGTGGTGCGGTTTGCCGATAAGTCGCGCCATCAGATTTTCCTCGAGCCAGAGGGGCTGGACGACGACACGGTCTATCCCAACGGGATTTCGACCTCGCTGCCGGAAGACGTACAACTCGCCTTTCTGGCGCAGATTGCCGGGCTGGAGCGCGCGCGCGTTATCCGCCCGGGCTATGCCATCGAATACGATTACGTCGATCCCGGCGAATTGCGTCCGACGCTGGAAACCCGCCGTTTGCCGGGGCTGTACCTCGCCGGGCAGATCAACGGGACGACAGGATACGAGGAGGCCGCGGCCCAGGGGCTGATGGCCGGGCTGAACGCAGCCCGCGCGGCGGGCGGCAGCGATGTGCCGTTCACGCTGGACCGGGCCGATGCCTATATCGGGGTGATGATCGACGATCTGATCACCCGCGGCACGGCGGAGCCCTATCGCATGTTCACATCGCGCGCCGAATACCGCCTGACGCTGCGCGCCGACAATGCAGACCAGCGCCTGACCGGGGCGGGGATTGCGCTCGGCTGTGTCGGGGCTGCGCGGGCGGCGGCGTTCGCCGACAAGATGACGGCGCTGGATGTCGCACGTGAAACACTGTCCGCCCTGACGGCGAAACCGCAGGAACTGGCCGCGCACGGGATAAAGGTCTCGCAGGACGGCGTGCCGCGGACGGCGCTGAAACTGCTGGCCCATACCGGCGAGGGCCCCGATGCGGGAATCGACGCGGTTCTGAAGGTGTGGCCCGAAACCGCATCCATCCCGCCCGCGGTCCTGCAGCAGGTGGCCAACGATTCCCTGTATGCCGGGTATCTTGACCGCCAGCAGGCGGATATCGCGGCCTTCCGCAAGGACGAAGCCCTGACCCTGCCGGACGGACTGGATTATGGCCGGATCGGCGGGCTGTCCAACGAGATGCGCGAAAAGCTGGGCGCCGCCCGCCCGGCGACCCTCGGCGCGGCCAGCCGGATTCCCGGGGTGACCCCGGCGGCGCTCACCGCTTTGCTGCGTCATGTCCGCCGCGGCGAAAAAGCCGCCTGATTTATGACGGCTGATTTCCCCTTAACCCCTGAAAAATTTGAGGAAATCACGATTGTTTCACGTGAAACAATGGACAGGCTGCGGATTTACGCCGCCCATCTCGAGGAATGGCAGCAGACCCTCAACCTGGTGTCGCGCAATAGCATCCCCGATTTGTGGGATCGCCACATGCGCGATTCTATCCAGCTGGTCGAACACATCCCCGCGGGAACCCGGTCGATCACCGATATTGGCAGCGGCGCGGGTTTCCCGGGACTGGTGCTGGCCATCGTGACGGGCCTGCCGACGGAACTGATCGAATCCTATGCCCGCAAGGGGGCTTTCCTGCGTGAAGTGGCGGCGGCGACCGATGCGCCAGTGACGGTCACAACCGCCCGGGTTGAGGATGTCGCGCGGGAGAGATGGCCGCAGCGCCGCGAATCGGTGGATAACCCTGTGAATATCCTGACCGCCCGCGCGCTGGCGCCGCTTGAAAAGCTTTGTGAAATGGCGGATTTGCTTGGCGCACAGCATTGCCTTTTCATGAAAGGCGGGCGTTGGCAGGAAGAATTGACCGCGGCTCAGAAACGCTGGAGAATAAAGCACCAGACATTCGAGAGTGTCACCAGCCCGGAAAGTCGTATAATACGCATCACGGGACTGAAGAAGCGCTAGCGTCCGGGCGCATTAACAGCGGGCAGGCTTGCCCCGCAGCGCGGACGGATGGCAAGGAACGAATAGCAAAGAACGGATTCGGGGACGTTTCCCGGCCTCAATGACAACAACTGGTTCAGACCCATGGCAGAAGATTTTCCCGATACCCCGGCAGACACGCTGACCGCGCCGCCGCCTGCGGCCGCGGGGAATACGGACGGGTCGACCGCCGGGGAACCGGCGACGACGGGCCGGATCATCGCGGTCGCCAACCAGAAGGGCGGGGTCGGCAAGACCACGACGGCGATCAATCTGGCCACAGCGCTTGCCGCCGTCGGGCGGCGCGTGCTGGTAGTCGATCTGGACCCCCAGGGCAATGCCTCGACCGGCCTCGGCATCGAGAGCGCGCGACGGACCTCCGGCACCTATGATCTGCTGCTAGGCGAGATCACGCTGGACGATGCGCTGATCGATACCGCCGTGCCCGGCCTCGCGATTATCGCCTCGACGATGGATCTGTCGGCGGCGGAGCTGGAACTCGTCGATATGGACCGGCGGGAATACCTGCTGCGCGAGGCGATCCGCAGCGCCGCGGCGCAGTTTGACTACGTGCTGATCGACTGTCCGCCGGCGCTCGGCCTGCTGACCCTGAACGGCCTGGTTGCGGCCGATACCGTGCTGGTGCCGCTGCAATGCGAGTTTCTGGCGCTCGAAGGGCTGAGCCAGCTTGTGCGGACGATTGACCGCGTCACCGGTCGGTTCAACCCTGCATTGCAGCTTGAGGGGATTGTGCTGACCATGTACGACACCCGGAACAAGCTGTCGTCGCTGGTCTCCGACGACGTGCGCAGCTATTTCGGCGACAAGGTCTATGACACGGTTATCCCCCGGAATGTAAGGGTATCCGAGGCACCATCCCATGGCAAGCCGGTGCTGCTTTACGATCTCGCCTGCACCGGATCGCAGGCCTACGTTCACCTGGCGGGAGAAATTCTCCGCCGGGATGCGCAGAAAAAGAAATCCATTGATACAACCGGAGCGGGTGGTCTTGTGCCCGACACGCTGCGCGATCAGACGGCGGCAGATATATCAACCGGCGCGTCAACAGACGCTGACGGCGGTAAGACAGGAGACTCCCGATGAGCGAAGAAAAACCCCGCCCGCGCCAGCTCGGCCGCGGCCTTGAAGCCCTGTTCGGCGAAGATCGCACCAATATCGCGGCGGCCGAGGAAGCCCTCGATGCCGGCGCCCGGCCTGCGCCTGCAGACACCGGAGCGGAGGTAGCTACACCGGCGGCATCCCCTGCGGCTTCCCCGGCAGCCGCACCGGTCCCGGCGGATTCCCGTGGCGCGGCTGTCGGCTTTCGCATGGTGCCGATCGCGAAGCTTATTCCCAATCCGCTGCAGCCGCGCCGCCATTTCGCGGATGAGGCGCTGCGCGATCTGACCGCGTCGATTCGCGAGCAGGGCATCCTCCAGCCGCTGATCGTCCGCCCGACCCGGAGCGAACCCGGCAATTTCGAAATCGTCGCCGGCGAGCGCCGCTGGCGGGCGGCCCAGCGCGCCCAGGTCCATGAAGCCCCGGTGATCATCCGCGATTTCAACGATGCCGAGGCGCTTGCGGTCGCGCTGATCGAGAACATCCAGCGCGACGAGCTGTCGCCGCTTGAAGAAGCCGAAGCCTATGCCCGGCTGTCCCAGGATTTCGGCAAGACCCAGGAACAGGTCGCCGAGGTCGTCGGCAAGAGCCGCAGCCATATCGCCAACATGACCCGCCTGCTCGAACTGCCGGAAGACGTGCGCGCGATGCTGGCAGAGGGCGCCTTGAGTGCCGGCCACGCGCGCGCCATTCTCCGCGCCGCCGATCCCGCCGCCCTCGCCCGCCAGATAATCGAGGAAGGCCTGACCGTCCGGGATGCGGAGCGCCTCGGCCGGGAACGCCGCGCCCGGCGCGGCCGCCCGGCGGGGGGGTCCAAAAGCGGCGCCAGGGCAAAGGCACCGGCCAAGGATACCGACACGCTCGCCCTCGAACGCGCGCTCGGCAACGCGCTCGGCCTGCATGTCGATATTGCGTTTGACGGCAATGGCGGCAGCCTTCGCCTCGATTACACCTCGCTCGAACAGCTCGACGACCTGATCGAACGGCTGATGGGTCGCGGCACTGTCGGCAGCGGTGCCGGCCGGCCGGCCATGGCGGGCCGGGCCGGTATCGATACCGATATGGATGACGATCCGGGCAATGACGATCTCGGCGACGATTATCTCGACGACGGCGGCCTTGAGGACGACAACGTGCTGTCCCTGCATCGACCGCCCCGCGTTGACGGCGCGCATACGGCACATGAACACGCGCCGGATGACAGCCAGCCCGATGATGACGCGGTGAATCCGGACCGGGCCCAGAGCGAACGACCCGACAGGGACTAACGTAAAACCGCGTTGTCTTCCGGTTCGGTCGCGGCGGGTCCGGCTCCGACAAGACCGGAGAGAGCCGCTGCCATCGCCGTGCCGCCCGCCGGCGAACAGGCGGCGGCAACGTAGCGGTCGGGGCGGATCAGCAGGATTCTGCCGCGATAGGGTTCGAGCTTCCGGGATATGTTCCCCGGCGCAATTTCTGCGATGCACAGCCTCTCGCGGGGAAGGCCGTCACCCGGTTCCCCGTCTGCGGGCAGCAGGGCGACCCGGCGGGCTTCGAGATGCGCCCATACCGGCTGGTCCAGATCCGCCAGTGCGGCGGCGGCATCCGCGCCGATTGCGAGCAGGCAGAACCCCGCCCCCAGCAGATCGTCCAGTTTGACCGTGTTGCCGTCCGCGCCGGTGACATCCGGCTGCGGCAGCATGCGCCCGACCAGCGTCCGCTTCGGCGTTTCGTCATCGGCGATCAGAAAGCCGTCATGAAACCGGGGCTCCGGTTTGAATTTCATGCCGAGGAAATAATCCCGTAGTTTCGGGATCAGCCCGGCGAAACGAAAAAACGCGATCTGGCCGTATGTGTGAAACCAGTTGCGCGGCACCATCACCCAGCCGATCTGGATCGCCATCTGGATCAGGGACCACGCGTGGGGCTTGCGCTCGCTTTCATAAGTGTCCATCAGGGCCGGACCGAACTGTCCCTTGACGACGGCGGCCGCTTTCCAGGCGAAATTATTGGCGTCACGCTGTCCGCTGTTCAGGCCCTGCCCGGCATAGGGCGGCGTCAGATGGGCGGCATCGCCCAGCAGAAAAACGCGACCGTCCTGCCAGCGATCAGCGACCCGCGCCTGAAACGTATAGACGACCTTTCTGATTACCTCGACCGGCCGGTCGCCAATATAGGGCCGGAGCAGACCGCGGATGGTGTCGTCTTTCAGAAAATGGTCTGCGTCTTCCCCCGGATGCACGACGAATTCCCAGCGCCGCGTGCGGCCGAAACCGGGGAGGCTGATTGCCGGTCGGCGATGATCGCAAAAGGCGACCGAATCCGGGGTATCGTCGAAATCGTTGACGGTGTCGAAGACCAGCCAGCGCTCCTCGAAGCTGGAGCCCTTCAGTTCCGCGCCGATCGCCCTGCGGACGGATGACCGGCCGCCGTCGCACCCGGCGAGAAACGCGCCGCGGACCTGCTTTTCCGCGCCGCCGGGACCATGCACGGTGACGGTCACGCCGTCCGTATCCTGGTCGAAATGCTGGAAATCATGGTTGAACCAGACCTCGACATTGGGGAACCGGCCAAGACCGTCGAGCAGCGTCGCCTCCAGCTCCGGCTGGTGGAACGCGGAGCGCCGGGGGTGGCCGAACTCGACCGTGGTCGGCTTGACGCGGGCGAATTCGCGCTGTCCCGGCGAATAATAGCGCGATCCGTAACCCGGCAGCGTGCGTGCAACGACCCGGTCGACCAGGCCCAGGGTCTGCATCGAGCGCAGGGATTCGTCGTCAATGGAGACAGCGCGGGGTTCGTCCACGGTGCCCGGGTTGCGTTCGATCAGGATCGCGCGAATACCGGCGAGGCCCAGATAATTTGCCGTGGCGAGACCGGCGGGGCCGGCGCCGACGATGACAACGTCGGTCGAAATCGGGGCTTTATTCACGTTTCCCGCCGATGCCGCCGGCGCTGGGCGGGGCTGTATCCTCGCTGAAACCCGCAATATGGGCGAGCACGGCAGCGCATGGTCGAACAAGTCATGGCTTTAATAGGTCCGGATTGTTGGGCTGTGCGATTGAAAGATACGCGGGCAATCCCTGCCGATCTTCCGGAATCGGCGGCCTGTTTGCAAGAATGGCCGCACCGGATACCGGTTAATAAACTTAAAAGATTTATGCCCTAGAGTTGCCATCGACAAACAGTGCCCTTTGAAGGTTGTATACCGGCCATGATTACCTACGAAGTTCATACGCTAAAAAAAGGTGCCGCCGTCAAGGACTGGTCCCTTGCGGGGGTTTTCGAGGACCGCGAACTTTCCATCCATGAAGCGACGATCATGGACGAAAGCGACCGCTATGCCGGGATCCGCGTTATCGCGGAGGATCACAATACAACCACCGGACAGACCCAGACATCGACCATTTATCGCGGTGGCAGCAATTTCAAAGAGGCCAAGGCGAAGGCCTCAGCGGGCACCGCGAGCCTGGCCACCCGGGCCGAGATATCACCACGGGATTATACGCCGAAACCGCGCGCTGTGGCGGCCAGCGAAAAACGTTCCGTCATGTCGCTGGTGCCGATGCTGCTTCTGTTCCTGGTGATCGGTCTCGGCGGGATGTACGCCCTCCACGAACTGGTCCCCGATTAGGTCGCGTCCCGCGCCAACGCCCGATCCCGGAACGCGACGCCCTCGGCCGGTGGAACGCGCTTGACCGACCGCGCTGTTCGGTCAGATTGAGACGTATCCGTTTCTCTGAAGTCGCCTCCGTTCCATGGAAATCACGCTCACCGCCGGCAGCATCGCCTCCCTTTTCGCGACG
>Ga0181557_1002495_pt1 | contig 18965 bp, 19 predicted proteins | sample 011ome_23_FD_148632 | JGI IMG/M metagenome (GOLD analysis project Ga0181557, IMG submission 148632) | Coastal salt marsh microbial communities from the Groves Creek Marsh, Skidaway Island, Georgia - 011506CT metaG (spades assembly) | ecosystem: Environmental > Aquatic > Marine > Intertidal zone...
TCTCAAACTGAATAAAAATAATCTTTACTGGGAATTAGCATGAGCGAAGATTTAGAAAAACTCTAGACCCTTTACGACATACTCATTCAGTTTGTGGTGAATTACAGCTTCCAGATTGTCGTTGCCCTGATTATTTTGGGGGTCGGTGGCTGGATTTCATCAAAGGTTGGCAAGTTTTTGGAAAACCTGATGCCCAACCGCGACATCGATATCACACTCAGTCGATTTACCGGTGGCACCTGCAAAGTCATTATCATGGGTCTGGTACTGATCGTCGCCCTGGGTAATCTAGGCATAAGCGTCACCCCTTTTATCGCTGCCATAGATACCCTGAGTTTGGGTGCTGGCTTGGCCATTCAGGGCATGTTGGTCAACTTCGCTGCCGGCTTTACCATCATCATTACCCCGTCCCTTTGAGGTCGGTGACACCATTAGCGTACAAAACGTGGCCGGGCTGGTGGACGAAGTTCAGCTGGCGTAGAACATATTGCTGGATGAAGACAATGTGCGCATCCAGATTCCCAATCGCCTGATCATTGGCGAGGTACTGCATAACTCAGCCAACGAAAAACTGGTTGAGCTGGAAGTTGGGGTGGCGTACAAGTCGAATACCGATCAGGTCATTTCGTTAATCGAGCAGACCCTGAAAACCATTAAAGACATCGATCAAGAGCGCGCGCGCATTGTGGGCATCGACAACTTTGGCGACAGCAGTATCAATTTTGGTGTGCGATTTTGGGCACCGACGGAAAAACACTTCCACACTCGCTACGTAGCCAACAAAGCCATCCATGATGCGATTTTTGCAGCTGGTATAGAAATTCCATTTCCTCAGCGCGAAGTTCGAATGCTGGGGACAGAATAATTTTATTCTGTCCCCAACTTTTATGTATCCTGAATGACGTTTTGGATAATTACAGCTCTAGCACTGAATTTCCTGAGAGGAAGGCAGATGAAATTTTTAAACGACGTTTTCAAAATTATGCTGTTAGCCGGATTTGTTTTCGCCATACAAGCATGTTCATCAGATCCCTTGGCAGAAGTCGCTGGAGGTGAAGTTCGGGGACGAATAAATGAGACCGGTGGCGCCGTTTTCAAAGGTGTACCTTACGCGAAACCGCCGGAGGGCGAACTTCGCTGGCGCGATCCAGAGCCGGTGGCATCCTGGACAGGTGTGCTTGATGCAGGGAGTTTCGGACCAGCCTGCACCCAGCGTATTGCCGACTGGAATGCCCAGGAAGCACCCGGCAACCAGGAAGACTGTCTCTACCTCAATATCTGGACACCAGAGTGGCCTGTCGAATCACCCAAAGCGGTCATGGTATGGCTGCATGGCGGTGGTAACTGGGGTGGTGCTGCATCAGTCGATTATATGGACGGGACTGATTTAAGCCGCGAGGACATAATTTTCGTCAGTATTAATTATCGTTTGGGCGTGTTTGGATATTTTGCCCACCCTGGTTTGACGGCCGAATCGCCGCACGGCACTTCCGGTAATTACGGGTTGCTAGATCAAATGGCCGCGCTGGAGTGGGTTAGGGACAATATTTCCCAGTTTGGTGGCGACCCCGGCCGGGTGACTGTGTTTGGGCAGTCGGCCGGCGCCATCGATACCTCTTATCTGGCCGCATCACCACTGACCGAAGGCCTAATTCACCGCACTATCCAGCAAAGTGGTCCCCCAATCCGTCCGATTGCTCAGCTCGCTGAGGCGGAGGCTCAGGGTGTCAGATTTGCCGAAAGCCTTGATGCTCCTGACGATGTGACTGAAGCAATCAATTTTCTGCGTTCGCTTTCGGGGCCAGATTTGCATCAGGCGGCCGAAGCCGTTCGCCGGGATACAGATGTTGCCCCGATCACCGACCCAATCATTGATGGCTATTTGATACCCAGAAGGCCTGCCTTTGTTTTTCAGGAAGGTGGTGAGTTGCCCATTCCCATGATAATCGGCAACAACGTTCACGAGCACCCACGCGGTTATACGCGAGAGGATATGTTGGGTGTGATCGATTGGAATTTTCTGGAGGAGTTTAGGCCGAAAGTAATGTCTTATTACGGCCTTGACGAAACCGAACTGGGCAATGCAGTGCCACAGCTAGGGCCTGCCGGCGACCAACTAAGTGCCGATACCCGCCATCGTTGTGGTGCTGTGGCGCAGTCTATCTGGCGCAGTTCTAATGGTCATCCCACCTATCAGTACGAGTTTGATCCTCCGGTTGCCGGCGAAGAGCTATCTCGTCATCAGGCGGAGATCGGTTTTATTTTTGGCAACCTATTAAGCTATGGTTATCTTGGCGGCCCCTATACGGAGTCTGACAGCGTGATTTCGGAGCAAATTCAAACCTATTGGGCAAACTTTGCCAAAACTGGCGACCCCAATCTGCCAAGCCTAAACGGATTGCCTGAATGGCCCCAGGCTGATCACACGGAGCAGCCTTATATGAAGTTCACTTTACAGGGGCCGGAAGTGCGAGAAGGTTTGCGACGCGAGATTTGCGATCTCTATATCCGATCCCTGGAAAAGACTCTGCCAGCAGGAACGGCGGCTACCAGGCCTGAATAGAAGCTCGGTTACCAGAAGAAAGATACTGAGATTGCTCCCAATTTTAGTCGAGCGGAAGCTCGGTTTTTTTTACCAGCTCACGCAGCACAAAACTGGTGTGAACACCGGTAACGCCCTCCAGCTTGGTCAAATGACCGAGCAAGAACTCTTCGTAGTGGCGCATATCGCGCACAACTGCTTTCAGCAAAAAATCGGCGTCCTGGCCGGTAACAATTGCGCACTCCACCACTTCCGGCAGTTCCCTGATTTCCCTCTCAAAAGATTCGAAACGATCGGGGGTATGCCGGTCCATGGAAATACCGATGTAGGCCATCAGGTTAAGCCCGAGCTTTTCCGCATTTAACAGGGTGACATGGCGCTCAATAATCCCGCTTTCTTCCAGGCGTTTTACCCGGCGCAAACAGGGCGTGGCAGACAGGCCAACCTTGTCGGCCAGTTCCAGATTGGTGATACGTGCATTGGCCTGCATCAATGCCAGAATTTTTTGGTCAATACGATCCAGTTCTATTTTTGCATCAGCCATCAGTTTTACCATTTGCAAGTAAATTAGTTTAATTGACTATTAAAACTGATATTTTTAGATATTTCTATCTATTAATAACAAATAAATGAGCAAATTTGCAACCATTCTCTACTCAAACTTGCCTATAGTGCGCACCCTAAGCTGCCTGTCTTCACCAGACAGCGCCCCAAAAGGGCGAAAGGAAACCGATTTCAAAAGAATCCAGAAGACGGGCAGCGATTTAACATTAACGTTCAGCTTTTATAAGCCTGAACATTGACCAAGTTAGCTAGTGACTGAAACTGCCATGTTCGACCATACAAAATACAGATCATTTGCCCCAATCAAGAAAAGCGATCGTCGCTGGCCCGACGCCGTTATTGAGAAAGCTCCACGCTGGTGCAGTGTGGATCTGCGTGACGGCAACCAGGCCCTGATCGACCCGATGACGCCGGAACAAAAGCTGCAGATGTTCGAATTGCTGGTCGATGTCGGCTTCAAAGAAATTGAAAACTTGTTGAAGAGAACCGAATTCCCGACGATGTAACGGTCCAGGTCTTGACCCAAGCACGCAAGGAACTGATTGATCGAACATTTGAGTCCCTGAAAGGTGCTCCCCGGGCAATTGTGCATGTTTACAATTCCACTTCTCCCGTGCAGCGAGAAAAAGTCTTCGGCAAATCCCGCGATGAGATCAAACAAATTGCTGTACAGGGAGCTACCTGGGTCAAGCAGGGAGCCGAGTCACAGCCCGACACCCAATGGCGTTTTCAGTATTCACCCGAAAGCTTCTCGCAAACGGAGTTGGATTTTGCTGTGGAAGTCTGCGATGCGGTCAATGCTGTTTGGCAACCCACGCCGGAAAACCCCAGTATTATTAACCTGCCTGCGACGGTAGAAGCCGCTACGCCGAATGTTTATGCCGATCAGATTGAGTGGTTCTGCGACCACATCCAGAATCGCTATAGCGTTATTGTCAGTCTGCATACTCACAATGACCGTGGCTGCGGTGTTGCAGCGGCTGAACTGGCCCAAATGGCGGGCGCCGATCGCGTGGAAGGAACACTTCTGGGCAACGGCGAGCGCACCGGCAATATGGACATTGTCACCGCTGCCATGAATCTTTACAGCCAAGGCGTTGATCCCGAACTGGATCTGTCCAATATGGATCGCATTATCAGCACCGTGGAAGCCTGTACTCAGATTGCCACCCATCCCCGTCATGCCTATGCCGGTGAATTGGTGTTTGCTGCATTTTCTGGCAGCCACCAGGATGCCATTCGCAAATGCATGGCCCTGCAAAATGACAACGACCCATGGCAAGTTGCCTATTTGCCCATCGACCCGCGAGACCTGGGGCGTAACTATCAGGAAGTTATTCGCATCAACAGCCAGTCTGGCAAAGGCGGGGTGAGCTGGGTGCTGGAACAGGAACACCAGATCAAGATGCCTCGCTGGATGCAGATCGACTTCAGCTCGGTTGTTCAGGACGAAGCCGAGACTTCTTCGGCGGAGGTGTCCTCGACCAAAATCTGGGAGCTGTTTCAATCGACTTACATGAATGCCGACGCGGCCCCGCAAATCCAGAGTTATGAATTAAAGCGCGCCGATGGCAAAGACCAGATTCGCATTGAGATTGAACCCGGCAACTTTATTAACGGTGAAGGTCGCGGTGCCATGGATGCATTTTGCAATGCCATTGCCCAGCACTGGGCGACGGAAATTGCCGTGGTGGAATACGCCGAACACACGACCGGAGCCGATGCCCAGGCCGAAGCCATGGCCTACGTGCAACTGGGTGTTAAAGGAACCCGTGTTTGTGGCGCAGCCCGATCGGAAGACATCCTCGATGCGTCTTTGCAGGCAGTGATGAACGCGCTGGCTAACGAGTCGCTTGGGCTTTCCCGAGCAGCCTAAGCTATTTTCCCGGCAGTCACGCGTGGCCATCCGGCCAAATCCTTGTGATTGCTGATTGCTGAAAAACCCGAACGGCGGAAGATTTCCGCCACCGGGCCCGCCTGCTCATAGCCGTGTTCGACCATCAGCCAACCATTAGGCTGTAGATAGCCTGCCGCTATGGTCGCAATCTGTTCAATATCAGCCAACCCGGCATTTTCAGCAGTTAATGCAGAACGAGGCTCGAAACGCACATCACCTTTATTTAGATAAGGGCTGCCGGGGTCGACATAGGGTGGGTTGGAAACAACCAGATGGAATTGCCGTTGCGGTTGAATCGCAGAAAACCAGTCGCTCTTTACCAGCTCTACATTGTCAATTCCAAGATTGATTTGATTTCGGCGGGCAAGCGCCAGTGCTTCATTGGAAAAATCTGTCGCCGTGATTTGCCAATCTGGCTTTTCGCTGGCCAGCGCCAAAGCAATAGCCCCTGTGCCTGTCCCCAGGTCAAGAACCCGGGCCTTGGCAGGCAGCCCAAGTTGCAGGGCTTTTTCAACCAGCAGTTCGGTTTCGGGGCGAGGGATCAGCGTGCTGGCATTGCATTCAAACGACAAGCCCCAGAATTCGCGATAACCCAGAATATGGGCAATGGGCTCTCCCCGGGCACGGCGAGCCACCAGAGCCTGAAATTGATGTTGGTCAGCCTCGCTGACATCCACATCATCCCAGGTCATTAACCATGTTCGGTCTCTGCCCAATACATCCCCCAGCAAAAGCTGGGCATCAAGTTTAGCTGTGTCGGAATCAGTGAACTGATCCACAGCCAATTGTATTAACCCCCTAACAGTCATGGCTATTTGCCATTTAACCGGAAACCTTATTCCCCGCTCAAGGCGGCGAGCAGATCTGCCTGATATTCATGCACCAAGGCCTGGAGAACTTCGTCGAGGCCGCCGCCTTCCATGATTTCATCGAGCTTGTACAGGGTTAGATTGATTCGGTGATCGGTCATCCGGCCCTGTGGAAAGTTGTAGGTTCGGATACGCTCTGAACGATCCCCACTCCCTACCAGATTACGACGGGTGTCGGACTGTTCCTGGGTGGCCGCATCTTGCTGGGCACTGTTGAGTTTTGCCTGCAGCAAGGCCATGGCTTTGGCCCGGTTCTTGTGTTGGGAACGCTCATCCTGACACTCAACCACGATACCAGTGGGAATATGGGTAAGCCTGATCGCAGAATCAGTTTTATTGACGTGCTGCCCACCCTTGCCCGACGCGCGGTATGTATCTACCCGCAGATCTGCCTTGTTGATGTCTATGCTCTCCAACTCATCAGCTTCGGGCATGATCGCCACGGTACACGCGGATGTGTGCACTCGCCCCTGGGATTCGGTTTCTGGAACCCGCTGTACGCGATGGGCACCAGATTCAAACTTTAGAAGCGAATACACGCCGTCGCCGACGATTCGCGAGATAATTTCCTTGTAGCCGCCATGATCGCCTTCGCGCTCGGAAATCACCTCCACTCGCCATTTTTTTGTTTCCGCATAGCGCGAATACATGCGAAAGAGGTCACCGGCAAAAATGGCCGCTTCGTCACCGCCTGTTCCGGCACGCACTTCGAGAAAAACGTTCTTTTTGTCGTTGGGGTCTTTGGGCAACAACAGTTTTTGCAGTTCAACTTCCAGAGCCTCGCGACTGGTCTCGGCCTGGTCCAGCTCATCCTGCGCCATCTCTTTCATCTCGGCGTCGGACTCTTCTGCCAGCATCTGCTTTGCCCCATCAATATCTTCCATCGCACGGCGATAGTCGGCAAAACATTTCACCACCGGCTCTATCTCGGCGTATTCGCGAGACAGGTCACGGAAGCGATCCTGATTGGTGATCACTTCGGGATCGCTCATCAGGGCACCGACCTCTTCATAACGGTCACAAAGAAGGTCGAGTTTGTGCTGGATAGATTGTTTCAGCATGGAGGCTAGCTTGTTCTCAGGTAAATTTGGTTTGGTTTAGTCTTCCGGCTCGTCGGGATTTTCACCCAGATCCAGCAGTCGCTGTGCCAAATTGATTATCTCACTATCGCCCTCGCTAATGGCTTTATTTAACTCGGTCGTTGGGTGATGAATGAGCTTATTGGTGAGATTACTGGCAAAACGTTTAAGCACTTTGTCTGCAGATTCCCCGGATTCCAGAGCCGACAACGCCCGCTGCAACTCCTGGTCCCGGGTATCTGATGAGCGAGCTCGGTAAAGTTTAATCAGGTCGACTTTGTGAGCCGCGCGGCTATCGCGAACCCACTGCTCACGGCATTGCTCAATAATTGCCTCGGCCTCGGCAGCGGCTTCCTCGCGCGAGCGACGATTTTCCTCTATCACCTCACTCAGGTCATCCACGGTGAACAAATAAACATCATCGAGATCGTCGACTTCATGTTCGATATCACGCGGAACCGCAATATCTACCATAAACATCAGCGCATGCTTTCTCTGCTTTAGCGCCGACTCCACCGCACCTTTGCCCAAAATCGGCAACTGGCTGGCTGTCGAACTGATCACAATATCTGCGCGATGCAAATATTCGGGAATATCTGACAGCAAAATAGCTTCTGTTTCCGCCAAGTCATTTAGTTCACTTGCCAGACTCTGGGCATTGTTGAGCGTCCGGTTGGCAATGATCAATTTTTTCACGCCCTGCTGGATTAAATGCTGGCTGGCCAACCGTATGGTCTCACCTGCACCGATGAGCAAGGCCGTTTTCGTTTCCAGCTCGGAGAAAATCTGGCGGGCCAGACTGACGGCGGCATAGGCAACAGAGACCGGATTTTTACCTATAGCTGTCTCGGTTCGAATGCGCTTGGCCGTTGAAAACACTTGCTGGAAAGTGCGGTGCAACCCGGAACTGAGGGTTCCAGCATCCAAGGCTACCGCATAAGCCGATTTAAGTTGCCCCAGAATTTGGGGCTCACCCAAAATTAATGAATCCAGCCCACTGGCAACTTTCATCAAATGCGACGCTGCATCATCATCCGTCACCACATAATTGACATCATCCAGCATGCTGGCATCCAGCCCGTGCCATTTAGCCATCCACTCAAGTGCACGCTTTGGCGACTCATTCGTTTCAAGGTAGAGTTCTGTGCGGTTGCAGGTAGACAGGATAGCCACACCCTCATTCCCCAGGTTTTCCTGCGCGTCAAGCAGCGCCGGCACCAAAGATTTGGGCTCGAAGGCGACACGCTCGCGGACTTCCACGGGTGCGGTATTGTGATTAATGCCAAGAACGATGAACACGTTGGAGAGTCTAAAGACTTTTAATTTTTAGGCCACTATTTAGGCGACTAGCGGGAATGGGCGTAATTTTCATGGCTCAGGCAAACAAACACAAGCGCTAATAAATGTTGCGACGCAGATAACAAAGTTGCAACGCATTCGCGGCCTATATTCTGTACTATTGGAATCCAACCAGCACTGAACTTACGAATAAAACCAAAACAACCTTTTGGGATACCTCACTAGATGCCAAATAACCTTCTCAAACATTTTTTCCTGGCCGGCTTTTTGTTGGCCACCCTAGCTGCGTGTAGCAATCAGGACATAAAGCCATCGGGTGACGAATCCGCAGAATCCGCAGAGCCCGGTGCTGGCTCAGCCCAGGAAATGCCCACCAGAGAGGAAATTGAAGCACAGGCGCAAGAAATTCCCGAACGCCCGATGGATGCGGAGACCATGGCACTTCTGCTGGAGGCCGAACTCGCTCTCTTTCGTGGGGAATTGGAACTGGCATTGGACATCTATGAGCAATTGACCAGCTCTACCGAAGACGTAGGCATTGCCCAGCGCAGTGCTGAAATTGCCATGGCGACTGGCGATCCCTTCCGATTTCTCGATGCGGCTCTCTATTATCTGGAATTAGCGCCAGAGAGCGATATTTATGCATTTGAGTTGGCCGTTCGGGCACTGGCGCGCAGTGCAGAAATCGAGGGAGCCTGGGCATTGCTGTCCGAATATCCGGAACGCACATACCAGCTGAGACTCGCAACATCCGAGGCCGTCAGACTGGCCGGACAGATGCAGGACAATTATCAAATTGAATGGCTGTTGGGCAAGATTCTGGAAGCTTACGGCGAAGATACCGAGAACACCGAAGTACAGCTGTCTCTGGGGATAATCTATGAAGCCCTGAAAAATCATGAAATGGCTCGTGTATATGCCGAGAGAGCCAGTGTTGCCGAACCAGATAGCATGCTGGCTTTCCGCCTGCGCTTAAACGCCCTGATTGGCATTGGGGACAATAACGAAGCGGTTAAAGTAATTACTGCATGGATAGAAGAACATCGGGATGATGCCGAGACCCGTATCTCCCTGGCCAAAATGCTGGTGTCGATTGACCAGCAGGCGGCGCTTCCTGTCCTTGAAGAGCTGGCCGAAGACTACCCTTGGTCAGGAGAGCTATTGCTCATTACGGCACAAATACATTTGGCAAGTGACACCCCGGAAACAGCGATACCCTATTACCAAAAATTAGCCCAGCTTGGCGAATTTCGAGCAATTGCCTTCTTTAATATAGCCAGAATATATGAGCGACAAGAGGAACTGGAGCTCGCCGCACAAAACTACGCCCAGGTAACCACAGCAAATATTTCTGAAGAAGACATGGATATGTTGTTTGAAGCCCAACTGCGCCTGGGGCGACTGCGTTATCTCATTGGTGAAGATGGGCACAGTGTGTTTGAGGAAATGCGCGTTGCCTACACGGACCAAGCCGTATCACTTTTTCATGAAGAGGCCAGCATCCTGATGGATCTTGGTTCTTACCCGGATGCAATTACCTTACTCACGCAAGGCATTGCCGACCAGCCGGATGCAGAATCCCTCTATTACAGTCGCTCCGTGGCTTATGAGCGCAATAACCAGGTAGATTTGGCACTTGCTGATTTGCGAACCATGCTGGCCAAGGATGAAAACAATTCCATGGCATTAAATGCGCTGGGCTACATGCTGACCACTAATGACGGCGATTTACAGGAAGCCAACAACCTGATTGATCGCGCACTGGAACTGGACCCGGACGATCCAGCCATCATCGACAGCAAAGGCTGGGTACTTTTCAAAATGGGCGAATTCGAAGAGGCGCTCACGTACCTGCAACGCGCCCATGATTCGCTTGTTGACGAAGAAGTGATTTCTCATCTGGCGGAAGTCCTTCTTAATCTTGGCCGCGAGGAAGAAGCCCGTCAGGTTCTGCAAGATGGTGCGGAGAATTTACCCTACAGTGAATTAATCCCTGAAACCAGAACCCGATTGGGTCTGGACGACTAGCCCGGAAGATCACATCCATGCGTTATTGGAGCGTGCTATCCGCAGTGCTTTTCTCCCTGCTGACAGCCTGCAGCAATCTGGATAGCAGCCCGCCTCCCCCGACTTCTTTCTCAGGCGAAAACTGGCATGCGCGTGGTCGATTTTCTTACAGTTCCGACGAAATCTCTGAAAGCGGCAACTTTGATTGGCGACAAATGGGGAGCAGCTATCAAGTCCGCCTTTATGGCCCTTTGGGAATGGGTACCGTCAGGATCTCCGGCAACCCCAATCTGGTTCGCATTCAATCCGGTGACCAGGACATCAGCTCCGATCAACCCCTAAGCCTGATGTACAACATGACCGGATTGGAGATCCCGCTGGCTTCACTGCCCCACTGGCTATTGGGAAACCCGGCCGGCAAAAATGCCAGCAACCGCGTTTCCAATGCTGACAGCACCAGCACTGAATTCACCGAGTACGGCTGGCACCTGACCTACCCGGGTTACCAGGATTCCGATTCAGGCCGAACCATTCCGCAGGAACTGCAAGCCCATAAAGACTCCGTTGAACTGCGATTACTCATCCACTCCTTCGAAACCCTTTGATCGATGAACCCTTCAATCCGACTGCCCGCTCCGGCAAAACTTAACCTGTTCTTGCATATTCTTGGGCAGCGCGAGGATGGATACCACAATCTTGAAACCCTCTTTCAAATTCTTGACTGGGGAGACGCACTTGAATTCGAACTGGCTGACAGTCTTGAACTGGAGCAATTTCCTCCCGCTGACTTCCCCGATGAAGACAATCTGGTCTTACGGGCGGCAAAAAAATTACAGGATTTTTCTGGCTGTTCGCTGGGCGCTCGCATCAAGCTTCACAAAAAGATTCCCATGGGTGCCGGTCTTGGCGGCGGAAGTTCTGATGCCGCCACAACCCTGCTGGGCTTGAATCGTCTTTGGAACCTGGAACTCAGTATCGAGCAACTGGCTGAATTGGGATTGTCACTTGGCGCAGACGTGCCGGTTTTTGTTTGCGGACAGACAGCTTTGGCACTCGGAATCGGTGAACAGCTCTACCCTGTCGAGCTGGAAGAAAACTGGTTTCTGGTCGTGACACCGCTCATTCATATTTCCACGGCAGGCATCTTTTTACACCCGGAGTTAACACGTAATGGGGAATCCATTGTAGACAGTCAAGAAAGTCGGTTGACATGCGTCGGGAGGAACAGCAAAATACGCGCCCTCGCTGACTTGGCGGCCCGAAATGACTGCCAGACAGTGGTGGAAAAGCTCCATCCGGAAGTCGCCAGAATGCGTCAGGCACTGGAAAATTTCGGTTCAGTGAGAATGTCGGGAACTGGTTCAAGTTTATTTATGCAGTTTTCGGACGCAACTCAAGCTGAGCACGCACTGGAACATTTACGGGCCAGTGAATCGATCAAAGCCAATGAATACAAGGCTTTTATCGCTCGGGGAGTAAACCAGTCGGCAGTTCATAATGAGTTAGCAGACTGCCAGATGTAGTGAATTCTATACAAGTTCGCCAGACAAGCGGGCTTTGGAAAGTGAAAATTGGGGTGTCGCCAAGCGGTAAGGCAACGGGTTTTGATCCCGTCATGCGGAGGTTCGAATCCTCCCACCCCAGCCAACCACCTGACTGGTCTGAGAGCGACCCAAAAAGCTCAAGATAACAATGGCTAACTTAATGGTATTCACCGGGAGTTCAAACCCGGGCCTTGTCAAAGACACTTGCGGACACCTTGGAGTGCCCTTGGGCAGAATTGACGTGGGCAAGTTTTCCGATGGCGAAATAGCTGTTGAACTACAAGAAAACGTTCGTGGTCGTGACACATTTATTGTTCAATCGACCTGCGCACCAACCAATGACAACCTGATGGAGTTATTGGTCATTGCCGATGCGCTGAGACGCTCTTCGGCAACCAGAATTACGGCTGTTATTCCCTATTTTGGTTATGCACGCCAGGATCGCCGGGTACGATCTGCACGTGTGCCTATCACGGCAAAAGTGGTCGCCGACATGATTGCAGCCGTGGGAGTTGATCGAGTTCTTACCATTGATCTACACGCCGAGCAGATCCAGGGCTTTTTCGATATGCCCGTGGATAATATTTATGGCGCGCCCATCCTGATTGAAGATATTTCTCGTCAGGGCTACAAGGATTTACTGGTGGTATCACCAGATATTGGCGGTGTAGTCCGGGCGCGTGCTGTTGCTAAACAGCTGGGAACAGACCTGGCAATTATCGACAAACGCCGTCCAGCGGCCAATGTCGCTGAAGTAATGAACATTATTGGTGAAGTTGAAGGGCGCACTTGCGTTCTGGTTGACGACATCATTGATACAGCCGGCACACTTTGTACTGCTGCCGGAGCGCTTAAAGATGCGGGCGCCAAGAAAGTTGTCGCCTACTGTACGCACCCGGTTTTATCCGGCAAAGCCATTGACAACATCAATGGCTCAAGAATGGACGAATTGGTCGTTACCGAGACCATCCCACTGTGTGAAGAGGCTAAAAAATGTAGCCGAATTCGCCAACTAAGCCTGGGGAAAATGCTCGCCGAGGCCATGCGCCGGGTGAGCAACGAAGAGTCCATTAGCGCGATGTTTCCCTATTAAAAAATTGGGCAACAAACCAAATTAACCGTCGAACGCATGTGCGGGCGACATTAACCAACCCCCTTGGATACGGTCGCAGTTGAGAAGGGTTACTTAAAGGAGTCCAGACATGTCTGACTTTGAATTAAATGCGAAGATCCGCGAGGACAAAGGGAAAGGTGCGAGCCGCCGCCTTCGTCGTCTCGCGCACGAAGTCCCGGCCATTATTTACGGCGGGAAAAAAGATCCTGTGATGATTTCACTTTCTCACAAGGATTTTGCCCACTCCCTGAGCAACGAAGCGTTTTATTCGCACATCGTTACCCTCAATGTGGAAGGCAAATCCGAGGATGTGATTCTTAAAGATGTTCAGCGTCATCCACATAAGCCATTCATTACACATGCTGATTTTTATCGCATCGATAAGAACCAGAAGCTAACCGTGAAAGCACCGCTTCACTTCATAAATGAAGATCAGTGCTACGGCGTCAAAATGGAAGGTGGTGTGATTACTCACAGCATTACTGAACTGGAGATCAGCTGTCTCCCAGCCGACCTGCCAGAGTACATTGCCATCGACATGACTGATTTGAAGATGGACGAAATCCTGCACATTTCTGACATTAAGCTGCCTGAAGGTGTTGAGAGTGTTGCTCTGTCACACGGCGACGATCACGATCTCCCGGTTGCTGCCATTCATATGCCTCGTGCTGCTCTTGAAGAAGAAGAGCCTGTCGAAGCCGAAGATGATGCAGCTGATACTGAAGCAGAAGATAAAGCAGAAGGCGATACCGAGGGCGAAGACGAGGATTAATCCTGTCTTCTCCCAGACCTCCGGGAGGCTGGGCCTTATTCATGAATAATCGCCTCAAGCTGATCGTTGGTCTAGGAAATCCGGGTGCACAATACGCAGGCACCCGACACAACGCGGGCGAGGACTTTGTTGAGTCTCTCGCCCGTCGTTTTTCTGGCGAACTCAAACCTGACAGCAAGTATTTTGGCCGAACCGGCCAGATTCAACTGGGCTCACAAACAGTAAAACTTCTGATTCCCGAGACTTACATGAATCGAAGCGGGCAGTCTGTAGGTCCACTGGCAGGTTTTTTTAAAATTCATCCAGAAGAGATATTGATCGCACACGACGAGCTGGATTTACCCCCGGGCACCAATCGCCTCAAATTTGGCGGCGGTCATGGTGGGCACAACGGCTTGAAAAGTGTCATCGCCAGTCTTGGAAACAGTCGGGATTTTTATCGTTTACGCATAGGTATCGGACACCCTGGCTCTGCCAGTGACGTGGTCGATTATGTACTTAGAAAAGCATCGCCCGATGACCAAATTGCCATTGAGCGCGGCATCGATAAAGCCATCGCACTGGCACCAGACTTTGCCGATGGCAAATGGGAGCAAGCCATGAAAACCTTGCACACCAAGGCAACACCCGAAGACCAAACTGTTTCGGAATAACACCTTAGGAATTTATTAGTCATGGGATTTAATTGCGGTATTGTCGGCCTGCCCAATGTAGGCAAATCAACGCTTTTTAATGCACTAACCAAGGCAGGTATCGATGCGGAAAATTTCCCGTTTTGTACCATCGAACCCAACACGGGAATTGTTTCTGTTCCCGACCCAAGGCTTCATGCCCTAGCTGCCATTGTCAATCCGGAAAAAATCATTCCTGCCACAATGGAGTTTGTCGATATCGCTGGCCTAGTTGCCGGGGCGTCCAAAGGCGAAGGCCTGGGCAACCAGTTTTTAGGCAATATCCGCGAGACCGATGCCATCGCCCACGTGGTTCGCTGTTTTGACGACAGCAACGTGGTGCACGTTGAAGGCCAGATTGATCCCGCAAGTGATATTGAGGTGATCAACACTGAGTTAGCGCTTGCTGACCTAGATACTGTCGAAAAAGCGCATCAGCGATCCATGAAAATGGCAAAAGGCCAGGACAAGGATGCCATCGCGTTAAAAAATATTTGCGAGAAAATTCTTCCGCATCTGAACGAAGCCAAACCCTTGCGCAGCTATAGGCTAACCAGCGATGAAAGAAAACTGCTGCGCCAGCTTTCCCTGCTAACACTCAAGCCGACACTCTATATCGCCAACGTCGATGAAAACGGCTTCGAAAACAACCCTTACCTGGACAAGGTACGTGCAATTGCTGTCGAAGAAAACGCAGAGCTGGATGATGAGGACAAACTCGAATTCCTCGCCGATCTAGGCATGGACGAGCCCGGCCTGAATCGGGTCATTCGTGCGGGCTACAAGCTGCTTGGGCTTCATACCTATTTCACCGCGGGCGTAAAGGAAGTAAGGGCATGGACCATTCCATTGGGCGCCAACGCGCCAATGGCTGCTGGCCGGATTCACACCGATTTTGAAAAAGGATTTATCCGCGCCGAAGTGGTCAGCTATGACGACTATATTGCCGGCAGGGGCGAAGCCGGCGCCAAGGACGCGGGCAAGTGGCGACTGGAGGGCAAGGAGTACATCGTGAAGGATGGCGATGTGGTGCATTTCCGCTTTAATGTATAAAACTAGCTGACTGCATTGCAGTGACTGCGTTATAAGTTTTGGATGAGCGGCGGCACATCCGTCATTGCCGATGGTGGGGGTATCGGGGTAAATGTCTCAACGGAAAGTAGCCAATTAAGTTTTTAGGTCCCCCTTTCCAAAGTTGAACAATTTACTAAAAAGCCCATCACCTGGCTGTTGAAGTTTGCGAAGAAAAAGAGGGAGAAACGCCAGAGTCCGGGTAGAACAGACCAGCTATCACTATCTGTATGAACAAGAAGACTCTCTGTATTTAGGTTTCGCAGCGAGCGCAATCATTGCCATAAGAATAGCTGCGCCGATGCCAGCTGCAATTCCCATAACCAACGATTCGGCATGAATTCCTAAATCCAGCAAACTACCGAATAACGGCGGACCCACGGCAGTGGAGAGCACTACCATTGCCTGCAGCATGGCGCGAATCGCTCCGAGGTGAGCCAGACCATAGCGCTCAGCCAGTAGGGAAGTCATTGCTGTGGTGTGAATTCCCTGCCCCAGTCCAAGTATCGCCGGCCATAGCATTGCCGCCCAATGCCCATGAAAAAAAACCAGTACCAGAATGGATAGCAGCATGGGGAAAAGGGCGGGGACAAATACGCGCCCGGCAGTAAACTGGTCAACCAGCCCGCCCGATATAAATAGCCCGACAACATGGCCAAGCGCATAAAAAGCCAGCCCAGATGCAACCAGCTCGCTACCCCACCCCTTGGCCTGGACAATTGGGATTTGATAGAAAAACACAATTGTGGCCACAAATGCTGAGGACAGCGCCGCGGGCAAAAGCATGACGAAGCGCCAATCTCGGAGGACTTGGCCACGAGTGGCACTGAAAGTGGATTTGGTTTGCTCGTTGTGATCCAACGGCTCGTCCCTGGATTTGCTGTCAAGCAACCAGATAATAAGTGGCAACAACAACATGACAAACGCGGCACCGGCTAGCCATATCTGACGCCATTCCAACAACACCAGAGCGGCTATTGCAATGGCGGGGAATGCCGCCTCTGCTAGCGGCATTCCCAACGCCGCTATCGATACCGCCTTTCCGCGCGCCTGATGATATCGCCGCGCCATGGTCGTCAGGGATATATGCACCATTAAACCCTGACCGCTAAGGCGCAATATGAACAGTGCCAACAAAAGTGCCAGTGTGCTACGAGCGAAACCCAACAGCATGCAGCCTAGAGCGAGCAACAACATAGTAAGAGAAACAAACAGCCTAGGGTTCACGCGATCGTAGAGACCGCCAAGCCAGGTTAACAGTGTTGCCGAGAGGATTGTTGCCCCTCCATAAACCAGACCCAGTTCACCTTGCGCCAATCCGGAAACTTCTCGAAGGTAAGGGTTAAACAGGCCAATAAAATAGGTCTGGCCAAATACGGAAAGCATCGCCGTGAGCAGACCAAAAACCAACAGGCGTCGGTTTAGAAAAAGAAAACAGAAATAGCTGGGAAGCACTGCTTTATCAATCATTTGGTACAAGGATGAGGCAAATTAGAATTTACCTGACCCCCTTCATTAACTTTTCAGCTTCTGGGCGATGACCGGGGCGAAATAGGTCCAGATCCCATCTGCGCCGGCACGCTTGAATGCCAACATGGACTCCATCATAACAGTATCCAGATCCAGCCAGCCATTATGGGCAGCGGCCTGAAGCATGGCGTATTCGCCAGACACCTGATAAACGAAGGTAGGGAATTTAAATTCGTCTTTTACTCGGCGGACGATGTCCAAATAAGGCATGCCCGGTTTAACGATGACAGAATCGGCACCTTCGGCGATATCCATCGCAACTTCGCGCAGAGCTTCATCTGAGTTAGCTGGGTCCATTTGATAAGTTCCTTTGCCCCCAGAGCGAGAAATATTTGTTGCGGAAGAACCGACAGCATCGCGGAATGGTCCATAAAAGGCCGAAGAATATTTGGCCGCGTAGGACATGATGCCAGTATTCACATAACCGGCGGCATCAAGAGCTTCGCGAATGGCCCCAATGCGCCCGTCCATCATGTCCGAGGGGGCAATCACGTCACATCCTGCATCAGCCTGGCAAATTGCCTGCTGGATGAGGACTTCAACAGTGCGGTCATTTACCACATAACCATTTTCAACAATTCCATCCTGCCCATGCGATGTGTAGGGGTCCAATGCAACATCACAGATAATTCCAAGCTCCGGAAAACGCTCCTTAATTGCACGAACCGATCGACAAACTAGGTTATTCGGGTTGGAAGACTCTGTTCCCAGCTTGTCTTTTTTATCCGTGTCTGTAAAAGGAAACAGTGCAATTGCACGGATTCCCAAAGCGACAGCTCTCTCACACTCAGATAGCAAATCTGCCTGAGCAAGCCTGCGGATACCGGGCATGGAGCCCACCTCTGAAGATATAGAATGATCATGAATTATTAGAGGCCAAACCAGATCTTGAACTTGAAGATAATTTTCTCGAACAAGATCTCTCGACCAATCGAATTGACGATTTCGTCTCAGTCTGGAAGCAGGGTAACTGGTGAAGATATTCATATTAACTAATCGCGGACAAGTCGAATTGGCAATCGATTTAGCTTTGAAATAAGGTCGTCCTGACCATCGGAAAAATTAATTGTCCAGACTTCGTCGTTATCTCCAAAGCTACTGGGGGTATTTGTCCAAAAACTGGTTGCGGGCGTGTTCGGAAACACAAGAACGTTGATTGATGGCGTGTAGCATGCAATCTCAATGATGCTGCTTAGCTCTTTGATGTTGGGTATTCGCCAGCCATCGCCCTCTCTTTCAACCGCATTTAGAGCTTCAAGCCATGTAAATGAGACTGCCACCGCAGTAGCTTCGTCGTCGTCGGTGTTTTCAGGAGGTTGCTCACATGAGTGGAAACGGTAATCTAGGTCCCCGTTATTATCATCCAACACAAAGCCAAGGACGCAACGCTGCCATTTCAAGCCAGTTGAGTTATCTGTTACCAGATTCGGATCTGCTAGATCGACATCGAACCGAGCATCAAATGCAACTCTCGGAATCGCATCATTACAGACCTGCGCGATCAAAGGCATTGATAGAAAAAGCAATATTATAGCGCTGATTTTTTTCACAGTATGCTTCTCCTTTAGGGCTTGCGCACCAGCATGATGGCGTTTGGAAGCGCCTTATTTATCTGTATGGAACCACCCGAACCCAAATAAACACCCCAGATTGCTGTAGTCGATCGCGCATAAGGATCACTCGTTAGGTAGCGAACGCTTCCAAAGCCTGTTGAGACCTCAGTGTTCGGGAAAAAATTTGTATCTAAAGAAGGCCGATGTTCATTGAGGGGATTTATGTTTTGCAATTCAAAATTTACTAAACCAACGAGCTCCAGCCGAGTGGGTAAGCGCCAATCGCTAGCACCACAAAGTCCAGCTGTATTTACACGCTCAATAAAGTAAGACGAGTTGCAATAGGTCGGATTTTGGCCGCCAACAAATCCAAAGCAAGTATTATTTTCCAAGAGGCCACCAAAATCTCCAGCTCTTTTGTAACCCTCAAAGCCGCCGTTGGAAAGCTCATCT
>Ga0181557_1002502_pt1 | contig 18918 bp, 20 predicted proteins | sample 011ome_23_FD_148632 | JGI IMG/M metagenome (GOLD analysis project Ga0181557, IMG submission 148632) | Coastal salt marsh microbial communities from the Groves Creek Marsh, Skidaway Island, Georgia - 011506CT metaG (spades assembly) | ecosystem: Environmental > Aquatic > Marine > Intertidal zone...
CTTTTTGGCTACAGTCTTTTTAGGGGTGGCCTTTTTAGCGACAGTTCTTTTAGGGGCGGTTTTTTGCGCAGTTTTTGCCTTTGCCGCTTTGGCAATATCGCTTGCTAACGCCACCGCAATCACCGCATGTGTTACCGTGTCGCGCGTAACCACCAGCCATGATCGGTCGCCCTGTTCATGAAACCATAATTCGCGGTGAAGTCCGGCAGGGTTATCGCGTAGATATTGATAAGTATAAAAAGCATCATCCGCATCACCAGCCTGCCAATCAGGCCGGTTAATCAGGCTGGCGTCACCAAGAATGGTAAATTCGCTGGCATCGCGGGGGCCAAGATGAGGATGGTTGATAATCATGGTTGTTGATGTTTGTCCTTGGGCTCTTGGTTAATGAAGGTTCGGCTGCGCGCCTGCGCCGCGTTCGTCAAGCATGGCACCGCGCTGAAACCGGTCAAGCCGAAGTTTGGTGGCAACTTTATGTGGTTCATCACGCGCCAGAAGATGCGCAAAACATAGACCCGATGCAGGGGTGGCTTTAAAGCCGCCATAGCACCAGCCAGCATTTAGATAAAGCTGGTCAATCGGCGTTTTGTCGATGATTGGTGATCCATCCATCGACATATCCATAATGCCGCCCCAATTGCGCAGCATGCGGGCACGGCCAATCATTGGCATAATCGCCATTCCGCCTTCGCATACATCTTCAAACACCGGTAAATTGCCGCGCTGGGCATAGCTGTTATAGCCATCAATATCACCGCCAAAAACAAGGCTGCCCTTATCTGACTGGCTAATATAGAAATGGCCTGCACCAAACGTAATCACGCCTGGAATAACTGGCTTTAGCCCTTCGGTGACAAAGGCTTGTAAAACATGGCTTTCAATCGGCAGTCTTAAGCCAGCCTTTGCCATGACACGGCTTGTCGATCCGGCAACCGCAACGCCAATTTTGCCAGCGCGGATTGTGCCTTTGCTTGTTTCAACACCGCTGCAAACCCCATCCTTAATCAGAAAATCGGTCACATCGCAATTCTGGATGATATCGACACCGTGTTGATCGGCGGCGCGGGCATAGCCCCATGCCACTGCATCATGTCGTGCGGTTCCGGCGCGTTTTTGCAATAAACCGCCCATGATCGGAAAGCGGGCATTTTCATAATCAAGAAAGGGACAAAGGCGACGCAATTGATCTTGGTTCAATAATTCGGCATCAGCGCCATGAAGCCGCATGGCATTGCCGCGCCGAACATAGGCATCGCGCTGGGCATCCGAATGGTAAAGATTGATTATACCACGCTGCGACATCATCGCATTATAGTTGATATCCTGTTCCAGTCCTTCCCAAAGCTGTAGCGATTGTTCGTAAAAAGGCTCGTTTCCATCAAGAAGGTAATTTGACCGGACAATGGTTGTATTGCGCCCAATATTGCCCGAGCCAATCCAGCCTTTTTCTAGAACGGCAATGTTTTTCATGCCATAGCGGCTGGCCAGATAAAAGGCCGTTGCAAGACCATGCCCACCACCGCCAACAATGACGATGTCATAATGGCTTTTGGGCTCGGGCTCGCGCCAAACTGGCGTCCAGTTCCGGTTGCCTGTCAACGCTTGATTGATCAATGACCATATTGAATAACGCATGCTTGTCCTAGCGCTGAAATGCTGACTTACCAAAGCCTACTCTGGCAAAGTTTACTGTAAAGAAAAAGACATTTTCCAGTTTAAAAGTGACTTGATATTCAACTAAAGAAAAGACGCCAATGTTTGTGGGTAAAAATGGCTTTGCGGTTTTTTGTGATGCCTATTCATCTTGCGTTAAAGGTTGAATTGTCGGATGCTGTTTTCCTGTCCATCTTGATTGGAGTTTTTGATGGAAAAGCTAGTTTGTGAACATTGCGGCACCAAATTCAATTGCGGCGCGCCAGTGGGAAGAGACCGTTGCTGGTGCATGGATTTACCAAATTTGCGCGGTGGCTTTGACCTTGCCGGGGCTTGTGTTTGTCCAGATTGTTTGACGATGGGCAAGGCCAAGGCGATGATCAAATCGCGTAAAGTGAAACAGCGACAACGTGCCGCCTCGGCTTTGCGAAAATAGCGCGGGCTATTTCATCTGTTTCTTATAGCCACCAAGAATGGAAAACCGCCGCAGGAAACTGGCTACCGCATCATCTGGTGATTGCAGACGAAGCCGGATATTGGCAGGTGTGCCAGCCGGTTTGATAAAAATCTTTGCGGCTTCGGCTTCGGAAAAACCGGCAAGCTGGGTTGCTTCAAGCCAGGCGGCCATGCGGTCGGCGCGCTTGATGCTACGCTGCACCGTTTCAGGCAGGCTGGGCGGCAGGCCAAAGCGGATATTCACCGCCCGATCAAGGCCGGATTCAATATCACGGTAAATACCGCCAAGGACATGTTTGAAAGGGGTGATCATATCGCCAATGACATATTCGGGCGCGTCATGAAGCAGGGCTGCCAGATACCATTTTTGATCCAGCTTTGGTGCATTGGCGCGCACAAGCCGTTCAACCAGAACGCAATGTTGGGCAACCGAAAAGCTGTGTTTGCCACGGGTTTGTCCATTCCAGCGGCTAACCCGTGCCAACCCATGCGCAATATCTTCAATTTCAATATCCAATGGCGATGGGTTCAAAATATCAAGGCGCCGGCCACTCAGCATCCGTTGCCATGCGCGCGCCGCGATTTCATCTTTTGCCGGTTTAAATATGCGCTGACCCGACTTTGGTTTGCGTTGACGGGGTGAAGCAGGCTTTTGCATGAAAGATGACCCAAATGATAAAGTGATGGCTGATAGTGTGATAGCCCGCAGTGTTCTGGGCAGGATAAAGGCGAGGCGTGGTTGGGATGCCGATCTGTTTTAAAGGCAACCTTGCCGCGTCAAAATGCAAAATCAGTTTGACAAGTCTTTGCCAAAGTTTCAAGCGGACAAGACCCAAGCCAATTCTGATCAAAGCCAATTCTGATTAAAAACTGTTGCCTGTTGCCGTGCCGGATCATCGCTTGGCGTTTTGGCGTCATTGTTGTATCTAGAACCAACGAAGACGCCGCAAGGGCAGCATCATTCCGGCAAGGACTGCCAGCATGGATTTTTTTGAAACACAAGAACGCTATCGCCGTCGTGAAATGCGTGGCTGGTTGGTTCTATTTGTTCGCATTGCCTTGTTTGGTGGTGCGATATGGTTTGGCTGGGTATGGGGCCAAGCCGAACAATCCAGCCTTCAGGCCGAAGCTGATCTGGTGATTTATGAAAATAATGTTCGCATCACTGAATTAAGCGGTCAGGTGCAATCGCTGCAACTTGATCTTGCCGAAACAAAGGCCGCTGGCATGGCAAAATCGGTGACAGGCAAGGACAATGTCGCTTTACGGCGCGTGATCGCCAAGAAAATTGCCACTGGTGTCACATCCGAACAGATCATTTGGTCAATTCAGGCACTTGGTAATCCGGTAAATTGCCGTGAAGTCGAACGTAATGACGTGGCGGTCGCCACGCAGCTTTATGCAGGGCCAGAATCAAAGCTGAGCCTGTTTGGTGGTGGGCTGAATTTATTTGTCGAAGGTAGCGCTGGCAAACAGGCGCAACGCGATACGCCATGGTTTGATCCAGCAATGCCGGTAAGCGTTCGGCATGTTTTCCTTGGTGGTCAGAAAACGATCACTGGCAATTTGCCCTTAAATGCGATCATTCCTACCGAAGACTGGATTTTGAAATTACAATTCGAAAATGCCAATATTCTTGGCTATGTCACTGTGATTATTGAAAGATGTACGCTTCGCTAGGCGGTTAATATACTGGCTTTGTTGGTGTTATTTTACCGCAGGACGTGGCATCGCAAAAACATCATCGATCCGCGCATAATCCATATAGCCAAGACGTGCCAAAGGTTGATAGCTTGTGACATCTATCTTGCCGTCTTTGACAGTTTCATCGGCAATATGAATGCCGGTAATTATGCCAATAACCATTACACCAGCGCCACTAGTCTCAGCACTAACAGTCTCAGGTTTTGGTAATTCAATCACTTTCCATAATTTACATTCAAGCGCAGCAGGTGCGGCGGCAACACGCGGAACCTTGACAGTGTTGCAATCAGCCATCTCAAGGCCTGCGGCGGTAAATTCATTTTGTCCATAGGCTAAACCTGCCGATGTGATATTCATCGCATCACCAAGCGCGGCGCTGACAATATTAACAACAAATTCTTCGGTTTCGATAACATTGCGAAGCGAATCTTTATGCTGTGCATTGCCCGATGGCGCGCTGCTGAACATAACCATTGGTGGCAGTTCTGAAATCGCATTGAAATAGCTATATGGTGCTAGATTGATACTGCCATCTTTACCACAGCTGGAAATCCAGCCAATCGGCCGCGGTGAAACAATGGCTTTAATCGGGCTGAATGCCAGACCGGCCTCTTTATGCAATCCGGGGCGAAAATACATGATGCGAACTCCTTAAAATCACGAACTGGGTTTATAGACATCTTTGTTCGGATTGGACAAGATATTATACGCCCTGTGGGGCGGGTTAAGAGGCTGTTGTTTCGCCTTTAAACCGCAACGTGCAAGATCCTGTAAAAATCTGTGTCACAAGCGATTCCTTGCATAAGGTATAGCTTGGGGCAGGCATGCCCTGAGAGTCGCGCCATATATGCGCAATCGATAAAGCGGCGATCAATGCCAGGAGAATCCACATTGTTCGGCTCATCAGATCTTCCCTGTTTCTGTGGTTACCAATTTGTTATATGGTCAGGCAAATCATCTTCGTCAACACTGTTTTCTGGCACCACGCGATTGGCCACTGAATAACCAGCCAGCATTGTGCTATTGGCATCACCGGTGATCAGCGGATGCCAGTCTGGAAGATCTTTTTTCTCATAAATCAGCCGATAGGCACAGCTTTGCGGCATCCAGCTTAAAATGCCGAGATTGTCTGGGGTTAGTAAAACGCAATCGGGAACATGCGTTTTGCGCGCCGCATAATTGGTACATCGCGCATTTTCGCAATCAAGCAATTTACACGCAACATCAGTATAGTGAACGTCACCTGTATCGACATCTTCGAGTTTCAAAACACAGCATTTCCCGCAGCCATCGCATAGTGACTCCCATTGATCTTTGTCTAGCTGATCAAGCGCGATAGTTTTCCAGAACTGATTTTGGGACACAATTTTTTCCGATACTGATCTTCGGTTTGGCTGATGCAACGCCGGGTTAGCGGCGCGGCATTGTGATCATGGGCCAATTGCAGTTGAAATACCATCCCATCCTGACAGCGAAAGAAATATTCGTAGCCAATAAGGTAAAATTCCCACATGCGGATAAAACGTTCATCATAATCCTGACGAATCGTTGCGCCATTCTGGCGAAAGGCCTGTCGCCATTGTTTTAGCGTTTCGGCATAATGCCCGCGCATGATTTCCATATCGAAAATCTTCAGCCCCTGACGCCCCGCCGCTTGCGTCATCTGTTAAAGTGAGGGGATATAGCCCCCAGGGAAAATATATTTATTAAGCCAGCGGTTAAAGCGTTTGGCGTTATGATGTACCCCGATCGAATGGATCAGTGCCACCCCATTTGGTGCCAATAGCCGCGCAATCGAGGTAAAATAGCCGTCAAAATGACGCATGCCGACATATTCAAGCATGCCTAGCGAAACAATCTGGTCGAAGCTAACGCGTTGATGACGGTAATTGCATAGATGAAAGGCCAGATATTGTTGCCGGTTATCCTGTTTTGCCTTTTGTGTGGTATAGGCATGCTGGTTTTCCGACAAGGTGATGCCGGTTACTGAAATATCTGGCTCTATTTCCTATAATGCATTGGCAAGCCCGTCCAGCCGCAGCCAATATCCAAAACTTGCTGATTTGGCTATAAACACAGCTTTGCCCCAAGGCGCGCCAGTTTGGTAATTTGCGCATCGGCAAGCGTGTCACTGGCGGTATGGAAATAGCCACAAGAATATTGACGGCGCGGGTCAAGGAACTGGTCAAACAAACTGTCTTTTAGATCATAATGATGCGCGACATTGCGTTTAGCGCGTGCGGGAAGGTTGAAAAATTTCCAAAAGGCAAGATAGATTCTGGCAAACAGCCCTGTCCTTGCCAGCCAATGTTTTTGCCAATGGCCATTATTGGCCATCAAAAGTGCCATAAGCTGTTCAAGATCGTCATTGGCGATGGCCAGGCTGCAATCCATATAGGCCTCGCCAATGGCAAGATCGGGCTTAAGTAAAATACGCCAGAAAAGGCGGTCAGTTTGTAAATGAATCATCACTTCGGGTCCGGCTAATTCACCCTTCAGGCTGTGGGTGAGGCCATTGGTAATCACGATGTGAGGACAGTCGATATACAAAAATTGCGGCAATATGAAAAGTCCAATGCGGGTTAACATGACACAACACATCTTGCTGTTTAATCCGGTCATTACAGAATAGGGGGTAAAACAAAATAAAAGGTTAAAGCCGGTATTTTTTGCAAAAAAAAGCGGTCAATTGCTTGCGGCTTATGAGTCTCGGGTGCAGATTACCGGCATGACCAATCCTGTAACGCATAATTCAGCCGATTACCGGCTAGCATCTGCCCCTTTGTCGCATCGTGACGGGGTGTTGCGTGCTGATGATTTTGACGATTTATATTTTTCGACCGATGATGGGCTTGGCGAGGCGCGTCATGTGTTTCTTGATGGGAATGACCTTGCTGGCAGAATTGCCGCTGCCCCCCAATTCACTATTGCCGAAACAGGATTTGGCACGGGGCTGAATTTTCTGGCGGTGATGGCCTTGCTTGAGTCTAATGCGCCCAAACAGAATCAACTGGATTGCCAGATTGACTATATTTCATTCGAATCACGGCCTTTGCCAGCCGTCGTCATGGCACAAAGCCATCAGGCATTCCCCGATCTTGCACGCCATAGCGATGAATTGATTGCCGCCTTACCGCCGCAATGGCCCGGCTTGCACCGCCGCGATTTCTTGCAGGGTCGATTACGGCTTCATCTGATTTATGGCGATGCAAATGATGCGATGGCAAAGGCTGATTTTGTGGCTGATGCGTGGTTTCTGGATGGATTTACGCCAGCCAAAAACCCGCAATTATGGAATCAAGATTTATTGACGGCGATTGGCCGTTTGACACGGGCAGGGGGCAGCTTTGCCACCTTTACCGTTGCCAGCGCCGTTCGCCAGCGATTGGCCGAGGCTGGATTTGAGCTTGAAAAACGCCCCGGATTTGGCCGCAAACGCGATATGCTTATCGGCCGCAAGCGCACGGGTATTTTAACGCCGCAGCCGGCCGCACAAAATCGGGACATCGCAATCATTGGCGGAGGCATTGCTGGGGCTTCGGTGGCGGCGGGGCTCGTGGCGCGGGGCATAACCCCGCATATCATTGACGCCCGCGACCGGCTTGCCGGCGGTGCATCTGGCAACCGGTTGGCCCTGCAAAGCCCGCGCCTGAGCGTTGATCACAATGTGGCAAGCCGAATGTCGGCTGATTGCCTGTCCTTTGCGGCAGGATGCAGTGATGCTGCGCTTGCGGTTGTTGCGGATCGGGTAATCTCGCTTGATTGGCCAGATCGTGAAGCCTTGCGTCAGGCAAAGTTTCGCACCCAATTCTGGCCAGATGATCTAATGCAATTTGTTGATGCCAAGACGATATCATCTGAGGCTGGTATTGATATTCCACTTGGCGGTGTTGTGCATCATTGGGGGCGGGTGATCGACCCAATATGCCTGACAAAACATCTTGCCAAAGGCGCTGAAACACATTTTGGTTTTTCCGTCGTTGGCATGCGCCGTGACGATGGAAAATATCACCTTATTGCCGATGATGGTCGCCAATTGATATGTGATCAGCTTGTTGTTGCTGCTGGGGCAGATTTGGCGGTTTTGCATCAAATGCTGGCCATTCAAGGCATTGCCATTGATGTCACATCGGGGCAGGTTAGCCATGTTCCTGAAACTGTCGCCCTTGCCGGATTGCGGGCAGGCATCAGCTTTGGCGGTTATTTGACACCGGCACAAGATGGCTTTCACGAGCTGGGTGCCACTTTTGACCGCGAGGGCAATATTGAAATTTTGGCAAGTGCGCATCTTCATAATAAACAGCTTTTGCCGCATGGGCTTGGTGACAGCTTGCCCGATCCTGCCAGCTATGGGGCACGGGTCAGCAGGCGTGCCAGCTCGGCCGATCGCAATCCGGTTTGCGGTAAGATCAATGATGATTTATTCATTTTGGGTGCGCTTGGTGCGCGCGGTTTGACCTTGGCTCCATTGCTTGGCGATATGCTTGCTGCAGAAATATTGGGAATGCCGGTCACGCTTACACGTGATATTAGGCGCGTGCTCGACCCTTACCGGTTTCGCCTGCGGGCAAGCCGCCTACAGGCCTAACATGCAGCGGGCTTCAAACCGCTTGCCATGATCGGTGCATTCGGGACTAAGAAGCGTCAAAAAGGCCGGTGCAATATCATCTGGCTGTGGCAGCGAATCTGGATCTTCACCCGGAAAGGCTGATGCCCGCATACCGGTTGCCGTGCCGCCTGGGTTAATCATGTTGACTCGCAAATTAGTTTGTTCGGTTTCACCAGCCCAAACCCGCCCCATTGCCTCTAGCCCAGCCTTGGAAATGGCATATGGCCCCCAGAATGGAGCAATTCCCTCGGCAACTCCTGATGAGACCAGAACAGCGCGTCCAGCTGGCGCGGCAATCAATAATGGTTCCATCGCGCGAATCAAATGCCATTGCGCGGTCAGATTGACCGTAATGGTACTGTCCCAAATTTTGTCATCAAGATGTGACAAGGGGGTAAGAGGGCCCAGCATGGCCGCGTTGGCCAACAGACCGTCAAGACGACCCCAGCGTCCATGAATCGCTGCGGCAAGACGTGGCATGGCGGCATAATCGGCCATATCAAGTTCAACAATGGTGGCTTTGCCGCCAGCGGCCTTGATGGCATCATCAGCGTCTTCCAAGGCGCCCATTGTCCGGCCAGTTATGATGATTTCAGCACCTGCCTTTGCTACGGCAATCGCCACAGCGCGGCCAATCCCGCGGCTGGCACCGGTGATGAGAATTACTTTGTCTTGAAGATCAGGGGTCATGCTGTACTCGTTTGATTGGCTAGCGGCTATTGCCGTGGGAAACGCGTTTTCCCGACAGGCCGGATGCCAGTTTAATTGGATAATCACCGGTAAAGCAGGCATCGCAGAATTGCGGCCCATCCGGGTTGCGACCAGCCTCGCCCATTGCACGATACAGCCCGTCAATCGAAATAAAAGCCAGTGAGTCGGCGCCAATTTCCTTGGCAATGGCGTCAATATCCAGCTTAGCGGCAATCAACTGGTCTTTATCAGGCGTATCAACTCCGTAAAAGCAGGGGTTTGTCGTTGGTGGGCTAGCGATGCGCATATGCACTTCGGCAGCACCGGCGGCACGCATCATCGCGACAATCTTGCGTGAGGTTGTGCCGCGAACAATCGAATCATCAACAAGAACAACGCGTTTGCCACGAACCGTTGCCGGATTGGCATTATGTTTCATTTTCACACTGTCATTCCGGCCTTGCTGGGTCGGCTGGATAAAGGTGCGGCCAATGTAGTGATTGCGAATGATGCCAAGCTCAAAAGGAATTTTTGCCGCTTCGGCATAGCCAAGCGCCGCCGGCACACCCGAATCAGGGACTGGCACAACCAAATCAGCATCGGCGCGCGATTCATTGGCAAGCTCTGCGCCAATGGCTTTGCGGGCATGATAGACGCCGCGCCCTTCAAGAACGCTGTCCGGACGGGCAAAATAGATATATTCAAAAACGCAAAACCGGCTTTGCTTGGCCGGAAATGGTTTTATTGATTTAATACCGGCCTTGGTGATGACTACCATTTCGCCCGGATCCAGATCGCGCACGATCTCAGCCCCGACAATATCCAGCGCACAACTTTCGGACGCCAAAACATAGGCATCACCCTGTTTGCCAAGAACCAACGGCCGCACGCCTAGCGGGTCACGAACGCCGATCAGCATATCCTTGGCAACACAAACCAGTGAATAGGCCCCTTCAATCTGTTTTAATGCGTCAATTAACCGGTCAGTCACCGTGTCTTGATGTGATCTGGCAACAAGATGAACGATGATTTCAGTGTCTGATGATGATTGAAACAGGCTTCCGGTTTCAACAAGCGATGACCGCAGGCGTGCCGCATTGGTCAGGTTGCCATTATGGGCAAGGGCAAAGCCGCCAAAGGCCAATTCCGATGAAAAGGGCTGGATTTCCAATAACGCGTTTGAATTGCCGCTGGTCGAATAGCGGTTATGGCCAATCGCCACATGGCCAACAAGATTGGCGATATGTGGCGAGCCAGCACCAAAATTCTCGCCAACATGGCCAAGCCCGCGATGTGCGAAAAAGGTTTTGCCGTCAAAGCTGACAACGCCAGCGGCCTCTTGTCCCCGGTGCTGGAGCGCGTGCAAGCCAAGGGCGGTGTTGATGCTGGCCTCATCGGTGCCGAAAATGCCAAAAACCGCACATTCTTCTTGCAAATGATCATCGTCAAAAGGGTGGGTCGTTACCAAACTCATAATCCATGTCCTAAAATCACGACGGCTGAAATAGCATTCAAACGCCAGCCCTGCGCTGGGTTATCAACCAAAACACTGGTTCGCGTCAAGGCGTGCCAGATTTTCAATAATGCGACATATCTGCAATGGGACGTCATGGCCGTAGTTATGCGTTATGTCGGCACTGCTGCGAAATATCTGTTTTGCTAATTGGCCTTTTCGTCACTTAATAGTTTCATGCCGCTACCAAGGGCATCTTTGCCAGCCTCGATTGGGGCATCAAAGCTTTGCGATACCGAATTTGTAGACAAAGGGGCGCGATAGGTCAGATTATCAATCAATTTTTCGCGGTAATCTCTCGGGACAAAGCCAGAGAAATAATGCGCGCTGCGGCTCAAAGCAGGGGTGCTTTGTGAGTCTGTGACAATATCGGGCAAATTATCTTCACCTTCGGCGGCAAAGACCGCTACGACAAACACAATCAGCACAAGCCCAAAGCCACGAATAAACCCAAACAAAACGCCAAGCCAGCGATCAAGGCTGCCAAATCCAACGCGTTTCAGACCCGGGGCCAACAGGCTTGCCAGAATGAACCAGATCACAACCGATGCGGCAAAGGGCAACGCCCATGCCAGCGCCGCGCCAAGACCTTTGACTTGCAGAAAATCAACGAGTGGGGTTTCGATCATGGGCGCGGTGAAATTGGCAACAAGGATCGAGACAACCCAGCCAGCAAGCCCAAGCAATTCGCGGGTCATACCGCGCAAAGTCGATAGGACCGCCGACAATATCAACACAAGAAAAATGCCGTAATCAACCAACGTCAATGTTGCAAAATCGATCATGAAAATCCTTTTTCAGGAAAAACCTTGCGGCCGCCTGAACGGATTATGCGATAGAGCGTCAACTTATACCACCCATAATTTTGATCAATTCGGCCAAGGTCGTTGGTTGCGTCATCGAAATGCCGGTGGTTTTGCCAATTGATTTGCGTGGGCGCGGCATGACCGCATTTTTAAAACCCAACTTGGCGGCTTCTTTAAGCCTTGCTTCGGCTTGTGCCACTTGCCGCAATTCAGCCGATAGGGCGACTTCGCCAAAAAACACCGTCCGTTTCGGTGCGGGGCGACCTGTTACCGATGAAATAAGCGCCGCCGCAACCGCCAGATCAGCGGCTGTTTCATAGATTTTCAGCCCACCAGCCACATTCAGGAAAATATCACGCCCCGATAACGGCACGCCGCACCGCGCCTCAAGAACTGCGGTCAGCATGGCAAGGCGGTTTGAGTCCCAGCCAACAACATTGCGTCGCGGGCTGGCAAGTGATGATGGTGCAACAAGCGCCTCGATTTCGACAAGAACCGGACGGCTGCCTTCAATGCCAGCAAAGACCACAGCACCGGTAACATCATCGCGGCGATCGGCAAGAAACAGCTCGGACGGGTTTGGCACTTCGGCAAGCCCAGCCTCAACCATTTCAAAAACGCCAATTTCGTCAGTCGCGCCAAACCGATTTTTGACGCTTCGCAAAATGCGAAAATGATGTGACCGATCGCCTTCAAAATACAGAACCGCGTCAACCATATGTTCAAGAACACGCGGGCCAGCAATTGCGCCGTCTTTGGTCACATGCCCCACAATCAACAGCGCCACCTGATTGTTTTTGGCGGCTCTGATCAATTCCTGTGCGGTGGCGCGAACCTGCGATACGGTGCCGGGTGCTGAATCCAGACTTGGCAGAAACATGGTTTGAATCGAATCAATAACCATGATGTTGGGCTTGTCGGCGCCATCCATCGAGGCGGCGATATTGCTGGCATTTGTTGCCGTGCCTAGCTCGACACTGGCATTGGCCAGCCCAAGGCGTTGGGCGCGCATACGCACCTGATCAACCGATTCCTCACCCGAAATATAGGCCGCTTTCAAACCTGCTGCCGCCAGCTTGCACGTCAATTGCAACAGCAATGTCGATTTGCCAATGCCCGGATCGCCGCCAATTAAGGTTGCCGATCCCGGCACGAGCCCACCGCCCGCGACGCGGTCAAATTCGCTAATCCCTGATTGCATGCGCGGTGGCGGTTCGGGGCGGTTGTCCAGATTTAGGGCTTCAAGAACAATCCGGCGGCCAGTAACGCGTTTTCCTGGGCCGGATGGCGCTTCTTTACGTTCTTCGACAAGCGTGTTCCACGCACCGCAGTCATCGCATTTTCCGGCCCATTTTGGCGAAACCGCCCCGCATTGCTGGCAAATGAATGAAACTGAATTCCGCGCCATTATGATGCTGCCGTTTTTGTGGGCGAGGCGGCAGGCTTTTCATTTGTCAGTGGCCCCTCCGCCGAGCCTTGAACAAATTGATGCACCTCGGGAACACCACTGTCATTCATCGCTTCGGCGGGGCCAGCCCAGATGATCACGCCATTACGCACCATCGCCACCTTGTCGGCGATACGTCGAACCGATGCCATGTCATGGCTGATGGTTACCGTTGTTGCGCCGAGCCGCTCACGCGCATCAATGATCAGCCGATCAATCACCCCCCCGGTAATCGGGTCTAGGCCTGATGTTGGCTCGTCAAACAGCAGAATTTCGGGCTCGTCAACAATGGCGCGGGCAAGGGCGACGCGCTTTTGCATGCCGCCTGATAATTCGGCTGGATATTGATCAATGACTGATGCGGCAAGGCCAAGCAGGGTAATGGTTTGTGCGGCGATGTCGCGGGCGTCTTTCTTGTCTACCGCCTGCTGATGACGAAGCCGAAAGGTTACATTTTCCCAGATTGGAAGCGAATCAAACAAGGCGCCAAATTGAAAGGTCATGCCAAAACGTCGCCGTAAACCTTCAAGCGCGGCTCGCCCTTGACCCAAAATTTCCTGTCCATCAATCTTGATGCTTCCCTGATCAGGCGTGATCAACCCGTTCAGACATTTCATCAAAACCGATTTGCCGCAGCCCGATGTGCCAATGATTGCTAGCGATTCCTGCGGCGCAACGGTAAGGTTGATTCCCCTTAACACATGATTGGTATCAAATGATTTGGTAACGCCGGATAATTCAATTTTGGGGGTAACAGCCATGACTATCCCCCGAAAAACATGGTTGTGACAATGTAATTGGCAATCAGAATCAAGATTGACGCCGACACCACTGCATTGGTCGTCGCACGGCCGACCCCTTGGGCACCGCGCCCTGAATGATAGCCATGATAACAGCCCATCAGCGCAATTAAAAATCCGAACACTGCCGCTTTGACCAAGCCAAGTGTTACATCCGATACTTCAAGATATTCAAGCGTTCGCGCCAAATAGATCGACGGGTTAAAACCAAGGCGATAAACCCCGACAAGATAGCCGCCAAAAACACCAATCACATCACCAACAAGAACCAGAAACGGCAAACAGATCGTTCCGGCCAGCAAACGTGGTGCAACAAGATATTGCATTGGCCGTGTTGATAACGTGTCTAGCGCGTCAATTTGATCCGTGACCCGCATTGTGCCAATTTCGGCCGCCATTGAGGCACCAATCCGACCAGCAACCATCAATCCGGCCAAAACTGGCCCTAATTCGCGTGTAACCGATAGCACAACGACCGTTGCTACCGTGTCTTCGGCCGAAAAGCGGGCAAAGCCGGTATAGGATTGCAGTGCTAAAACCATGCCCGAAAACAGTGTTGTCAACCCAACAACAGGAAGCGAAAAATATCCAATATCAATGATTTGGCGAAGTAGCTGGTGCCAATAATAGGGCGGTGTGAAAATCCAGCGAACCGCAGTTACGGAAAACAGCGTGATCCGGCCGAATGCGGCAAGAAAATTAAGGGCGGTGCGACCTATATTTTGGACAAAGCCATGCATATGTCTGAAAACCGTACCGGACAACTGAAGAAAAGATCGCTTTTGTTATGCCGATATTTGCCTTTTTTGGCTACAGGAAATTGGTTCGCTTTTTGAAAATTGATGTAAAAGGGGCGCAGCGCAACAATATCGCAATGACCTGGGTAAGGATGCAGGGGGGCTTTTGCCTGAATTAAAATGAACCGCCTTGATAATGCCAATCGGCGCGTTGCCCCAAAGTCGCCATGATTTCATAGGAAATCGTGCCAAGGTCGGCGGCCATCGCCTCAATCGGATAGGCGTCGTGAATTAATGACGCGTATTCAGCACGAAGGCTGTTTTGGTCAAGATCGGTGACATCGACGGTGATGCTGTCCATCGAAATGCGGCCAATGACTGGCGCGGTGTTGCCGCCAATTGAAACGGTTGCTTTACCGCCAAGCTGGCGGCGATAGCCATCAGCATAGCCAACGCCGATGGTTGCAATGCGCGATTGCCGTTGCAGCTCAAAGGTGCCGCCATATCCAACCCGATCCCCCGCGGCAGCCATACGAATTTGCAGGATTCGCGCTTGCCAATCAAACACGGATTGAAGATTGGGGATTCGCGTTTCAAGCGGGTGAACGCCATAAAGTGCGATTCCTGGGCGGGTCATTTGGAAATGGTAATCCGTGCCCAGCAAACAACCAGCACTATTGGCAAGGCTGGCGGGAACACCGGCAAACCAGCTTCGCAATTCATTGAAACTGGCCAATTGCCGCGCATTTACTGGATCATCGGCGAGCTCGCCCGATACCAGATGGCTCATCACATAGGCAATGCCCAGCCCATCAAGCGCGCCGCGATTCTGGATCAACCAATCGGCCTGATCAACATCAAGCCCTAGCCGCGTCATGCCCGTGTCGAAATGCAGCAAGGCTGGCAATGTCATGCCGGTCTTGTTGGCAAAAAGTTGCCAACGGCTTATCTGTTCAAGATCATTGAGAACTGGCACTAATTGATGTGCCGTCAACGCATCTTCTTGACCAATTTGTGCGCCATGAAGAACCATAATAGAAATATCATTTATGCCGATCTTGTTGAAATGGCGTCTCAACTCGATGGCTTCACCAAGGCTTGCCACAAAGAAAAGCGGGCATCCCGCCGCTGCTAAAGCGGTTGCAACAGCGCCGCTGCCAAGTCCGTAACCATTTGCCTTTACCATTGCGGCGGTCTTTGTTGATGGTGCTGATAGGCTGTCGAGAAACCGCCAATTGGCCACAATGGCGTCAAGATTGACAGTGATTGTGCTATCAGCACATCTGGATTGGCGTTTGGTCATAACGGCCTAGAACCCCTCGGGAAGATGGGTGCTTTCGGTCAAATCAGTAAAATGGGTAAAGCGCTTTTCAAAATGCACCTGAACCGATCCTGTTGGGCCATGACGCTGTTTGGCGACAATAACTTCAGCCTTGTTTTCTGAATTCTGCATTTTCCGCAGCCAATCATCATGCCGCAAATTAAAGGTGTCTTCGGACTCTTCCATTTTGCGTTCAGGTTCGCGTTTGTTCAGATAATATTCTTCACGATACACAAACATAACCACATCGGCATCCTGCTCGATTGATCCAGATTCGCGCAAATCGGCAAGGTTTGGCCGTTTGTCTTCGCGCATTTCGACAGCACGCGACAATTGCGAAAGCGCTACAACAGGTACGTTCAAATCTTTGGCAATGGCTTTTAGCGTACGGCTGATGTTGGAAATTTCCTGAACGCGGTTTTCGGATTTGACGCCAAGCTGCGGGGTCAATAGCTGAAGATAATCGACGATGATAAGTCCGAGGCCGGAGGTTCGCTTTAAACGGCGCGCGCGGCTGGCAAGCTGCGAAACCGAAAGTGATGGCGTATCATCAATAAAGAAAGGGGCGCTGGAAATGGCGTTGCTGGCGCTAACGAGCTGATCAAATTCAGCACTATTTAGCTTGCCACGCCGGATTTGTTCGGAATCTACCTGTGCCCGTTCTGATAGAATACGTGTTCCAAGCTGTTCGGCCGCCATTTCAAGCGAGAAAAAAGCAACCGCAACCGCGGTTTCACCGGTTCGCGTTGTAACCGCCGCGTGAAATGCAATATTCGTGGCAAGCGCGGTTTTACCCATGCCTGGACGTCCGGCCAGAATGATCAGATCGGATTTATGCAAACCGCCAAGAAGGTTGTTGAGATCCGTCAGGCCAGTGCTTGTGCCTGATAGATGTCCGTCACTTTTGCGGGCAAGATCAGCTCGCGTAATACTGCCGCTGATCACCGAATCAAAACCGCGAAGGCCAACGCTGGTGCTGTCAGTATCGGCAAGCCGGAATAATTTTGATTCGGCGGTTTCAATCTGTTGATGCGCCGGAACGTCGACTTCGGGATGGCTGGCATCAAGAATCACTTCATCGCCAATCAGAATAAGCTGGCGACGGACATGCGCTTCATGGATGATTTTGGCGTAATCGGGCGCTTGCGTGATGCTGATAACGCCATCGGCCAATTCGGATAAATAAGATTCGGCGCTATCGCTTTGAAAATCGTCACTGTCGGTAAAAAAGCTTTTCAATGTTACCGGATTGGCCAATTGTCCGCGTTCGACGAGCCGCTGCATTGTCGCGAAAATGCGCCCATGAAACGGATCATAGAAATGGTCGGCAAGTAGCCGGTCATCAATCCGTTCAAGAACACTATTATCAAGCAGAACTGCGCCAAGTAGATTTTGCTCGGCCTGCAAATTATTGGGCATCGTGCGTGACGGCGGTGTGCTGCCAGATCCGGGGGAAGTTTTAATATTAGAATTTTCATCAGCCATAGCTTTTTATAGCAGGTTGGATTGACGAATGCCTTTGTTAAATGTGGGGATGTTGGGGATAAGTCAAAAAAAACCGGAGACAGGGCTCCGGTTTTAATTTGATCTGTTTTGAACAGATGATTTTTAGCGTGACTAGCCGGCGCTATCGTCGCCGTCAACTTTACCGGCTTCAGCTGCTTCAACTTCTGCGGTTTCAGCTTCAACCGCCTCTGGCGCGTCATCGGTGATTTCGCCTGTGACTGCAATGCCTGTTTTCAGCTGGGTTTCAGCTTCGGCAAGCGAGCGGGCGATGTTTACGATAATCGTCACAACAACTTCAGGATGAAGCCGGACCCGTGCCTCGGTAAGACCCAGGGTCTTGATTGACCGATCCATGATCACCTGATTGCGGTCGATGGTGAAACCAGCTTCGGTAACCGCATCAGCAATGTCGCGTGACGTGACTGACCCAAACAGCTGGCCCATTTCTGAGGCAGCGCGCACCATGCTGACAGCTAGGTCTTTCATCTTGCCAGCTTCGGTCTCGGCATCATTACGAAGCTCGAGGTTATTGGCTTCGCGCTGAGCGCGTTCGGCTTCAAAACGCTCAGTGTTGGCTTTGGTTGCCCGAAGAGCCTTGCCCTGTGGGATTAGGAAATTACGCGCATAACCGGTTTTCACATTGACGAGATCGCCCATCTGACCCAGCTTTTCGATACGTTCAAGAAGAATGATTTGCATTTTGATGTCTCCTGAATTCTGGCGATGCTTATGCTGTCACATAAGGCATCAGAGCCAGAAAGCGTGACCGCTTGATGGCAGTGGCAAGTTCACGCTGTTTTTTTGCAGAAACAGCAGAGATGCGTGACGGAACGATTTTCCCGCGCTCAGATGTGTAGCGGGCGAGAAGCTTTGTGTCCTTGTAATCAATCTTTGGCGCACTCGGGCCAGAAAACGGGCATGCCTTGCGGCGGCGGTTAAATGGCTTGCGTAAAGCTTCGCGTTTGATTTCCAACTGAGTCATTGCTTAGTCCTCACTTTTTTCGTCAGCGGCGCTGTCGTTGCTTTCAGCTTTGCCTGAATTGCGCTCACCGCTATCACGGTCGTCACGATCATCACGTCCACCGCGTGGTGGCCGCTCGGTCTTCACCTGCATCATAATTGATGGGCCTTCTTCGACCTCTTCAATCCGGATGTTCAAAAAGCGAAGAACATCTTCATTCAAACCCATTATACGCTCATATTCCTTCAGCGCTTCTGGTCCGGTTTCAAGGTTGAACATGACATAATGCCCTTTCCGGTTCTTTTTGATCCGGTAGGCAAGGGCGCGAAGGCCCCAGTATTCACGTTTTTTGATTGAGCCGCCGGCAGATGTAATGATCTCGGCAAATTCATCAGCCATGGTTTCAACCTGGGCTGCAGTAATATCCTGACGTGCAATAAACACGCTTTCATACAAGCGCATGATAACTCCTTCTGGCTTATCGTTGCTGCCACGAGCGGCACCAACTAACCGGTTCCCCGGCAAGGATAAAGTCAATGATGTGTTCGCACCCACGGCATCAAAGCCCCAAGTCCGAGGCGAACCATACACTTTTTCCCCAAAAGTGCAAGCCTGTTTGGCAGAATTAATAGGGCTGTCAAACCTGCCCGATAGCCACCGTTGGCCTTTTGCCGATTATGCAGGGCGGTAAATAGTTGCCTTTGCAAAGCCATCT
>Ga0181557_1002519_pt1 | contig 18827 bp, 8 predicted proteins | sample 011ome_23_FD_148632 | JGI IMG/M metagenome (GOLD analysis project Ga0181557, IMG submission 148632) | Coastal salt marsh microbial communities from the Groves Creek Marsh, Skidaway Island, Georgia - 011506CT metaG (spades assembly) | ecosystem: Environmental > Aquatic > Marine > Intertidal zone >...
ATACTACATGTCCTTCTGCGCGACGACGTCCTCTCGTCTTCTCGTTCGTTTCGTTTCGACCGGCGATAAAAGAAGAAGAAGAAGAGGCGTCGTCATCGTCCAAGCAGCCGCCGTCTCGCCGTCTTCTCATCTCGTTCCGTTCGTTTCGACCAGAGGAGGAGATTTTCCCAGAGATACAACGCGAAGAAGCATCCAAACCGCCGCGTCGCGAAGCATGCCGAACGGCGTGAAGAAGGAAAACCTTCCGCAAAAGATGTGCGTGGTGTGCGACAGACCGTTCACGTGGAGGAAAAAATGGGAGAGATGTTGGGACGAAGTGACGACGTGCTCGAAGAGCTGCAACGCGAAGAGGAAAAAGAACAATCAGAGAGAGAGGGAGAAAGGAGAAGAAGGCACGAGAGGAAGCGCCGAAAACGAAGAAGAAGAAAACAACAACTCGTCGAAAGGAAACAAACGGTGCGATAAGTGCGGCGAATCTCGCTCCATGCTCGTGCGATGTCAAATAGACGAGACGAAAGCGTGGAAAATGATATGCGTGAAAGGGTGTTGGAAGAGCGTTTCCGGCGGCGTGACGGATGGGACGCCGGAGTTTCCGCATTATAAGTACGGCGGCGTGTGGAAGAATCGACGGAAGGTTTCAATGGATGGAGAGGAGAAGAGGATGAGGAAGAAAGAGGAGACGTCGCTGGCGGTGTAGAGAGAGAGGGTCGCGCGCGGTTATATATATTAAGTACATCACATTTAGCAGCGCTTGATATTACTAGTACTATAGTAGTTGTGTATTGTCTAGAGTTACAGCGTAGCGTGTCGCGGGGTCGTTATTATCGTCGTCGTCATCGCGAGACTAACCGTCTGACTTCGTTCAGCTCCTCTATGGAGATTGAACCGTTGCCGTCGGCATCAAAAATCCGGAACAAGATGTCCGTCATTTCCAACAGTTTCTTATATTCAAATCGCTTACCTTTCTTTTCTTTGTTGCACTCGCGGAAGAGTTCGATGAACCGCTCTCGAGTGACTTCGCCGTTCTTCTCTTCTTTTATTTTACGCTCGAACGTTTCCGAACGTCTCAACACTCGTATGAAATCTCGAAACTGTTCGCGAGTGCAGCAGTTATCCTCGTCGGAAAGTTCACGCGCAATGCTCAAATAATCGTGAATTTTTGTGACGTTCGATCGAGTGATGAGCGCGTAGCCCAAGTCTCTCGAGGAGATCCATCCTTTGTTCTCTTCGTCGTAGTGGGAGAACTCCATGTCCACGAGCGTGTCGCCGAGTTCGTTGAGAAAGTTACGAAACTCTCCGAACGTGATTTTTCTCTTCAAATCGTACTTACTATCCGTGCTCTCCGTGCTATCGCTATCGCTATTGCCGTCACTGGTACCGAACCACCCTCTTTTCTTCTTCTTTTGAAAAAAGTGGTTGTAAATCCCGTTCCCGATGCAGTCTAAATTCCCATGATCGATGTGCACTCCGGTCCTGCTCATCAAAAAATCAGCCTTGGCGTTCTTCATTTCTCCACTGCTGCGCATCCGTCGCATCATCATGGCAAACTCCTCCGCATCCAACGCTCCGTTTCCATCCACGTCCGCTTTCAGAAACTCTCTCAAAATCTGTTCGTCCGAAAGTTTCATCAACGTCGTGAAGAACACAAACTCCGGGAAGTTGATCATCCCGTCGTTGTTGGTATCGAAATACGTCGCGATCCGTTCTCCACCGATAAAACTCCTGTTCTTCTTCGACTTCAACACGTTCGTCTCGGTGACATCTTTCCCTTCCACCTCTTCTTCCTGCACCACTTCGCCTTCTAAACTCCCCGATCGAATGTTCGTCTTCTGGTACACCGGTATCGCCGAGCGAATCAAATCTTCCTTCGTCATCATCGTTTCCCCTCGCGCGTTCTTCCCAGACGCGAAATACGCGAACACTTTATCTATGCTGGAGTGTTCTCGCAAGCGGTTCTCGTACGCGAAAAATACTTCCCGCCGGTACTCGTCCGAAACGAGCGAAGCGCCTTTGCCGCCGAAACCTCCAGTCAGTTGCGCTGCAAACTCTCTCGCCAAGGTCACAATCGCATCCACGAAGAATACGCCTCCCTCACTCGTCGTCGTTTTCGTTTTCGTTTTCGCGTCATCCTCACTCGCGAGAGCTCCTTCGCTCCCTTCCGCGGACGCTACGTTCACGGTCGTCGTCGTCGTCGCGGCGGCGGCGGCGCATCCCAAGCCGGCGAGAAGCAGGAGTCTTTTTCCCGAAGATGAGAATTCTTCTCTTCTTCCCCGCTGCTGCTGCTGCTGCTGTTGGTTTCTTTGTGTCGTCGTCTTCGCAGAAACCGCCGATCGATAAAAGCGAACCGTCTCGTTGCTGTTGTTGTTGTTGCGACCAACGAACCGCCGCCGCGCGATGTTAACGATGATCGCGTTGCTGCGAGAAGGAAACATGTTGTGTTTGCGTTTCTTAAAAGTGAAGATATTTTTTTTTTTGAACGGACCTTTCTCTCTCTCATTTGCTGCTATACTCGTGTACTACTCCTATTTTGAAAGACCAAGATCTGTACTCTCTCTCAGATTGGATACCTACCGGTGACGATGCTGGGAACGCGGTGCGGTTCGCTCTGAAACCCTTTGTAAATCCTGGCGAGTCTGGCCGTGGTCAAGAGCTTCCCTTCGATGGAGACGCCGACGTCGGCCAAAGCCATGGCGTCGAGTTTTACGCCTCGAAACTCTTTCGGCGTGAACATGCGCTTGTGCTTTTGGACGGAGGCGTAGAGCGCGTTGACGGCGTAGAGGAGCATGCCTTGGTGGAAGGTTTCGTTTTCGAGGTTTTCTTCGTCGAAGTTGTTTTTGGCGGCGCGAAGGCGCGAGGACGGGGTGGTGTTGGCGTCGAGGGACGCGCCCGGTTCTAAGCGGCGGCGGCGGTGTTCTTCCGCAATCTCTAATCGGCGAATGAGGTCGGAGTCAGAGGCGCTGTTCATTTTTCCTTTCGTTGCTCTTCTCGCCGTTCCGGGTCGCTCGGAAGCGGACGCGTCTTCCGAGTCCGAAGTGTCTCCGTTTGCGTCTTCCAGAGCGCGGTGGCGCTTGGTGAACTCGTCTCGCGTCATTTTCAATCGCATCAAAGAGCGTTCCGCGTCGGCGACTAATAAACGCATCTCTTCCCGCGCTTTGCGTCTCTTTTGAAACGCTCGCGCGGCACCGACGGTTTTTGAAAACGAGACGCTCCCGTATACGAACAAAGTCGCGGGGAAACACGCCATGAGCGCAAAATTCAAACGGTTCGCGCGCATGACGGCGTCCATTTGAAGCAAAGCGTCTTCCATCTCGACTTTCATGACTTGCGTCTGGATGAGTAAGAGTTGCATGAGATCGCCACCGAGCATATTTTGCAGCGGAGCTTTTAATTCTTCCTCCACACGCGCAGTTACGAGCGACATTGGATCAATTTTATTCGCCGTTGTCGCCGCATCACCTGATCCTCCTCCAGATGCTCCTTCGTCGCCGCCACCGCTAGCCATAGCGCCGACCGATTGATACGCTCTCGTTAACGATTCCGAAAACCCTGGTTTCGTGGCGTTTTTAACGTACTCTTTCAACATTCTATCTAAAGACTCCTGCGATTCGTCTAGTCTCGCCGCCGCGTCTTCTCTGTCCCCGGTGTCGAACGCTTTCGTGAGTTCTTGCTTCAACTCTTTCGACGGCGTTTTCATGTACGAATTGAAAAATGTGCGCGTAGTTTCGTACGCCGCTTTTAACGTTTCGTCTAACTCAGTAGATCCGCACAAGGAAGATTTCCGAACGAGTACGATCGCACTGCTCACGCCAACTATCGACAAGAGCGCGATTGGTATCCATCGGCGTTCGTATTTTGTCGGCTTCCGGTGTCTTTCAACCGTGCGATCAACCGCTTTGCGAGCTTTTTCAAATCGAGATTCCGTCTTCACGATGGCTTCCCACGTCGCGTCGTTTTCTAAAGGGAACGGAATTGGTTCTCCTGATTTTGCCATCAAACGCGTGCGAAGTTTATGCGTGACGAACCCTACTGTCGCGCCAGTTCCGCCGTCCGATGAGAAAATGTCGCCGAGAAACGTGTTTTTTATGAGATTCTGAAAGTATGAATTCGATCGCTGCAACGACGCGTTTTGACGTTGTAAAGTCGGGGTAGTGTTGTTGTTTTGCGGCGACGAAGATAAGCGCGACGACGAAGCGTGCGCTTGAGTGGCTGACTTCGGCGAATCCGGAATCTTTGGCGTGCCGCTTCTAGAGACGCTCGAGACGAGCGAATTCGTTCGATTGTGCATCATCCCGGCAAACAACGGCGAATTCGAGATGGTGCGCTCGAGAGAGCTCGACGGTCGCCTCGGAGAGACCGCCTCGTCGTGGTCTTCGCTATCGTGATCATCTTTCCTGTTCCGCTTTGCTTCTGCCGTTTCTTTGGCGTCTGATCTTCTCTTTTCACTTTCGTTGTTGTAGCTGTCGTTGCGCGTGTCTTCGTTTTCATCTTCTTCGTGCTCGGCGTTTAACGTCGCCGCGGTAGATTTTACGAGCTCAATCGCTTCATTAATTCCATTCACGCATCGTTCTACCGCTTCTCTCGTTTTCTCAACCTCTCTCTTTCGCAAATCTTCCTCCGATAATCCTTCATCTTCGTCGTTCTCGTCCTCTGCTAAACCATCGTCTTTCCTTTGATGTTTCCTTCGATTGTAATCGCCGTTGACTAAATTATCCGCTCGCGCGTGTACTCTCGCCACCGCGCTCGCTAAACTCCGCTGCATCTTCCCCAACGCCGCTACTTTTCCGTCAATCACCGCTCTCGCCGGCGGAACCGTCAATAACGTCTCCAACAAATCTTCCTCTTCTCTCTCCTTCTCTTCGCACGTCTTATTCGCGGCATGAGTACCGCCGCTCGACGTCCTTCTCATCGTCGCCGCCGCCGCCGCTGCCGCCGCCGCACCGCTTTTCCTTCTCACGTTCGCAGAAACGTACATTGCCCTCCGTCTCGCCGCGACCGCTTTCCGTTTCACGAACCCTTTCGTCTCCTCCACGAACGCTCTCGGCCCGCACCTCAGCGTTAAAAATAATCTGTGCGAAACGTCTCCGAAGCCTCTCGAAACTTCGTCCCGCTTCTCCTCCCAAAACTCCAGCGACCGCGTCGTCCTTCGTAAATCCTCCAACAACGTCCCGCTGACCACGCGAGCGATTTCCATGCACGCTTCCGCCGCGTGGCCCAAATCTGCCATCGCTGCCTCCTCGTTTTCGTAAATCAACAATTTTCCAACATTTTCCTCCTCCTCTTCTCCTTCTCCTTCTTCTTCTCGGAGTAAAGACGACGAAATGGCAAACGCGTCGCGCCACCACAGCGCGGACGGCCCGATCAGCGAGTTCCCGCTCTTCTGTTTATCGAACGCGACCGGGATGGATATTTCCGGTTTTCGTCGCAACGACTCGAGAAGGAAAGCGGCGAGAGAAGAAGAAGAAACCGACGAGTGACTTTTTTTCTTCGCATCATCGTTTCTCTCTCTCGTCTTTTCGTCGTCGTCGTCGTCGTCGACGGTTTCGTCTTCCCCCTCTGAAAACAGAGCTTTTCGAACGGGCGCGGTGGTGGGCATTTTTGCTTTCTTTCTTTTTCGGCAGAGCGCGTCGCGTTGCGCGCGTTCGATGCGATGCGCGTGTATCGGAAAGAGGGAGAAAGAAGCGCGCCGCTTTGTTTTTGTGAAGACTTGTGTTAGTTAAATGACGCTTTTGCAAATATGAATATTTTCACTCGATGTGTGTGTCTAATGTATAAGGAAAAACACTTTCTCTCTCTCTCTCTTTCTGTTTCGCGCGGAGAAGAAGACAAAGAAGGAAGGAAACAGCGCGCGCGCGCGTATGGTTTGGTTTTTTTTAGAACGCGCAGCCGCTTCTGTCCACGACGTTGCAGTGGTAGACGTCGCCGATGTGCGCCGTGGCGTTGGCCACCGCGCCGGCTTGGGTGGACATCGCCTGACCGAGAATACCCAACCACGCCAACATCGCCAATCGTCCGTGCTTTAATTCTCTAATCTTCATCAAATCCAAATCTTCCTTTTCGGCGTAGTTGAACGGGTCGAATCTTCCGCCCGGGTACGCGTCGTTTTGCTTCAACCCGTCTTGGAACGGGTTCTCGAGCAAACCCGTGCGGTACGCCTCGGCGCCGCCGAGCAACAACGTCTCGATGAAAATCAAACCGAACAACGCTCCGGTTGGGCTCGATTTGAAATCTCCGAAGCCGGCGTACGTCAATTTGCACGAATCAATCGTGCATTCCTTCCCGGCTTCCCACCACGGCCCGGCGCCGGCGTTTTCTTGCGCCCACACGCCCGACACCGCCAGCATCGCCCAGCGGCCGTGAATGACTTCAATGTCCGCGTTTTTGCGATACTCTTCCTCGGTCATGTTCGACCACTCCGCTGGAACGCCTTCTTTCGAGTTTGGAAACGAACCCCACTCTGGGTAGATGGTGGTTTTCAACCACTTCTTATCCTGGCCGAATCCGATTTGCGCGGAGACGGAGACGTTTCTTCTCGTCGTCGTCTTCTTCGCTTCTCGGTGCGATCTCAATTGCTTCCCGACGAACGAGGATGTCGACTGCGTGCAGGTGGTGGTCATCATTTTTTAAATATATTATAATATATAGTCTCTTTGTTTTTAGAGGTGGTGCCTTTCGTGCGCGAGAAATCAAAAAACTCTCTTGGGCCGTGTGTTGTGTAGATGCGTGCTGTGCGGTGAGTTATGAGGGACGGTGTGCTTTTCAATCTCTCTCGTTCTCTCTCTTTGTGTTTCCAGAAGAAAGCAAATTCAGAGCTTTTTTTCCCCACACAAAATAATATCTTGCAACCGAATATCATATCGATCGATAGCACCGGAGAGAAACGAGAGACCAGGAAATCTCTTCTCTCGTGCGTGATAAAAGAGATCAAAATTTTGTGCGCAAACAAACAAAAAACAAACAAACAAAAAAAAGATTTTCCAAGTTTTTGGATGGATGGAGGCAGAGTAAAGAAGGCAGAGAGCGCACTTTTAAATTTTTTTGTGTGTGTTGCGTGCCGATCTTCCTCTCTGGTTCGGTTGTTCCGTGTTCTTCTGTTTAGTATTATTATGTTATTAAAACTCCATCTCTTTCACTCTTCTCTCTCTCTCTCTCTCTCAATTCACTCCTCTCTTTTTATTTCTCGTTCTTTCGTACTCTTTTCCTCTCTCTTTCTCTTCTTTTCTCTCCTCCGCTTTTCGTGGCGGGTCTTGACCCGCCGCGAACGTCGTCGGAAACAAAGCGCGCGCGCAAAACTCTTCCTCTCTCTCTCTCTGTCTTTGGTCAAAAATAAAAAATTACAAAGCGTTCTTCACCGCGGCGACGGTTTCGGCGTCCAAAGCTTTGATTTCCTCTAACATGGCAGCAACCTTGGCCGCTCTGGCTTCTTGCATGACGGCAGAAACGATTTTATCTCCGTTGGAATCCACGTAAGATTTGACTTTCAAGTCGTCGTCCCACTTGCAACCGCCGGAGACAACGGCATCCTTGACGATTTCGGAAACGGATCGAGACAATTTGGCACCGGCTAACTTGGATTCGCACGAATCGATGAGCGCGTCGATGGATAATCGTCGCTGTAATCTGTTGTAGAAGTATTCTCTGGCTTTTGGCCACTCGACGACGCCATTGATGACGCCCTTGGCGAACATTCTTCCAGATCGATCGTGCAAATCGGCAAACTCGTGCGCGACTTGCGTGTACATCGGCAACAACTGGTTCTCTCGCTTCTTGATCGCATCGTGGTTGGCTTCCGGGTTCTTGTCCAATTCCATCAATTCCGGATCCATTCTATGCATGGTCGCGAGTTGATCTTTTTGGCGGAACTTGACCTCACAGATTCCCGGTGGTTCTAAGATACCACCTCGAGACTCCGTGTCGGCGAACATCTCCATCTTCTTCAAGTTGATGGTTGGATCGACGACGACCCAAGCGCCACCTCTCAATTCGCCGTTCGGCGGAATGTACACGAAGACTGGTTGCTTGTACTCTCTCAACTCGTCGACAATCATCGCCCCGAATTTCAAAATCTCGCCGTACATATCTCTCGTACCGCCAGAGAAGCCTCTCCAGTTCGCAAAGATGATCAACGGCAAGTTTTCACCCTTGTTGAAATCTCGAATCGCCGTGGCCGTTTTGTGCGCAGAGTCTGGAAACCAAACTTGACCAGCTTGCGCTAAAACAGCCTCGCGGGATTCCGGGTTCGCCGGATCCGCTGGGATGCGTTGTTCCATCAAGCGCGTCTCAACCGAGATGACACCCATCGGGATGCCACCCAATCGAGCGCGGCCGACGACGACGGATTTACCCCAGTCCGGTAAAGTTTCGGTCCACGAATCCTTATCGAAAAAGCCGGAGATGTAGTCACCAGTTTCCGGGTTCGTCATACCAGCGAGCATGTGACGCGGATCGTACGGCGTCTTCGTCGGCATAAACTCAATCGCACGACTCACTGGATCAGACGTTGGTAACGCCGGCGCCTTTTCGATGGTCGTCTTCGGCGTGTACGACAACCATCGGATGATGGCATCGACGCCGGCTTGATCGTCTTCGACTTGCAAGTGCGAAACGCCGTTCGGCATCATGACTTGCGGACCACCAAGTTGGTCTTGGGAAGTGTACACTTCCTTCCCGAGCAACTTGTTCAAGGCCAAGTAGCCAGTTAAAATCATCGGACCGTTCTTCATTTGAATATTTCTTTGACCTAATCTGTTCAAGTACGCGCCGATACCGACAGATCGACCGGAGATGTACGACAAAGTAAACGCTTGATCGTACGCCGCAGACTGCTCGCCGGCAATCATACCGGAACCTCTCAAGTTCTCGACGCCGATGCCGTGAATTTGGCCGATGATATCGTTCAACTTCATGCGCGTTTCGCCGCCTTCGTTCACTTTCTCCGCGTTGACCGTGCCTTCCGGGAAGTTCTTGTAATCCTCCTCGGTGAGGTAGAGGTACTTGAAGCCCATACCCGGATTGGCATCGTCAATCCACGCTACTTTGAAGTACGGCTTCAACTCCTCGACTAAACCGATACGGGCACCAGAGTTACAGGCCAAGAAGACTCTCGGGATATTATTTTCACGGGCGTATTGAGAGACGGCAAAGTAGAAGTCATCCTCCTTGACGCCAAACGAACCAGACATCACGGTGCAATCGTTTCCGACAAACACAACTTCTCTACCTTCCGGATACTCGCACGTCTTCATCGTGCATCTCCACGCAACCATGCCGATTTTGTTTTGACCCGGGACGCTTTCCTTCGTCCACGTCAATTCTTTCGTGTTCTCGTCAAAGACCGCTTCTTCCGCTTGGAAGAAGTTTTGCGGAACAGAACCACCGCCGACAGAGGCGATTTGCTTTCTCCACGCCGCCAACATCGCTTTTTCAATCAAACCGAGGAAGTCATAGATGTACGTCGTCCCGATGGCTCTCGCGATCGCTCTCTTGTTTTGCAACGGACCAGCCGATGGGTACGGCTCAAAGAAGCACGCTTGGTCGTTACCGTCTTCGCCAATCAAGCAGAATTGTTCGGCACGTCCAGAAACCGGCTCGAGGTACTCTCTATACATGTCTACCTTCAACCAGTTACCGGACATGGACGTAGCCATGATACGAATCGGAGTCAATTCTTTGCTCACGCGGAATCGAAGCTCAATCTCATCGACGGACAAGTTCAACAATCGAGTTGAGTTGGCGGCGATGTACTCCGAAACCTTCTCCTTCAACAAGTGCGATTGCTTCGTGAAGTCGCCCTCAACCTCAGATAAATAGTTGATGTAAATTCTAGTGGAGTTGCATCCTTTCGCTTTTGCATCCATTCTCGCGATGTCGATCGCGTCCAAAGCCTTGTCCAAAGTTCTTTCCAAACCACCGGACATGGTGTCTTTGCTGTGCGCAAGTCTTCTCAACAACATATCTTTCGCTCTCGTGCCGGCGGCTAAATCACCAACGTAAATGTGCAAGTCTCTGTTCACCGTCGGTAACCTCGTCAATTTGTAGTTCTCTAATCGGACGAGTTCGAGCAAGTGCAACACCGTTGGTCGCTCGCCTCTGTAGAGCGGATCTTCGGCGTAGTCCTTGTTCACGTGCCACGTGCGGTAGACCGGTAACGCAAACTTCTCAAACACCAAGCAGTTGACGAATTTCACGTTCATCGCCTTCAATTCGTCCTTGTGCTTCGCGCAGACTTGGTCCATCTTCAAAGACCAATCGCCGTCGTCCGGCTGCTCTGTTTGCGCGATGTGCAACACCGGCGGGCCGGTGGCGTCGCCGTGGGCCGCCTTCAACTGCGCCAAATACGAACCAAAGTTTTGTTCAACCTCGGCAATATTCTTCGCGGTGACGAGCAAGCCGGTTCGTACGGGGGAATCGTCCGGATACGTGCGGAACTTGAACTTCCAGGTCATCGCGTTTCCGCTTTCAGCTTTGGAAACATCGAGAATGTTGTGGGCACGGTAAACGCGGCGCGCGTACGTAGTCATAGCATTCTTGCGAACCATTTCGTCTTCGTCTTCAAACAAAGACGGCAACAAATCGACGGCCAAAGTGGGCGACTCCGCGAGCGCTTGCAAATCGCCAGATTCCGCTTCGCCCCACGGTCGCATCAACTTCTTCTTCCCGGCGAGAAGTTTACGAAGCTCGGCGACTCTCTTGTCGAGAGACGGTAATCGTCGCTCTTGCAAGATGGCGTTCGCGGAAAGCGCAACTTCCCCGTAATCACCGCCTCGAAGCTTGGACAATCGCTTGATCGACGCTTGGAACGAATCCGAGATAGGCGCGTGATCGTCCGCCCATGAAATCGGTCCTCTCGCGATGACTCTTTGCGGCAAAGTTGGCGCTTGCAAGAGCAAGTTCAAAATGAGTTTCGATCGTTCCTTCAACTTCGAATGCGCGCGAACTTGCGCCAAGACTGGATTCAACGCATTTCCAGTTTTACCCTTGATCAACGTCGCCATGACAGCGTCCATTGATTTGGATTCAAAGACGCTCTCGACGTCCAAGTATCGCTGCACGATGGCTTCCATAACCGAAGTAGCTTTTTCCCATCGCGTTTGGCCGTCGCTTTCGTCTTGTTCCGTGAACGCCGAGTACAAGTTGGAGAGAGCTTCGTCGACGTCGCCGCCAAAGCCATCGAGAATCTTGTTCACGCGATCAACCGCCGCAGCGAGTTTCTCTTCCGCAGTGGCCGCCGGTTCATCCACCGAACCCATTCTGAAGTCGCCACTAAAGTTGATGATCTTCTTAACTTTCGATGGGTCCTTCAACGTGAGGTTCGCGAGTAAGTCACCCGCGCTGATCACCGCGCCAGCAGTTTTCGCGTGCGAGATCTTCCCAGATTCTTGCGCGATGAGCGGCATGACCATCTTCATCGCCTCGGCTTCAGCGTACGGCTTTCCGGCTTGGACTTCTGCGCCATCTTCTTGCAAGAAGCGAATGAGTTTACCCGTGACGTCCGTTCTCAACTCAGACGGATCAAACAACGTCGGCAACAACCACGTTTGGCTGTCCAAAGTCATGCGAAGACCCAACGGTTCTTCCAAACCGTCAATCTCGTGCGTAACACCGCCGTAAATGGCAACCAAAGTGCCGTCATTGCGTCGAAACATCTTCGCCACGATGCTCTTTTCGCCGATAGACATCTCGTATTCGTCCGCGCCGACACGGGTGCAAGTGAACTCGTACTTCGTATCTTCGTAGGCGATTTCAACCGGAAACGACGTCAACTTCGCGATGCCTTGCGTCGACACTTGACCTTTTTCCCACGAGGAGAGAAATGCTTTCTCTTCTTTTTCCGCATGGTTGAACGCTCTGAAAAGCGCAGCACCGAGACAAATGGCGTGCGGATCGTTCACCAACGCGATCGATCGTTCTTTGATCAAGCCGTCCAACCACGAGGTATCGATGGTGTTATCTTTGAACGCTTGCGTTTCCAAAAGCTTGACGAGGTATTCAACCGCCGTGCGAATTTCGCCGCGCACAACCATACCTTTCAACGCCAAAACCAACGCTTTTCGAGCCTCTTCTCTCGTCTTACCCGATGCAAAGATGTGACCAAACTGTGAATCAGCGAATTCGTGGACGCCGCCGTTGGCGCCTACGGAAAAGTAACCCCAAACCGTCGGGGTCGACTGGAAGTGCACTCTTTCGATGCCACCGGAAGTCGGCTTGAAGCCTTCATCCGGGTTTTCAGCCGTGATTCTCGCCGCAATCACGTGGTTTTCAATTGGTTTGTACTCTTCGTTCATGAAGTCGATGGTGTCCGTGCCATCCACGTCTCTTCCGTAGAATCGTCTCACGTCTGGCATTCTGTGAAGCGGGATACCCATGGCGACTTGCAACTGCGTCGCCGGCATGTTGACGCCGGTGATACCTTCCGTCACCGGGTGTTCAACTTGCAAACGCGGGTTCAATTCCAAAAAGAAGTATTTATCCGTAGCGGCGTTGTAAAGATATTCAACCGTACCGGCGCCAATGTAGCCAATGTTTTGCGTCAATCTTTGCGCGGCTTTTTCCATCTCGCGGAAAATATCCGGCTTGGCGATGATCGGGGGACCTTCTTCGAAAATCTTCTGGAAACGTCTTTGCGTGGAGCAATCGCGACCGTTAAACGCGATAGCGTTACCGTGCTCGTCACCAACGATTTGAACTTCCAAGTGTCTCGCTTCCGTGCACAACTGCATCATAAACATCGGCGAGCCCGGAACTTCCGCCTTGACTTGGTCAAAGTTAGAAATCAATTCCTCCTTGTTCGCGGACATGCGGATACCTTTACCGCCACCACCTTCGGAGGCTTTCAACATGACCGGGAAACCAATTCTTTCCGCCGCGGCAACACATTCGTCAACCGTTCTCACCATGGCTTTATCGAAAGTTTCTTGCGGAATAGTACCTTCCGGCGTCAAGTTGGCGACCAAACCATCGCCGGACCACGGAATCGACGGTACCTTTGCCGTTTGCGCGAGAATATTCGCCGCAATCTTGTCGCCAAGCACGGACATAACCGGTGCTGTTGGGCCAATGAATTGGATGCCATTTTTCTTCAAAGCCGTCGGTAATTTCGGATTTTCGGAGGCGTGCCCCCAACCTGGCCAGACGCCGTCCACGCCTTCTCTCACCGCAATTTCTGTGATCAAATCAACATTCGCGTAGTTGTTCAGGTTCTTACCGCCCGGAACTTCAATAAAGTCATCCGCGTAACGAATAAATTCAGCGTTCGCCCCGATATCCTCCGGCGTGGCCATAGCAACAAACTTGATGGCATTCTCGTCGCCCAACTCGTTGTACGCCCATCTTCGCATGGACAAAATAGCCTTGGTCGCCGCCATACCGTTGTTCGCGATGAGCACTTTTCGAATCACTCTTTTACCACCTTTGTTCGCGACGTACTCCGCCAATTTATCCGACGCAGATGCCATGGACGACTGCTCCGGCTCTCTCACCGCTTTTGGAGTCATGCTATTTCTTCTCGCCGCCGACGCCGAATCTCTCGGCGACGGGACCACCACCGGAAACGCGCTCTGCGCCGTCGTCGATGGCCTTCGAACCGCCGCTCTCGCACTCATGGAGCCTTTGGAAGAACCATCACCGAGGACTGCACGTCGTGTGATTATTAGAAATGAGAAGGGTGGAAAGTCAGCATAAATGTTTGACCAGCGACGACGCGCGCGCGAAGGGAAGGGAAAACGAGAAAAAAATTTTGAGACGTATATCCACATCAGAACGAGAGAAAAAATTGGATAAAATGATGGATAAAACCGACTCAGCACACGCTTTTGAGAGATAAATTTTGCAGAAACGCAAAGTTCTCTCTCTCTGACTCGCGCGCGGTGGTCGCTTTCCCGCACACCGCGCGAACGAATCCTCGACGTTTACGCTCGAAAATACGAAACTGGTATATTTTACGCACACGAACTCCTCTTCGTTTGACCGGTAACTCCACTGAGCGACGCTCGGACGAGCGATGATTGCGCGCTCATTTTTTATATAATGACTGTGTAAAAGCCGAGGGAGAGAGAGAGAGATGGTTGTTAGACTTTTGAACCAGAGAGAGAGACGAAGAAAAAACAAGGGGAGAACAAAAAAAAAAAAGAAATCGCGCGCGCGCGTAAAGGAAGAAACCGCGGTCTTCCGAACGACAACCTCCACCGTAAACCAAAAGTGCGCGCGATTCGATCGTTCTGTCTTCCAACCGCGGTCGATTTTCGGTCGTTTCGCGTTCGTAAAAACGCTCTCAACGCGGCGACAGAATTTTTCTCTCTCTTTCCGATTGGTTTTTCTTCCTTTAACGAGAAAATTCCATTGCCCGGGGGCGATAAAATCAGAAAAAAAAAACAAATCGAAACGCGCGCGCGAATATCTCTCTTCGTTGCGCCGCTGCCGTACCTCTCTCTCTCTCTCTCTCTCTTTATATATATATAAAAAAATCTCACTCAGACAAAACAACCCGATGTGCCCTTCGTCTTTAGTGTCCGGTTGGTTTGTCGCGTGTGTCGTTGTGAGGCGCAAAGTGTCGAATTTTTCTCTCTCTGTTTTTTTTTTACTTTTTTTGTGCTCCTTTCTCACGGTGCTGCTTTTTTGCCCGGCGCATGTCAGAGAGTGCATTTTGATCGGAGTGAGAGAGAGAGCGGCCGAGAGACGAAACTTTTGCGGTTTGAAGCGAGAGAATCTGCCTCGGTCAGAGAGAATTCCGACGCCGCGCGAGCGTCACGCTCCAAAAAAGATTCACGGCACAACACACTTTCTCTGTCTGTCTGTCTGTCTGTCCGTGACGAATCGCATAAAGATTTAAAAAACAGAGATGAAACGATAGAAAACGGAGAGAAAGAAGGCGGGTGGGGATGATTGCGCGGCAGCAGCAGCAGCAGCAGCAGCAGCGGATGGCGTCGAGCGCGCTCGCGTCGACGAGCAGCGGTGGGAAACATTTTCGGCAATCGAATTCTTCTTCGTGGAGGAGGAGGTTGAGAAGAACAACACCGACGTCGACGACAGCAACAACAACAAAAACGCGGAGCAGTTCGGATGCGTTCGCGTCCAGTTCCTCTTTTTCGCGTCTTCGAGGAAGGAGACGAGCGGCGGTAGCGGTAGCGGCGAAGATGCGAGTGGACGAAAACTGGGAAGAAGACGAGAAGGAAGAGGACAGATTACGAAAAGACGAGGACTTGGAACTTTTGAGAGATTTGATGATGGAGGAAGACGAGGACGAGAGCGACGAGGACGAGGAATTAGGGACGTATGGACGAACGAGCGAGGAAACTGTATTAATTACGCCGAGAGCAAAATACCGCGCTCGAATAGACGCGTCGCCGGATGCCACGTGGGAAGCAGTTTCCGACGCGAGTTTGTTTAGTACGTTCGCGCCAAACGTGCGAACGTCGCTGCGGAGTTTTTCGAGCAGCGGCGGCGTGTCCACGTACCGCCTCGCGAGCGACTGTAGAGACGAGGTGATTCTGTGCGCTAACGCGATGAGAGGCGAAATTTTCTTGGAGGTAGTTTTGTTGCCGCCAGAAAAGGCGAAGATGTCTCCGTCTTCTTCTCAACTGGTGTCGTCGAAAAACGATAACGCGAGCAGGAGAAAGAAACAACCCGAGGCGCCGACGATTTCTCGAACGCTCACGTTTGCCAGTCGAGACGTGGACAGACGAAACGGAGAGTTTGAGTGTTTCGGAAAGATTAAAGTTGCGAGATTAAAATCAGCCTCGTTTGCGTGTGAGTTGTCGTACGAGTGTGAAATTCGACCGACAAAGTACCCGGTTTTAAGAAGAGCTTTAGAAAGGGCCATGAGACAATCGTTTGAGGAGATTGCGACGGCGATTAATCAACGCGCTAGCTCGATTCAAAGGGCAAAGTTGAACGCACCTTTCTTAGATTTAGAGGCTTTGAACTGGAACGAAGCCGGAGGGGAGTTTTATTACGTGGACGAGTTTGACGACGACGGATATTTCATCGGTCGAAGGAAAAAACGAAGAGATGGAAGATTGACAAACGCAGGGTTGAAGCCAGAAAATTACCTAGGATTGAGCGAAGTGAACGTGCCGTTAGCGCAGCAAGGAAGAGACGAGAGTGGCGACATCATCAATACCATCAACAACAACAACAACAATTCTAACGCTAAGAAAAAAATGATGTCCATTTCCGGTCGTTCTCGACCTCCAACAGTGAGAAGAAACGTCATGCCGCCGGCTGAAAACCTTTCCTGGCAAGCCGCGCAAGGTAACACGACGTCCGGTGCGCAAGGCGGACGATGGTTCGACGAAATCATTGACGCAGATGCCGCCGAGGATTTGTCGACGTCGGCGCCTGGATCGATCGAAGTGCACAACAGAAGGTACGACACATCCGCGGTGTATCACCGACGAACGTTGAGCGCTGTGCGCATCGAAGCACCACCGTCTTTAGTCTGGAAAGTACTCACGGCGTATGAATCGTTGGCAAAATTCGCCCCGAATTTAGTGCACTGCGAGGTCTTACCGAACGCAACTCTCGGCGGCGCCGTACCAGGAGGAGGAGTGGCACGAGGCACGGGTAAAAATTTGAAACGCCTTCGATTTGTGTTTCTCAAACACTGCCTGTGCCACGCGATTTACGAATCGGTAGGCGTCGACCTGTCGCAAAAAGATGAAGAGGGTGAAATACAGTTTCGCGTTTCGAGAAATCAAAGAAAAGACGGCGTTTTGCAAGGCAAATTTCTAGTCGTTCCAGCTAGCGATTCGAACGACGATGACGAAGACGACATGGATAGCAGTGCAACTCTTCGATCGTTTGACGAGACGTACGACGGCGCGGTCAACGTATCTAAACTTGACCGCGCTGATTTTAACGACTTCAACGACGCGCCCTCCCGCGAAGAAGCCGAAGCGACGATATTAAAATTTGCCATCGAAGGTATCAATGCCAAGGCAAATTACAAAGACGGAAGAGCACGCAAACCGCCTCTGGACGAACGACAAGTCGTCGACGAGACGATTGAATTTTTGACAACGTTACGCGCGCACATTGAAGCGATATCGCTGGAGAAAGTCATACCGCTCGTCACCTTCGACAACTCTGTGCGTAAGCTTAACATCGTTCCAGAACTAGACCAGACGAACCAAACGATCGCCGAGTTCATGCGTTTAAATCCAAAATTAGACGAGGAGCAGGAAGATTCTATCGATGCGACCATTTCGAGAGACGACGAGGAGTTGACCATCGCAGAGAGAGCAAAACTGTATGGATTAACCGAAGCTGCGATGAAACAGACGGCAAAAGCATCCTCTGAGAAGAACGAAAAGAAGAAAAACACGTACGATAAGAAAACGTTCGACGAGGACGAAGAGAAAGAACTCCTCGACGCGTTGAGAGCAGACATCGAAGCCTTCAACGCGACTGTGCTACTGAAATCGAACGATGACGGCGAAACGGAACAACAACAACAACAACAAAGAATACCGCAAAAGCTCCTCTTGCGAGAATACGGCAGAGAAGATTTGGAAAGGCGCATTCGCGAGCTCGGTGGCTACAAAATAGTCTCGGAAAAGTTCGGATGGGATAAGAACATGCCCAAACCGAGAGGCTATTGGCGAGATTTAGAAAACGTGCGCGTAGAACTCGAATCGTTTTTAGAGTCTGTGGAGTTACCTCTGGATGAGTTACCCTCGCGAGCTGTGTTCGTCGAAAACGGGAAAGAAGACATCTACCAATCGTTTCGATTCCACGGTGGTGCGACTGAAGTCGCCATAAAGTTAGGATTAGTCGGCAAAACGAAACAACAACAACAACAACAACAACAACAACAACAACAACAACAACAACGGAAAGAACCGCGATAGGACACGACCCGAAAACAAAGATTATTGTAGGCATAAGATGTATTTATATTTTATATGTACTAGGACTGCACGCTGCATGCACACATGCATTCAAATCAAAACGACATCAACTCAATTACTCATTCAATTACTGCACAAAACACGCGTAAATATCCCCTTGCTCGTCCACCATGACTGGATACACGCCTAAATCCACCGGCGTCTGGTTTTCTTTCAACTTACCCAATAACTTTCTCGGCAACGTGTCTTGAGGACACCACTCGATGACTCTCCCAGTCGTCAAATCGTAACTGGTCCCATCGAACGGAGACCTAATGGACGCACCTCCCGGGCCGTTGAACAACTCTCCATCGATGAGCGGATATTTATACGCGGTCGAGTTACAATCGCACACGTAAATCAACTCTCCCACTCGCACCACGCAAAAGTTGCCATTCGCTAACGTCACCGCTTTTATATTCTTCTTCTCGTCAAACTCCGAGAGGTTTAAAATCTTCAAAAACCCTGGCGGAATCTTCCCTTTGTTAAACTCCTCGGCCATTTTCTTTCCCTCCGCGCTCGCTTTCGTCGCTTTCGGTTCCTTCTGTTTCTTCTCCTGCCCTTCGATTTCCTCGCTGATTATATCTGAAATGCCTTTGCGTTTCCCTCGCGCCATCGCCTCTGGATGATTTCTTCGCATCGTTCTTCTTTGCGATGATGACTTTCTCGAAGAAGAAGAAGAAGCGAAGCGAGACGTTCTCGTCGAAGAAGAGACGGACGCGGTGAACGAAAGCGACCGCTGCATCGTGTTTCTCTGCTTATTCGTCGTGTGCTTCTGAAGCGTGGATGATATAGATAATCCACGTGGTTGTGCGTGTTCCTAATAAAAAGGCGACGGAAAAAAGGAAATGTGCAAAACAAAAAAAAATATTTAGGGTTTAGGGTTTAGGGAATATTTTGAATTACTCGTAAAACAAAAAATCTGTTCGTTGCAAAAAAAAAGGG
>Ga0181557_1002522_pt1 | contig 18818 bp, 26 predicted proteins | sample 011ome_23_FD_148632 | JGI IMG/M metagenome (GOLD analysis project Ga0181557, IMG submission 148632) | Coastal salt marsh microbial communities from the Groves Creek Marsh, Skidaway Island, Georgia - 011506CT metaG (spades assembly) | ecosystem: Environmental > Aquatic > Marine > Intertidal zone...
GAACAGCGGCAAGTCCAGCGTTTCAAGTCGGTGATACAAATTCTGGATTTTATGACAGCGGCGCAAATATGGTCGGTGTAGCTTTAAACGGTGTTCTGGAGTACGACTTTCAGCCAACCCAGCTGGATTTAAACGGCAATAACATTATTGATGCTGGCACTATCTCTAGTGGTGCTATTACAAGTACAAGTTCTATTACTGGTAAAACAGGAACATTTACAGGTCAAAACGGAATTGCACTAGAAGTCAATAGTGGAACTACTAATGTAGTTGCTAACTTTGAAAGTGGTGATGCTACTGTATGGATTAATTTAAAAGATAGCGATTCAGGAACTTATGGAACTCTGCTAGGAGCAGAAGGTGGATTATTTAGACTTAGAACCAATAACAATGATTCAACTACTGATTTAACAGTAGATACTTCAGGAAATTTGTCGGTTTCAGGAACTATCTCTAGTGGTGCTATTACTAGCACGAGCAAGGTAAGCGCCGCCACTAACTATAGCTATGGAGGACTCAATTACCATTTTGTCTTGCAGGAAGACACTAACGATTCGTATATCGGAAACGTCAACGGCCATACTTTAATAAGCTCTGGTGGATATTACTACGGAGCAGAATTGAGGAAGTTGAATCCAAGCCAAACTTCATACTCTGGCCTTCTTTTATCGCAAAATGGCAGCTTGCGATTTGAGCAGATTATCGGCGGCGATGCGGGAGATGAAGAAACTGCGAGCGTTCCATTTAGCATAGGGACAGATGCCGTTTCAACAATTACGCACATTAATACCGGAAACGTCAACGCATCTACAATTCACGGAAGGAATGTTGGTCATGTAGAGCAAGACTATTTATTCGCTATTACTGACTGGGATACTAGCGAATCAATTCGCAAAAAATTCAACAGCACTTCCACTGCTTTTACCAAAGTAGATGATTCTACCGCGCCAGCCAGCGGAGTGTTTCAAGTTGTTGGTACTATACAACCGCAATCAATTGGGGAATTAATCCCTTTAGGTGAAGAAGATGAAATAATATTTGAGTGTTGGGCAAAATATGTTTCAGGTGGAGATTCGTCGGGTTTGTTTTACGCTGGAAGCTCTTTTTATAACGGGAGTCAAGTTTACTTAGGAAATAATCAAAGATACTGGGGCGCAAGTGCCAATGAGTTAGATTCGACAAATGGCACTGCTTGGAGACACATTAGGGGCGTTTTGAATGTTGCTGAATTGCGTTTGAACAGCACCGTTTCGACCGCCGAATATGCAAGGCTATTGGTTTTATTTAACTATACTGCAAATGCTAATACGACAAGATATTGCGGCTTTAAATTCTACAGATCAAGAAAGACAGTTACTTCCCTTTATCACACATCAAACGCGAGAGGGACTAAAGGATTCAGCTCTGACTGGGAGGGAACGCAGACCAAAGTCATTGATGGGTCTGGGAATCTTTATACAACTGAATATCTTTACCATTCTGGGGACACGGATACTTATTTAAGATTTTTAACTAATCAGATTATTGTAAAAACTGGGAACGCTGATGCGATAGATATACATAGCAACGGCAATATGTATGTTCACCGTCCGGTCATACAATATGACCCGACAACTTGGGTCACTGACACCTCGCTTACTCTACACAAAGCGACTAACAGCAACGGCATAGGTATTCTTTTTAGCGATCACGTTCCCACTGACGGTGGGACTAAGCAGACTGGAAGTCTTACATATTACCATGCAGATGGTTTTTCTTATGGCTCAGGAAACACGTTTGTTTTTGCTAGTAACCAATCAACGCTGACAGTTTTAGCTGATGGCAAGCTGATGTTTAATGAAGGTCTATACCTTAAACCCGCATCGGGCACTGGTGCAGGGACACAGATTATTACTTCTTCAGGTAATCTGACCAATATAGGAAGCATTTCTGCATCAGGCCCAATAACGATGGGATCAGGCACCGCAGGCTTTTTAGCTTTAACTGATGCGTATGACGTTGCGAATAACGATCATTTAGCAAATATAGGTTGGCTACGAAGTTCTGGCGGTACCTACATCGGATACGGCGTAAAACAATCAGGTAGCGCGACATGGAAAAGCACCTTTGATAACGCTTCAGCAGAGAGAAATTACGTTGCTTTCGACGAAGATAGTGTGCGAATGGTTTACGCTCCTGCACAGCAAACTGCGGTTGATAGCGAGGTAACTGGACTTACTGAAAAATTCAAATTTAACCTTCAACATGGCAGGCTAATAGTTACAAGCTCAGGGACTATTGGCGGCGCAACACCAGCAAACGGCTTCTTACAGCTAACAGATGGTTCAGATACTCTGGCCTTTGATACAAACGAAATCCACTCTACGGACGATTTATATATTCTAGTGGAAGGTGGTGACATCACTTTCAGGGGTACTAGCAATGCTGGCGTTGATTTAATTAATGGCGGTTTTCGTTTTATGGACGCTGCCCGGAACCTTGAAAATATAACAAGCATTTCAACCAGCAGCATCAATTTAAACAACGGCGACATAAACAACGTCAATGCAATAACAATCAATGATCCGGGGGTTAGCGAAGGCATAAGCTGGTTGGCAGGAAATCTTTGGAAAATTTACGAATCGCCAGATAACTTAACAAATGCGGCAGGGAACTTGCAGATTGTTACTAATGCAACTAGGCGGGCGACTTTTTACACCGATGGCAGCTTTGAAGTAACAAACAACTTGCAAGTAAATGACCGAACAGTTATCAACAATGAACATGAAGTTTTTGGCAGGCTAATGTCTGACCAGAAAGGGTTAAGAACTGAGCCTGTAAATAATGCACAAAGCTACAATGCTCAGTCCCCTGTGCTTTTTGATACCACCACAATATTAAGCAACCGAGCCACAACAGATCTCGGAATGTCAAATATCGTGGCTGTGCAAAATAATTACGCTTACGCCTCAACCGGGCCTCAAGCTGGCGGGAGTGTGATTAGAGTTAGTGACTACAGACAGGTTTATTCTGATTATATACCAGTCACTCCCGGCGAAACAGTTTACGGGGAGTTTTGGGCGAGACGAATTAGCGGAAGCGGGTCAGTCGTATATTATGGACTTGAACGATTTGATTCTCAAAAAAGGCCAATAGGCGGGAACACAGGAACAACGTATTTTGTGGCGAGTGGATTAAATGTAACAAACACTACTTGGACAAGATATTCTAATCATTACAGAATACCAACATCGCACACTCCTTTTGGAAGCAGTGACGGTGGAGGTGTTTATTATGTTCGCGTTAGGCTCCTTTTAAACTATAACGCGGCAGGAGCTACTCGGGAATATGCGGGATTTCAACTTAGAAGGGTAAGCCTGCCATCAGTCGCTCAAAGTTTTGGTCATGCAGGGCCATTTCCCGGGAATGTACCGGGCACAAGATTCGCAGCAATAGAAGGAAATACTGACGCTGGCGGCGAAGGGTCTGGGCGGTTGTTTTTCAGCGAGCATAACAGCACTAGTGAAGCAATGGATAACTACGGCCTAAGCCTAGGGTATAGGGGCGGCAGTACATCAGTTACTACTAGTGGCGGCAATACTTGGACCGGATTGTCGCAAATTGGTAATGGTGAATGGGGAATGTGGGGTCATAATAATAACCTCACCGGCGCACTCATTATGGACGGTGACAGGGCAGCCACCAGAATCAACTTTAACGACAACAAACTTTATTTAGGTAACAGAGACGGAACAACATATCTGCAAAGCAATGGTGATTCTTTAAGAGTTCAAACATCAAACGGGTCTCTTGATATGGGGCCGGCCAACACTTCCTACTGTCACTTCTCCACTGATAGGTCAAGGTATTATTTCAATCAAAAAATTGTTGTAGATTCTGGGATTCTTGCCTCTTATAACGAAGACTTAAAACTTTACCGAGCAGATAGCAGCAGTTATTCAATGACGCTATCTACGAGCGGAGCCACGTTTACCCATAACGTAACTGCTTATTCAGACCGCAGATTAAAGGAAGATATTAAGCCAATTGAAAACGCGCTAAATACCGTTCTGAAGTTACAGGGGGTTACTTACAAGCGAATTGATAACAATGAAAATAATCTTGGATTTATAGCGCAGCAAATTGAGGAAGCGGCTCCTGAAATTGCTGATAGAGTCGTTGGCGAGATGGATGATGAGCGTAAAACCAAGCATGTAAATTACGCAAACATGGTGGCGCTTTTAACTGAGGCGATCAAAGATCAGCAAGAAATTATTTACAAACTAACCAAGCGGATAGAGGACATAGAAAATGGCGATAACTAAAACTGAAAATATCTTGAGGATTATTGTTCAAAACCCAACAGGAGAGGTTGGAGATTTTGATGATCCAACAATAATTGTCGAGACGGAAATTTCTCTTGATGACCCTGACGATAATACTTTGCCTGTGAAGCATCCGGTAAGAAAGACAATAGAGAAATGGGTAAGAGCGGTTATTGAAGGTGAGGATGATGTTTTAACCGATATTAGTGGTGAGGACACAATGGTTCAGGCGGTATGCAATGCGGTCTGGACTGATGCCTGATTACGTTGTTGAAGGCGGGTTTATCAAATTCAGCGTAACTCTTAGCAATAACGAAGATCTTTTTGTTGAAATTCCAGAAGAAGAAAACCCTGAAGCGGCAATTGCCAGCTTTATCACTAAAGAAGAACAAAGGCTGGAATGGCTAAAACAATTGAATCAAGGATAGTCACGGTAGGGAACGGCCTTTCAGGGGGGGCTTGGGGTTATGACTTCGGGCCGCCTTTTGGCAGCCCTTATGGGTCTATTAATAATTCTACAAGTCTGATCTACGGAAATAATCTAATCAAGGAGGTTTGGTGGTTACCGCAAGACAGTGGGACTATTACCTTTGGTTTTGACGGTGTTCATGACAATGAAGGCTGGGACACCGTTGAAATAAATGGCACCAGCTATTCCCGCACCAGTATGACTTATGCGGCAAACATCACTGATTATTATGGGCCTAAAACTTGGTGGTATTTAGAAGGCGTTTCAAATCCCATTCCACAAACGGTTGGGGCAACCTTTACAGTAAACGTAAAGCATAATGGCGCTCGGCCGGCAAACGGTGAAATAACTTTAAACGACATTCACCAAGACGCTGGAGGGTCTAGCGGAACCTCTGTTTCAATAAACGATGCAGACGTTAGGGCTTTAAGCTGGTACGGCCTTATAAACGGCACAACCCCTGCTTCTGGCGCTACACAACGATTCACTGACTTCTATTATCCGTCAGCCATTAATGACACTACGATCCTGAGAAGAGTTAGCTCAACTGAAACAGGAGGAACAAACGGCACCACCAGCTTGACGGCGATGGTCAGCACAGGGGGCAATGGTTTTAATCAAACTTTTGATGGGGATTATTCCGTAACGGTTCAAGCAACGAGCACAGACACTTTCATCAAAATAAGATCATCGTCTGGTACAAAAACCGTTTATGACCGAAACGGAAACAGCTCAACTGGAGCTGCAATGGAGGAGATGTGGAAATCAACAGGCTTCCCAGCAGCGTATTGTGCAATTCAAAGCACATCAACCTACACATTTGTAAATTCTATTTTTCCGTCTGGATGGAGCTATAGCAGATTACCCAATGAAGCTCCAGCAGTTGGCACTCATTTAAGTAGCAACAGCTTAACGTCTTTTACGTCAATGACTGAGAATACTGAATACGGAAGAAAAGTAATCCAAAGAATCACGACAGATAGCACCACGAACACAATCGGAACTTTACGAGAGACAACAAGATTTACAATTGTTCTTCGCACAGCGCCAAACGGAACTTCTACAAAGAATGACAAGAGTATTGGGCTGTCGTTTTTGATCCACAATCTTCATATTGTTACTGGTGAAAACTAGGCAATTAAGCTGACCTGTTAAATCAAAACAACACCCTCAAAACTAAATAGATTTAATTAGAATTTAGGTTCCTACATTACATGAGAGAAACAATGAGCAATCAACAAGAATTAACCGCAGAACAGTATGTGACCCTAGCCAAGATCGACAGCCTTGCAAAGCAAAACGCGCAGCAAGCCATTCGCATCGCGGACCTCGAGGCGCAGTTGTCTTTATATCAACAGCAACAGCAGCAGGCACAAAACGAAGCCTCTGAGCAAAACGGCGAGCAAGCGCCGGCAGAGTTCGAGCCCGTTGAAGTCGAAGCGCATTAAATAATTGGGAGGGTAGTACCGTGGAAGACAGCGCGAAACAAGCACTCGATTGGTTGTCAGTCGGCGCGGCGGTATCTACCCTCGCCGGCTGGCTCCCGCCAGTTGCCAGTTTATTAACGATCATCTGGATGAGTTTGCGGATTTGGCAAGATCCGTTGATTATGAAATGGCGCGGCAAATCATAAATGCTCCCAGAAAAAAGCCTTAAATTGATCGGCGTGATTATTGGGTGGGGAGTTGTTTTTGTGATGCTAGTCGTGCCGATGATTTACATATATTCAAATTACTGGCGAAGGTGAAGGTGACCTATGGATTCCGTCGAGTTGCTTTCGCAATTGTGGGCACCTTTGGTGGGCGTAACGCTGTTGATTTACACAATCTCGCGGCTCATTGGCGACGTTGAAACTCTGAAATCGAAGGTCGAAGTGCTGTTCAATTTGTTCAATAACCTTAAGGACAAGGACGACAAAAAATGAGATTCAATGATATCAAAACCCTCTTGGGGTCGGTTGCCCCAACGATTGGCGCGGCTTTAGGGGGACCGGTTGGGGGCGCTGCCGGGTCTGTTATTGCCAACGTGCTTGGCGTACCAAACGAGCCTAAAGCTATCGAGCGTGCGGTCAAAGCAGCAACGCCTGAGCAACTTGCGGAACTTAAAAAGGCCGAGCTAGATTTTCAAGTGCAAATGCAGCAGCTCGAGGTGGACGTATTTGCATTAGAAACCGCCGACGTTCAAAACGCTCGTCAAGAGTATGCCAGCAGCGGTGACTGGACGCCGAAATTCATTGCAGTTTGCTGCGTGCTGTTTTTTGGTGGATATATCGCGCTGGTGACTATATTGCCACCGGACGCAAACAGCGACACGATTGTGTCGTTGGTGCTTGGATATCTGGGCGGCATCGTCAGCTCGATCATTTCGTTTTACTACGGCGCGAGCCACGATCATAAGGGCTGAAAATGAACAGATTGCGAGACATGATCAAGCGCCATGAGGGAGTTGAAACCCACTGCTACAAAGACCACCTTGGGCTTGAAACGATCGGCGTTGGCCGTTGCATTGCGGAGGGATCGCTTGGACTTAGCGACGATGAGATCGACTACTTGCTCGACAACGATATTGTGCGCTGTATCAAAGAGCTAACGCGATCGCTGCCGTGGTTCAGCTCCCTTGATGAAGTGCGCAAAGAAGCACTAATTGATCTTTGCTTTAACTTAGGGCTTACAAGATTACTTGGATTTAAAAAAGCGCTTGCGGCAGTTGAGGTAAGCGACTGGGACACGGCCAAGGTTGAATTGCTCGATTCACGTTGGGCAACTCAAGTCGGCAATCGAGCGCAAGAGATTGCGGAAATGATCCGCAGCGGTGTTTATCAGCAGGCATAAAAAACCCCGCCTGAGCGGGGTGATTTATTATTACTAATATTATAATCAGTATTTATCTCTCAATTTATATTCCGAGACAACTTCATATTGTCGCGCCCATAGTTGATCACGGAAGATAACCCCTCTGTCCTGCAAGAGTTGCATCATTTTATAAACCGAATTTTGCGTGGTTTTTATGCCACGCGCTATTTCGTTCTGACTCGGATTTTTGCCGTTCTCGAGCGCAAATCGTTTTACAAATTCCAGCAAATCGTGCTGGCGCGGTGTGACATCATGCAGCATTTTGGCTTGCCTCTTTAATTAGTTTGATCCGCACAGACTTTGAGCGCTCTGGATTTTTACCGGCGTACACGACGGTCTTTTCCTCACGTCCGTTCGTCATTGGCCACTCAAGATGGTAACGCTTGCCAACTCCGGCGACGTGATCGCCAAGCGCTATTTTGAGCAAGTTTTGACAAGCATCAATTTTCGCGTCCATCGCCTTTTTTACGCGCTTGGCGTCAGCGATTTCTTCACAGATATCGTCGATATCCTCATCAAAATCTGCCAGCGGTTTGGCGTCGAACTCTAGCGGCTCAGGCCAGATCGTGTTTGCGTCGTCGCTTGATTCAGGCGCATAGAAATCTTGCTCGGTAATGCGGCGGTCGAAGTCGCGCACCCGGTTTGCAATTATTGTCTGCACCGAGGGGGCGTTATCGTAAAAATACAACCTCAAATCAAAACCGCCGTACAAAGTCGCCACCACGCCCCACTTGAGCGAGGTACACATCATTTGCGCCTGAAGCTGAAGCGGACCGCGATACGGTGCAGGACCGTCGCCCGGCTTAACGCTGGTATTTTTGCACTCGATAATGCCAGTGCCCCGCAGCGTGATTTTTTTGCTGGGCGTGAACACATAAATACCCTTCTCAGGATTGTGCTCGACAACGGTGTCAGCAAAGCAAGTGGCATCAAGCGAGCACGCAAGCGCTAACAGTTTGTGAAAAAATGGCTCGTCATAATCAAGCTTCAGCTTGCTGCCGCCGATGGTTTCGCACGCAGCTTGCGCTAAAAAGCCCTCAATACGGTCGCCAAACGCGGCTTGCTTGCTCTGCACATAATCGGGAGGCGCTATGCCATTGCTCGCGTTGATGCACGATCGCAGGCAATCGTTGGGAGTTTTGTATTTATCTTGACCGAGGATGGCCGCGATAATGCTGGCCGAAGCCATGTGGTTTGGGGTTACTTTTCCTACCATGATAGTGCCCCTGTTTTCAGTGCATATATCATGTAGAATGAAAAAACCATCGACGCGCTGCACAGTGTCACCACTGCAATCTCGCCGATTGTCTTTACAAATTCCGTTATCTGCGGTGTTTGTTTCCCCTCCGAAATGATTGGATCACAATAGACACGTCCTGCGGTGTTACCGCAATATTTATTATACCGAATCTCATATCGGCGAAAGCTAGTTAAATTGGGCGTTTTCATGCTTTTTACGTTCATATCTTACCCTCGTCCTTATCGGATTGTTTTATAATGTTTGAGCGTTCGTACCCCTTCTCGGAGCTTGATCGCTGTACTTTGCACTTCCCATTGCGCTGCCCTTACGCGCTCGCTGACTCTCCCGTTATGGTTATGAATCAAATCTAATTTGTCTGCCAATGCGCGCAGCTCAGTCGCTGCCGTCGCAATGTGCTCATCAGAAGCCAGCGGTACGCTAATGCGCACGCTTTTGCCCGGATATTGAAATTCAGTCGTTGCTCTTGGCATACTCATCCTTTGCTTTTGCAATCTGCCCATACGGCAAGCCAAATTTGCGCGAAATCATAGAAATTCCCATTTCGGGATGCGCTGCAACTATATCTTGTGCTGTTTTTATCCCATCTTGAGAGATCAAGTCAACTACATCTTCGGATATAATCTCAGACTGCGCCAATTCGTTTCTAACACTCAAGCGCGGTTTGATGCCGCAATTGTCCATTATGTTGCGCGCCATGCTGGCGGTCCACAGCGTGCGCCCTCGAGGACTAACAATCCTTTTCGCCGTTAAACTTTTGGCGAAATCGCCGGAGCTGCGACAGCCACGGTCATAAAGCCCCTGCATCACCGGCAAAATTTCAACAATATAATCTTGTTTTTGCGCAGCCCTTGCCTTTGTTGCTTCTGCCGCTGCCAATTTGGTCGTTTTGATATTCCCGAGCGTAGTAATTACCTTGCCTTTTTTGGTGATGTGTTTGCCTGTGCGCTTAATTTCGCTCTGGATCTTGTCATACGCCTTTTGAGCGCGCGCCTTGGTTTCAGTCACTTCAAACTCCGCAACGCTGGCCATCACCTTCAGCACCTCGCGCGTCTTGCCCGGTTCGTTCAAGCTGGCTACATCCGGCGTGCAGACCTCGATCCCGTGTTTTATCATCTTGCCAATCACGTCGGCATTTCGGCTCATTTGACCAAATGTCGGAATGAGCAAAATTGCTTTGGCCAGTTGTGCCAATCGCAGCGCGCGCTCGAGTTCCGGGCGCTTGCTTCTTTTGCGCCCTTTTTCGCTTTCTATAACCTGTCCCGCTATTTTGTATCCCCGCGTTTCACACCATTCAGCCGCCAATTCTTGCTGATATTGCAAGCCCTTGCCGCCTGTCCGATCGCGGTAATATACGATCGCCTTCACTTTAGCCCCCTGCTTAATTTTTCTTTTTATGAAAAAAGTTGCGTTATATCAAGGTATAAACACCAAACTACATAATTACACCCTTGACCCACCATACCCGAACAAATACCGTTTGCCAAGCGTAGGGGTGTTTCGGTGTTTGTACGCCGATCACACAAAAATCAACACATTGGCCAAAAGCTATGGTTGACAGTCGCGCCAAGGGCGCAGGATTCGAGCGAGAGATCGCCAATCTAATCTATGAGCATTTGGGCATCACTGTGCGGCGAGACCTCGATCAATATCGAGAATCGCTACACGGCGACCTCATTGGACTGGATGGCTGGACAATCGAATGCAAGCGGTACGCCGATAACAGCAGCTTTCTGCACCGACCAGAGTGGTGGACGCAGACTTGCAATGCGGCGCGCGGCAACAATCCCGTGTTGATTTACAAGTTTGATCGACGGCCAATCCGTTGCGTTTTTCCCCTGCACATACTGAATAAAGGTCTCGGAGAGACAAACGATCAGGTTTGTACAACCAGCTTTGAAACGTGGTGTTACGTTGTGCGTAACGTCGAGCCTTATTAAATAAACGAAAAATATAAGGAAAATATATGTCGATTTTAGGTTTAGCGGGTGATGAAAGTGGTGGTGGCAGCTTATATATAAAATATAAAGCGCAAGCGCGGTTATGGGGCGAGAAGGATGTCGAGTTTGATATGGCTGGCGTCAAAATCATCTGCGACATGGATTCAGTGAAAACCGGCTGGATTTTCTGGCCTGAAGGCGGCGGCGGTCCTGAAAAAGTTTGGGCCGAAACATTAGGGCAGCGCATCCCCTCCCCCGGCAAAGATTTCAAAATGGCTTTTACCGTCGAGTTTTCACTTGATGGCGAGCGAAAAATCTGGGAAAGCACACAAACCGGCGCGCTCATGGGCTTTGATGAGTTATATGACGCAATGTCGGCAGCTCGAGAAGGCAACAAGCTGGCTGAATTAAAGTGGGAAGGTGCAGAACCCAAGCAAGTCGGCAAAGGCAACACGTCAATTCCAAAATGGTCGATTGTCGGCTGGGTTGATCGCCCTACCGAGCTGCTGCGCGATGATGATCTGGAGTCTGCCGGCGCTGCCGCATCATGGTAAAGGCTACCCCTCACGCTGGCGGGGTCATACCTAACCCCTCGCCCCTTACCCGCCGGCGTGGGGTTTCTTCATGATGAGCGAGCGAGAGCACGATATTTCTGGCGACGCGATGCTGAAAATATGCCTCGCGTTGTTCGGCGATCCGAGCCAAGTAAACGGCAACGAGTACCGCTGGGGCACCCACGGATCGAAGCGCCTGACGATCGATAACGGGCAGTTTTACGATTATGAGCTGGAGAAAGGCGGCAACGCGATCAGCCTACTGCAACTCCACGGCGATGGTCGACCGATTCACGAACAGCTTGACGAGCATGGGTGTCGATTGCAGCCAGTACCGCCAAGGCCAGAGTCATTTAAGGAAGTAGCGCGCTACTTTTACACCGATGAAGATGGCGTCATCCGCTATCAGGTTGCACGCGAGGAAAGTGCGCGCGGTAACAAGCGATTCAAGCAGTTTGATGCCGCCGGCAAACCGGGTATTAAAGGCAAAGGCATCGATCCCCTGCCCTATCGTTTGCATGAAATCGCCTCGAGGCCGGATGAGGCAGTTCACATCCTCGAGGGCGAAAAGTGCTGCGAGGCATTGATCGCAGAGATGGGTGTGCTGGCTACCACGAACAGCGGCGGCGGCGGTCAGTGGGGCGAAATTCATTCGATGAGATTGCGCGATCGCACTTGCTATGTGTTTGAAGATAACGATGCGAAAGGTCGAGCGCACGCGCGCAAGGTTATCGAGTCGCTGCGCCCGTTTACCGATAGCATACAGTTGATTCATTTCCGGGAATTTGGCGATAAGTACGACGCTGCTGACTTCCTAAAGACGCACGATTACGTCGAATTAATGGAACGAGCCGAATATGTCGACGAAAACACTGTCGAAATAGAGCTTGATTTTGAATCTGACGAGGATTCGGGCATCCCACTCAGTTATGAGGTGCTCTCAATCGCGGATTTGTACGCTATGCCGCCGGCAAAGTGGTTGATCGATGGCGTCATTGCAGAGCGCGAGCTGACGGTACTGTATGCGCCGCCGGGCGAAGGCAAGACGTTTTTGGCGTTGGATTTTGCCTTGCACGTCGCTGCCGGGCGCGATTGGAATGATCGCACCACGACTCCAGGTCGAGTTCTATACATCGCCGGCGAGGGCGTTTCTGGCCTCCCGGCGCGGGTTAAGGCGTGGCACCAGCACAACGGCTACGAGCCGATAGATAACTTTTACATATTGCCGCAAACCGTTGAAATGATTGACCCTGCGAGTATGTTTCGATTGGGCAATACCATCGCCGAAATGGGCGAATTTGACTTAATCGTGATCGATACCGTGGCGCGAGCGCTTGCCGGCGCTGAAGAAAACAGCGCGACGGATATGGGTAAATTTATCGGCGCGTGCGGCAAATTGCAGAGCGATCACAACGCCAGCGTGTTGGGAATCCATCACTCCGGCAAAGATGTCGGGCGCGGTATGCGCGGCAGCTCGAGTTTGCTTGGCGCGGTCAACACCTCGATGAGCTGCAAGCGGGTCGATGACAACCAGATCAAGCTGACCTTCGAAAAGCAAAAAGACATCGAGATCGCCGAGCCGATTGCGCTGGATATGGTGCAAGTACAGGTTGGCGACGGCTTGCTTGGCCAAACTTCGATAGCGCTTGAGCTGGCGACCATCATTGCGGAAGAAAAGCAGAAATTCCAATTGACGACCAACGAGCGGTTGACGTTGAAAGCGCTGCGCAGTGCCGTCTTTAGAGTCGGCAAAGCGCCGGTGTCTAACCGAGTAAATGGCATGGCTATGGTGGTCAGTCTCGATGATTGGCGCGAGGAAGCGCGCAATCTGATGGATACCGGCAAGAAAAGTTGGTACACGGCATTTGCGCGATCGGTAAGTCGATTGGTCGAGCGAGAGGTAGTTGGCAAGCATAACGATGAGCATTGGGTGCTCGAATGAATGAGCACTGGCTGCGGCAGGATTTGTTGATCTATGAGATCGAGCAGCAAGGCAACTCGCTTAAAGAGGCGCATATCCGAGGCATTTTGGACCTCAGCGACAAAGAATTTGAGGTGCTCGAGCAAGCGCGAGACTTGATGGAGGCACTGGCCGAGCAAATGGCCGAGGATTTGGCGTTTGCCGAAGAGGTTGAGCCTGATCCAGTGCTTTGGTTTAAACAGCATTATTCGGATTTTTGGTAATGGCAAAACTGACGATTGAACTACATGAAAGCGATATTGATGAGCTGATCGAAGAGTTGACCAAGCTGCGGGGGCAAGTGACCGAGTTATGGGATGACTCGCGGCGGTTGATCTACGAAATGGAAGATATGACGGACAAAATGCGCAAGATTGTTGCGCCGTTTGGCGGTGAGCATGACGACATTTAACTGTATATCCATACAGACATAGTCATCACTAAGGGGTGATGACTCGAGGATATAGTCATCACCCCAAATGATGACTCAGTCATCAGAGTCATCACCCGAGTCATCAAAGTGATGACTCACGCAAGTAATTGATATTAATAAAAAAAGAGGAAATAGTCATCATCGAGTCATCACCTACACGGTCAACAAATCATGAGTCATCACCTTACCCACCACCCTATAGGGTGGGGGTAATGATGACTACTGATGACTGGGGTTAAACAATGCAAAAAAATATCGAACTAGAAAGCATCACAAGTGGAATTGACGCGTTGCGCGAAGCAACGGATCGGAAGTGGGGAAAAGATTATCTGCGCCTCAAGGTCAGCCCAGAGACGCGCTTCAAATGGGATGCTCAGGTCGAGCGTTATGAAAAGGCGGTCAAGGCGAATCATTTGCCATCTGTGCGAGTTCACGCGAAATCTATTACTGCCGGATTTGATGCGCTCGAGCGGGAAGCTGAGAGGCTAGGCTTCAGCCCTACCCCGCCGACAATCTGGACGGCCAAGGCTGGGCCTCGTCATACCCCGATTCATATTGTGAAAGAGAAAGAGCACGTTGATCTGGCTGAGAATGAGGGTGTAGTCACGTTCACCCTTGATGAGCTAGTAAAAATGATCCCGGTGAACATTATCGCCATAAAGGCGCAGTTTACCGGCACACGAATAACCAATTGGGAAGAGGTGGATTTTAAAGATGACGATATCCCGTTCTGAAAACGTACACGCGCCAGCTCATTATGCCGGCGATATCGAGTGCATCGACGCGATGGTGCAGCAATTTGGCGACGATGCGGTCAAAACCGCTTGCGTGGTCCAAGCGTTTGAGATGCTTTGGAGATGGACAAAGAAAGGCGACCCGGATGAGAACCTCGAGAAAGCGCACTGGTGGCTCTCGTTTGCGATTGGGCAAGATCCACGCAGCGAGCGCTCATCGGACCGCATGAAACGCGGTCGCAAGCTAAACACCATAACAGGCGAGGAGACAGTGATCGATGCAAATTCAAGTCGGAACTAACATCCACGAATTCAAAAGGCAGCTCAAGAAAGTACAGCACAAGCAATTGCCTTTTGCCTATCAGGAAGCGCTGAACGATACAGCTTTTCAGGCGATGAGAGCCGCTAAAAAGCACATGCGAGAAACCTTCGAGCGACCAATTGTCGGCTACATACCCAAAGGCATAACCGTTCAAAAGGCTGTCAAAAATAAAAACATCGATCAGATGATGGCTAGGGTGGATCTCGAAGATTTTGGCGATAAAGGCCAAGCGCGTCGGGACATTATGAAGCCGCACATTTTGGGAGGCACTCGACGACAGAAGAAAGCCGAGCGCTTGTTTGTTGGCTCTGGGCGATATCTCTATGCCGGCAGAGATGCGCCGCGCAATCGATACGGAAACCTTCACAATGCTCAGATCGTCAAAGCGATTTCGGATATCGGACGCAATACAGACGCCGGGCAAAACACCAAGCGGCGCAAGAAAAAATACTTTGCGATCAATACCAACAAGCAAAGGACGATCATCATGCAGCGCAACGGCAACACTGCCACGCCGTTTATGGTCGAGGGCAAAAAGCCGCAATATAAAAAGCGTTTCCAGTTTTATGAGGTCATAACTAAAACGGCTAGACAAAACTTCCCGAGGAACATGACGCGAAACCTACGCAAAGCGATGAAGACTGCGCGCTAATGGATTTGCAGCAAACACAATCAAACGGCAACAAACCCCTGTCGACTGGCAAGTTTGCAACACGTTTGGAATTGATCGCAAAGGTCGCACAGTACAAGCGCCAGCGCCGCTCTCAAGAGCACTGTGCGCGGGTTTGCGGCGTCAGTAGGTCTACAATTGCCAAGATATATCGTGCTTTGTAGGGCATTTGGCGCGGGTCCTTCTGGCTCGATGCCGTGTGCGGGTAGTTCGAACTGCGATTTTTTAATAGTGAATAGATTTAAAAGGCATTAAAAATGAGGTCTATATAACCAAATGAAACAAGGACGCAAAACAGCAGCGGTCGAGGCCGAGGGAGTCGAGGATTATGCGAAATATAATGCGGCGCGCGCAAAACGTGAAGCGGCGAATGCTGAACTCGCAGAGCTGGTTCTACGCGAAAAAGAAAACGAACTTGTCGAAGTTGCCAGCGTCAAAAAGGAAGCCGACGCCGCCGCGCGTGAAGTAAAAAACGCATTTTTGGCACTGCCGGAGCGTATTTCATCCATTTTGGTTGGGCGCACTGAGAAAGAGATATTGTTCGAGCTGCGCCGCGAGGTAAAAAACACTTTGGAACTGGTAGCCGATCGTGTACAGCCAAACTTATAGCGAGGCGCTGCGCCCAGAACCGGATTTGACCGTCAGCGAATGGGCTGATCGGCACCGCGTTTTAGACCAAGCCAGCAGCAGCGAGGCAGGCAAATGGCGCACCGATCGCACCCCCTATCTACGCGAAATCATGGATTCTTTAAGCGCTCAGTCGACCGACGATATCGTCGTATTCCAGAAAGGCGCGCAGATTGGCGCGACCGAAGCCGGCAATAATTGGCTTGGTTATGTGATCCATCACGCCCCCGGCTCGATGCTTTACGTTATGCCAACTGCCGATAGCGCCAAGCGCGCGTCAAAACAACGGATCGGGCCGATGCTAGATTCAATCCCGGAGGTTGCGAGCAAGATTGCAGCACCTCGAGCGCGTGATTCTGGCAATACCTTGTTTCAAAAAGATTATGCCGGCGGCACCTTGATCCTTACCGGCTCAAACTCAAACGTCGGTCTGCGCTCGATGCCAGCTCGATATCTGTTTCTCGATGAAGCGTCGAGCTATCCTAGCGACGTTGACGGTGAGGGCTCGCCAGTACAGTTGGCAATCCGGCGCACCGCGACATTTAAGCGCAATCGCAAGGTGTTTATGTGCAGCACCCCAACGATCGACGGACTTTGCACCATACAAGAGTATTACGAGCAAAGCGATCAGCGGCAGTTCTATCTGCCCTGCCCCCATTGTGACGATTTCATTACAATCAGTTGGGACCGCATAAGCTGGCAAAATGACGACCCCACAACGGCGTGCTTGATTTGCAGCGAGTGTGGATCTGAGATTGCTGAAAGTAACAAAACCAACATGCTTTTGCGCGGCGAATGGCGACCCACTGCTACCGGCAGATATAAAGGCTATCACCTCAGCAGCCTATACTCGCCGCTTGGCTGGTACAGTTGGAGCGATGCCGCCACCGATTTTATGGCTGCTAAAAAAGGCAGTCAGGAACAGCTAAAGACGTTTGTAAATACGGTGTTGGGAGAATGCTGGCGGGAACAAGGCGAACAGCTTGATCCGGCTAGCTTGATCGTGCGCCGGGAGGAATACCCGGCAGGCATAACTTTTGACAAAACCACCATCGGCATCGATGTGCAGAAAGATCGTTTGGAACTTGAGCACGTTGGCTGGGATGCCAAAACTGAGGAAAGCTGGTCGCTCGATTACATGATTTTAACGGGAGACACGGCACAGCCGGCTGTTTGGGATGATCTCGCAGATTTACTTGATGATTTAAACCCTGACTCGGTGGCAATTGACAGCGGATACAACACCAGCCTTGTCTATGCGTTTTGCGAAAAGCGCAAGTATTGCCACGCGGTCAAGGGCGTTTCTGGGTTTGGCATTACGTTGATCGAGGACCTGCAAAAACGCGCGCGTCGATTGGCGCGCCGTCGTAAAAAGGCGCTCAGTGCAGAGCCTATTGGCGTCGATCAAGGCAAAAGCATCGTCTACTCTTATCTCACAATCAGCGAACCGGGACCGGGATATTGTCATTTTCCCGCAGACGCGGCTTATGATGACGAGTATTTTGCGCAGTTGACGGCTGAAAAGCTGGTCACAAGGTACAGCAAAGGCCGGCCAAGGCAAGCATGGGTCACAACCCGCGCTCGAAATGAGGCGCTCGATTGCCGTGTGATGGCTCTCAGCGCCTTGCGATTGAGCAAAAACCAGCGCAAACGTTCACCAATACCGCAGCAAAAAGCGCCTGAAACGCCGCCAAATGACGTACAAACAACGTCAAAACGACGGAAATGGAGTATTAACGCGCAACCTCAAGGCGCTTGGTTGTGATCGAGGCTATCATAACCGAGGTGTTACACAGCAAAGTCGATCGATCGCTGGCCAACGAACTGCGCGATGCGATTGTCGAAGCGCTGCATAAGCAAGCTGGCGGCGATACGGTCTATATATTGAAGAAGCCGAAAATTGATCGGAGCTTGTTGAGGGCTGAATTTAACGGCAGAAACATCGACGATTTGTGCGGACGTTTTAAGATAACGCGCCAGCGGGTGTATCAAATTTTGAATGAAAACTGAGGGCTATGCCCTCAGCTCAGTAATCAACTCTTGAATTTTTTGCGCTTCTGCATCCGTGACCCAAAATTCAGCGCGTTTTAGGCCAAGGCTTTTTTTGCGTTCGCGCTCTGCGCTTTTGCGTTCTGCTGCGGTTTTCGCAACGATGGCTTTTTCAACTTCTTTCATTCTTTAATCCCATCTTAGGATTTGTGTAACGTGTTCTTCACCGATAGCATTCTTGATGCCTTCGTCTAAGCATCTGTTGCGCCGCATTCAGCCATGCTGATCACTTCGTCCCAAAACTCTGCGGCTGGCCCAGAATACCAGTGAATCACAAACGATTCAGCGCCGCTTGAGTCCCAAATCTTACGATTAGGGGCATCGACACAAATGTGCTTGTCGGTAGCGGTGATGTAGCTGACATCCCAATCGACCTGACCCCCTTGTTTAGCGATCTCGGACATTGCTTGTTTTTTAGTTGCCATAGCATCTTCTCCCCTTAAGCGGCTTATGCCGCTGTCCAATATGAGTTCACTGGTCTATATCGGCAATCCCAAGAGTCGATGCACACCCCGTTTCTAACCGCTGTCAGATGCCCTGAGTTTATTACAACGGCAATCCCGTCAAAGCGCCAGTCGCGGAGCTTGATGTACTTGCCTTGGGAGTTTCTTGGAGGTTTGTTTTTGACAAAACCGTTTTGCTCAAG
>Ga0181557_1002532_pt1 | contig 18798 bp, 15 predicted proteins | sample 011ome_23_FD_148632 | JGI IMG/M metagenome (GOLD analysis project Ga0181557, IMG submission 148632) | Coastal salt marsh microbial communities from the Groves Creek Marsh, Skidaway Island, Georgia - 011506CT metaG (spades assembly) | ecosystem: Environmental > Aquatic > Marine > Intertidal zone...
TCGGATCATCTACATTCACGTGCCCGCAGCCGTCGTGGCCCTTGCCGGTTACTACGTGATGGCGTTTGCGGGTGCCGTCAGTCTGATCTGGCGGATCAAGATGGCCGACGTCACGATGCGCGCCGCAGCGCCGGTGGGGGCTGTCTTGACGGCGATCGCGCTGGTGACTGGCGCCATTTGGGGTAAGCCGACCTGGGGAGCATGGTGGGTTTGGGATGCTCGCATCACCTCGATGTTGATACTGCTATTTCTCTATTTGGGTGTGGTGGCACTGTTTGAGGCCTACGAAAACAAAACCGCAGCAGCTCGTGCCTGCGCTGTGCTTAGTCTAGTGGGGATGGTCAACATTCCGATCATCTACAAGTCAGTCGACTGGTGGTACTCACTCCATCAGCCCGCGTCGATTAAATTTACCGGAGAGTCGGCGATTGATTCGAGCATGCTCTATCCTCTGCTGTTGATGATTCTGGCCTTCTACTGCGTCTTTGCGCTGACGCTGTTACTGAATATGCGCGCTGAGCTGCTCTGGACCCACAGGGACTCGGGTTGGTTGAAGCAGCTTGTGGGGAATGCCTGATGTATTTCGAGTCGCTTGCCGCGGTGTGGCACATGGACGGCCACGGCTTCTACGTGTGGTTGGCCTACGCCCTTACAGCGTTATCGCTCGTCCTCATGGTGTGGCTACCTCTTAAGCGCATTCGGCAGCACTGGCGCTGGCTTCAGGCAGAGCAACGCCGTTCAGGCGCGGCCACTCAGCCGACGGCCATGGGGTCTGACGTCTGATGCATCCAGTTCGAAAGCAGCGATTGATTCTGGTCAGTCTTATGGTGGTGTTGTCGAGCGCGGCTATCGGTCTAGTAGCGTTTGCGCTGCGGGACAACATCAATCTGTTCTATCCGCCCGCGGATGTGGTGGCGGGCAAAGCGCCAACGGATCGCAGTATCCGGCTGGGTGGCATGGTGGTCGAGGGGAGCATTGAGCGCAGTGAAACGGATCTCGATACCACTTTTTGGGTGACAGATTACGAGGCCTCGGTGCCAGTGCGCTTCAACGGCATCCTGCCCGACCTGTTTGCCGAGGGCGAGGGCGTTGTGGCAGAAGGCACGTTGGATGAGTCGGGGATGTTGGTGGCCACACAGGTGCTGGCCAAGCACGACGAAAACTACATGCCCCCCGAGGTCGCTGCCGCACTTGAAGGTAAAACGGCGCCGCAAGGGCTGCCCGTCCTACCGTGATACCCGAGCTTGGCCACGTAGCGCTGATTATTGCCTTTGTGCTGGCAATTGGGCTGGCCGTGGTGCCGATGTGGGGCGCGGCGCGTCGAGATGTGGCGGCCATGAATATGGCCCTTTCGTTGGCCGTGGGCGTCACGGTGTTCGTTGCAGTGGCGTTTGCCTTATTGGCAGTGAGCTTCTTACAAGATGATTTCTCGGTGGCCGTGGTGGCAGCCAATTCCAACAGTCTGCTGCCGCCCATCTTCAAATTTTCGGCCTTGTGGGGTAACCACGAGGGCTCGTTATTGCTATGGGTACTCATTCTCTCTGGCTGGATGACCGCGGTGGCGACTTTCAGCCGCGGCCTGCCTCTGGTGACGGTCGCGCGGGTACTCAGCGTCATGGGCATGGTGGCGGTGGGTTTTCTGGCGTTCTCGCTGCTGACATCAAACCCTTTTGAGCGGTTACTGCCGAACACGCCTCTCGATGGCAACGACTTGAATCCGCTGCTTCAGGATCCCGGACTGATTATCCATCCGCCGCTTTTGTATATGGGTTACGTCGGTTTATCCGTGCCTTTCGCGTTCGCCATCGCCGCCTTAATGGGCGGTCGCCTCGATGCGTCGTGGGCCCGGTGGTCCAGACCCTGGACGAATGTGGCGTGGGGCTTCCTCTCGCTGGGCATCATGCTCGGCAGCTGGTGGGCCTACTATGAGCTGGGGTGGGGCGGCTGGTGGTTCTGGGATCCGGTCGAAAATGCGTCGTTTATGCCTTGGCTAATGGGGACCGCTTTAGTGCACAGCTTGGCGGCGACCGAAAAGCGGGGGGTGTTTCGATCCTGGACCGTGCTACTCGCCATTTTTGCTTTTTCGCTGTCGCTGCTGGGGACGTTTCTCGTGCGCTCGGGCGTGCTGACGAGTGTTCACGCTTTTGCGGCGGATCCTGAGCGCGGTTTATTCATTCTGATCTTTCTCGCCTTGGTGGTGGGAGGCTCATTGTTGCTTTATGCGCTGCGCGCGCCGTCTGTTGCCAGTCGTGTGCATTACTCGGGCGTCTCCCGTGAGTCGCTACTGATGATCAATAATCTGGTGTTCACTGTGTCGACGATTGTCGTGCTGCTCGGCACACTGTTCCCGCTCATCATGGATGCGTTTTCCCTCGGCAAATATTCCGTTGGGCCGCCTTATTTTAATGCGGTGTTTGTGCCGCTCATGGCGCTGGTGATGCCGTTTATGGCAGTCGGGCCGCTCTCTCGCTGGCGGGAGGACACCACCCGCCGCTGGTTGCATGAGCTCCTGGTACCAGGGCTTGGTGTTTCAGTGGCGGCGATCGTGCTCGCCTTCTTGGGAAGCGACGGTTTCAACGTTTGGATAGCACTCGCTGTATTGCTGGCAGGCTGGGTGGCGCTAGGGGTGGTCAAGGATCTGTGGCGGCGTATCGCGACCGGCGTGGACGGCGGACTCACGTGGCGCCGATTGACGCCCAGTTTTCTCGGCATGGCATTGGCGCACCTCGGGTTTGCGGCGGTGGTCTTGGGTGCGGTAGTCGTATCCCAGGAAAACGAGGAGCGTGACTTGAGAATGGCGGTGGGGGATATTGAGACGCTGGGTGCTTATCGTTTCGAGCTCATGAGTCTGGGGCAGCAGGCGGGGCCCAATTACCTTGCCGATCAGGCCGTATTTGAAGTGAGGCGTGATCAGGAGCTGATCGCGGTGCTGGTCCCGGAGAAGCGCCGCTACTCCGCCAGCGGACAGATCATGACCGAAGCCGCCATCGACGCTCGCTTGTGGCGGGATCTCTATATCGCGTTGGGCGAGCCGATTGGTGAGCAGGCATGGGCGGTGCGCCTACAGTACAAGCCGATGGTGCGTTGGTTGTGGTTGGGCGCCTTGATGATCGGCCTGGGGGCGCTGGTGACCGCCTTCGATCGTCGATACCGATCGCAGAGATCCAATGTGACGGCAGCTCAGTCTGGAGTCGCAGCCGTTGCGGGCTAAGAGGTTTATCCCGCTCGTTGCCTTTGCCGTGCTTGCCGGCCTGCTCTTTCGTGGCCTGTCGATAGATCCCACCGAGCTGCCCGCCGCACGATTGGGGCAGCCCTTCCCCGAGTTCGCTCAGCTCGAATTAAAAAGCGGCCGCCAGATTTCGGTGGCATCTCTCGCGAAGAGGCCTGCGTTGGTGAATGTGTGGGCGACCTGGTGCTACTCCTGTCGAGTGGAGCATCCCTACTTATTGGCCCTTGCCGAGCAGGGTGTCCCGATCTATGGCCTCAATTACAAAGACGAGCCGGTCAAGGCCAGAGAGTGGCTGGCACAATTGGGCGATCCCTATCAGCTCAACGTGGTAGATGAAGAAGGCTCGGTCGGGCTGGATCTTGGGGTCTACGGCGCACCAGAAACCTATGTGTTAAATGCGGCGGGACATATTGCGCATCGGCATGTGGGTGTTTTGGATGAGGCAGTCTTTCAGCGTGACTTCAGCCGCTGGTTCCCGGCGGCGGCGTCTGTGGCCGCAGTGGGTTCGGAGGCCGAGCAGTGAAGATTGCTCTAAAGGCGCTGATAAGCGCCACGATCTGCGGCCAATTGTGGCTCGCCTCGTTCGCTTTGGCGGTGATCGAAACCTACGTGTTCTCTTCTCCTGATCTCGAGCTGCGTTACCACCAACTCAGTCAGGAGCTGCGTTGTCCCAAGTGTCAGAATCAAAATATTGCCGACTCTAATGCGCCCATCGCGCGGGACCTCCGCGTTGTGCTCCACGAGCAGTTGGAGCAGGGCGCGACCGATGACGAGATCCTCGCGTTTATGGTGGCGCGATACGGAGAATTTGTTCGCTATCGCCCTGGCGTAGACCGCAATACGGTATTGCTGTGGGCTGCCCCCGGGCTGTTGCTGATGTTGGGTGCTGCCGGTTTGCTATCTCATTTCAGGCAGCGCCCGAGTGCCCGGTCCACTGATGTGACTGAAGCAGAGCAAGCGGAAATCACGAGATTACTCGGGGAGCCCCGCGATTGAATAGCGCCTTTCCTGTATTCGCGCTGCTGTTCTGGGTCGTAGCCGCAGCAATGATGATTTGGCTACCTCGAATCTGGCGTCGAGGCGGCGCCCCAGAGACGAATGAGGACTGGTTGCGGCTTCGTCAACGCGAGCTCGCGGGCGAGGCAGAGGCGGCTGAGCTTCGTGAGGAAGCCGCGTTGCGGTTGCTTGAGGACCAGGCTGGGGAGGCACCCCCGGAGAAGATCCAGCGTCCGGCGTATTCCGGTCGAGGGCAGCTTGCTGCCGTCGCGGTGGTCGCGATTGCGGCTTGGCTGCTTTACCGGATGCTGGGCGGCTGGGAGGATGTTCAAATTGCTGAACAGCTCGGGCGGATCGAGCAGTCACAGCCTGAAGATGTTTTGGCGCTCATTGATCGGATCACGGTGCGCGCAGAGGCGCGTCCTGCAAACGCCGACTATGCGCTGTTGCTGGGTGAGTACTATTTGTCAGGTAACGAGCCGGCCGAGGCGTTGCGATATTACGATCGGTTGATTGAGGCTGGGGCCACGGCGCCCGAGATTCTCGGTAAAGCCGCTCAGTCCGAATTTCTCTCTTCGGGTCGTGTGCTGAGCAGTCGGGCACGCGCGCGCGCCGAGCAGGCCTTGGCGGTCGATCCGATGCAGGCGGCCGCTTTAGCCACGATGGGGATGGCGGCATTTGAGGAGGCGGATTATCGCCGGGCGATTGTTTACTGGCAGAGGCTTCGGGATTTGGAGCCGCCTGGTTCCCCCGGGCATGACATGCTCGGCCAGATTATTGAGCGCGCGCAACAGGAGCTCGCTGAGCCCCTTCCCGAACCGATTGCCACAGCAGGCGTGGTGGTTGAGATCTCGCTATCCGGGAAGCAGCCGGTGCCGGCCGACGCCGTGTTATTTGTCCTGGCGCGCCCAGAGGGGGCCGAGGCAGGCATGCCGATCGCTGTGGTGCGAAAAACGCCATCAAGCTGGCCCCTGACCGTGCGCCTGGATGACAGCGCCTCCATGGCGGGTCAGCAAATTTCGAGTTTCGGCGCCGTATCGATCGAGGTGCAAGTGTCCGCTAATGGTCAACCCGGGCGCGATAACGCCCTCGCCTGGAGTGCCCGTCCGTCAGTGCCGGTTGGATTTGGGGAGCCCGTCAAAATCAACCTTCAGACCGAATAGTCGACGAATTTCGCCATCAAACATAGTGTTGTTGCCCGGAAGTCGATACACTACATATTGTGTTTTTGAGTGCTGTCGGCCCGAGGTGGGACCACAGCGCGACTGACGGGTAACCAGATTCAATAATGCGCCTGAAATCCATAAAACTGGCCGGTTTTAAGTCTTTTGTCGATCCCACCACGGTTCAGTTTCCGGGCAACATGTGTGCGGTAGTCGGCCCTAACGGCTGCGGCAAGTCCAACATTATCGACGCCGTCAGATGGGTAATGGGCGAGAGCTCCGCGAAGACCCTGCGCGGCGAGTCGATGACCGATGTCATTTTCAATGGCACCACCAGTCGCCAGCCCGTCAGTCAGGCGTCCATCGAACTGGTTTTCGACAACGCTCAGGGCAAGGTTGCCGGTGAGTTTGCCGCCTACAGTGAGATCTCTGTGCGCCGGGTGGTCACCAGGCAGGCACAATCGGAGTACTACCTGAACGGGGCAAAGTGTCGCCGGCGTGACATCACCGATCTGTTTCTGGGGACGGGTTTGGGTCCTCGCAGTTACGCCATTATCGAGCAGGGAGTGGTGTCGCGGTTGATCGAGTCGAAGCCCGAGGAGCTCCGGGTTTTCATCGAAGAGGCCGCCGGCATTTCCAAATACAAGGAACGTCGGCGCGAAACTGAGAGCCGTATGCGCCGCACCACGGAAAACTTGGAACGTCTCACCGATTTGCGAGACGAGCTGCAGCGCAATCTGTCCCATCTGGATCGACAGGCTAGGGCGGCTGAAAAGTATGCTGAGCTGAAATCCGAGGAACGGACGATACAGAGCGAACTGTTCGCGATTCAATGGCGCAATCTGAGCGCCTCCCGGGGCGAAGTGGCGGGTGAAATTGGTGCGCTTGACGTCAAGCGCGAAGCGGCTCGAGCGGAAGTGACCCATACCATTAGCGGGATAGAAGCCTCGCGGTCACAGCAAGGCGAAGCCGCCGATGCGCTGAATGCGGCGCAGGAACAGTACTACGCGATTGGCGGCGAGGTGACTCGTGTTGAGCAGGCGCTCCGCTTTGCGCAGGAACGCCGGGGAGAGCTTCAACGAGACCTCGAGCAAACCCGGAGCAGCCTCGAGCAGACCCGACAGCTCCTAGCCAGTGATCGGCGACGACTCCTTGACTGGGAGGGCGAGTTAGAGCGCTCAGAGCCCGCGTTGACAGAATTCAGAGCGCAGGCGCGGCTTGCCACAGAAGCGCTATCTGCGGCGGACACCGCGATGCAACAGTGGTCGCAAAATTGGGATGGCTTTAACGAGCGGGCGCGACAACCCAGTCAGGCAGCAGAGGTGCAGCAGAGCCGCATTGCTTACCTGGAGCAGGTGCTTACCAAGCTGCAGGAACGCTCGCAGCAACACCAAGCAGAGTGGGAGACGCTGTCTGCCGAACCTGCAGACGAGGCAGTATCGCCGCTGTCAGCAAAGATTGAGCAGGCGGATAGCGAGATTGAAAGCCGAGAAGCCGAAATGGCCAATCTCAGAGGTCAGTTGACGGATTCCCAGTCGGCGATAGAACAATCGCGGCAGCAGCAGGACGACATCAGGGCTGCGCTTCAGGAGACGCGAGGACACATCGCATCCTTGACCGCACTGCAGGAGGCGGCCTCCGATGACAGGGAGCGTGCCGCGTTGGGCGACTGGATAGAAACTGAATCTCTGCAATCTGATGGCACGGTCTATGCCTCCCTCGAAGTTGATGCCGGCTGGGAAACGGCGATCGAGCAAGTGTTGGGTGAGGCGTTATCGGCGCAGCTTCTCGCGGAAGTCGATGTGAGAGAGCTGGCCGGTATTGCCGCGCTGCCATCAGGTGCTTTCCTGGTAGACAACAACCTGGAATTGGCAGGCGATGTGGCGGGGACTCTGGCGGCCCACGTGAGAGGTCCTGCGCGTGTGAGGAGTTGGCTGCAGTCTGTACTGGTAGCGGTGGATCTTGATGACGCGCAGCGCCTCTTTCGGGAGTTGTCCCCCGGACAGTCGGTGGTGACGCCCGATGGACATTGGCTGGGGACTGGGTGGCACCGGCGCCCTTCGGAGTCGGATACCGCGGCCGGCATGCTTGCTCGGCAGAGCCAGCTCGAAGCACTGCAGTCAGACTTCGAGGACAAACGATCGAAGGCTGACGAGCTTGAGAAGCGCATCAGTGATTTGCTTAAGGCGCGCGTCGAGCTGGAAAAGCAAGCTACTCAGGCCCAGAAGGCGCAGCAGCTGGCAGTCAACGAGCGGGCGGAACTCGTTGCGGAACAGCGCGCTGCCGCCACCAAGCTCGAGCAGCTAGTGAAACGCCGTAATCGGCTGAAGTCGGACATGGAAGAGACCCAGCGTCAGTATGAGCAGGAGCAGTCGAACCTGGCTGATGCGCGGAAGCATCTGTCTGAGTCGCTGGACCAAATGGAACTCGATCGCAATGAGCGGGAGCGCCTGCAAAGCGAGCGAACGACGCTGACTGAGCAACTGACGCAGCAGCGCGAGGCTTCGCGTGAGGCCTCGGACGCGCTTATGCGGGGTGAGCTACAAAACCAGAATCTCAATACCCAGGTGACGACGCTCAAAGAGGGTATCGGGCGAATGGAAGCGCAGCTCCGAGACCTGGAATCTCGCGAGACTGAACTCACGGGCACCCTGCCTCAGAGCGCTGACCCCGACGCGGAGAACAAGGCGCGACTTGCTGAGTTGCTGGAGCAGAGAGTGGTCGCAGAAGGCGAACTGAACAGTCAGCGCACGCGGGTCGGCGAAATCGACAATGCATTACGTGAGCTTGAGGCATCACGGATGGAGCAGGAACAGGCGGTTCAGGGTATCCAGAGTGATATAGAGCGCCTGCGTCTGCAGGAAACCGAATCGTCGGTTCGATTAGAAACGCTGGCTGAAGAAATTACCAAGCGCGACGCAGTTCCTCAGGAGATTGCCTCGGCGCTCCCCAAAGAGGCCAGCGAGGCTGAATGGCAGGAGAAGGTGAACCGGGCCTCAGCCCGCATCAATCGTCTCGGGCCTATTAACCTTGCCGCTATCGATGAGCACGCCAAGGCCTCTGAGAGAAAGCAGTATCTCGACGCGCAAAATGATGACCTTGACTCGGCTTTAGAGACGTTGCGGTCTGCGATTCGCAAGATCGACAAGGAAACCCGCCAGCGCTTCAAGGACACCTTTGATCAAATTAATACTGGTTTTGCCGAGCTGTTCCCGCGCGTGTTTGGGGGCGGTACCGCTTGTCTGGAGATGACGGGGGACGACCTGCTTGATACCGGCGTCGCTATTTTTGCCAGACCGCCCGGCAAGAAAAACTCCACGATTCATTTGCTGTCGGGTGGAGAAAAGGCGATGACGGCAATTGCACTGGTGTTTTCCATCTTCCAATTGAACCCGGCACCTTTTTGTATGCTGGATGAGGTCGACGCACCGCTGGATGACGCCAACGTCGGTCGCTACGCCAGAATGGTCAGGGAGATGTCAGAGAAGGTGCAGTTCGTTTTCATCACGCACAACAAGATCACCATGGAGGCCGCTGATCAGTTGATGGGGGTTACCATGCAAGAGCCCGGCGTGTCTCGTCTGGTAACCGTGGACGTTGAAGAGGCCGCGCAGTTGGCCGCCAGCTAGGGATTGCCCTATGGAGCAGTTGTCGATAAGAGACTGGATGATCCTCATCGGTGGGATAATGATTGCCGCGGTGTTGATCGACGCGGTCCGGCGCTACTGGCGTGAGCGTCGGGCGGAAATCAAGCTGAATACTCGCATTGAGCGTGCTTCTCCCCTGTCTGGCGACGATGACGCCTTTAACTTGTTGACCGAGTTGCCTAACGGCGGCGCGCGAATTGTGCATCGGGATGATTTGCAGGTGGACCCGCAAGCGACAGCGCCAATATCTGAAGCCTCAGCCTCAGCCGCTGGGCGCGATGAGGCGGATTCAACCTCGCGACATGAGCCCGCGCCGGATCCGATAGACGTTGCGGTCGCGGACCAGCTTGCGGAGACCAGCGACTCCGGGTCAACGGAAGGTGCGTCCGCCAAAACCGAATCTGCCAGCGATGACCCGGCGCTGAGTGAGCACGATGCTGTCGAGTCGGCGGTCGGCGCTGTGACCTCCAAGCCAGCCGATGATGTGCCCGCCCCCCTTGTAAACGCAGAAACATTAGAGGAAGCCGCATCGGTCGAGCGGACCGTGGCTCGCGCAACCGCTGCCGAGTCCCCGGCGAAGGAGCAGGCAGAGTCGGCTTCGCGCAGACGAACGGTGAAGCCTGCGCCTGAGGCCGTCGAGGAACTGCCGACTGACGATGTCGATACAGCGGGTACCGTCGATTGGCTTGATACCCTAGAGCCGGATAAACCGCTGGAACCAGACGCTCCCGAGCACGGACGGTTGCCGCGAGGGGCTAATACTCACGTTTTCATACTGTATGTGGTGGCGCAGGCGGAGGAGGGATTTCCTGGTACTGACATCCTCGAAACTCTGCTGGCCTGTGATTTGCGGTTTGGTGATATGGACTTTTTCCATCGTCACGAATGCGCATCAGGGCGGGGCCCAATCGAGTTCAGCGTTGCCAATATGATGAAACCCGGCATATTCGATATTGACAACATGGAGCCGCTGCAGACCCGGGGTTTGATGTTCTTTGTCACGTTGCCGGGCCCCGCAGACATGCTGAAGGCCTTTGACTACATGTACGAGACGGTCAAGGTCGTCGCCAAAAGTCTCGGTGGCGATATCCAGGATGAGACGCGGAGTGTGATCACCCGGCAGAGTCTCGAGCATATGCGTCAGCAGATCCGGGAGCTTGAAAGACGCCTGCTCGTTCGTCGGAACTGATCCGTGACCACCTCACCGGTTGAGGAAGCAAGAGCCCTCAGAGCCCAACTTCTGGACTGGGCGGAGGCATATTTCGAGCGCGATGCGCCGGTGGTGCCAGACGCGGATTACGATCGAGCCATGAAACGACTGGAGGCGCTCGAGCGGGAGTTTCCGGATTTGGTGACGCCTGATTCACCGACTCAGCGCGTCGGCTCAGCGCCATTGAGTGAGTTTGAGTCCGTGGAGCATCGTCTGGCGATGCTCTCCCTTGATAATGCGTTTTCTGCCGAAGACATGGACGACTTCCATCGCCGCGTCACGGAGCGGCTGGGTGCTGGCGACGTTGCCTACTGCTGCGAGCCTAAGCTTGATGGTGTGGCCGTCAGTATCGTCTACGAACACGGCGCGTTGGTGCTGGCGGCGACTCGGGGTGACGGTACTCGAGGTGAGAACATCACAGCGAATGTGCGCACGATCAGCAACGTGCCTTTGATACTGAGTGGAGAGGGTGTGCCGCTGTACCTTGAAGTCAGGGGCGAGGTCGTGATCCCTCGAGACGCCTTTGAGCGAATGAATGCGCAGGCGAGAGCCGCCGATGAAAAGGTATTCGTCAACCCGCGAAACGCGGCTGCCGGGAGCCTCCGGCAATTGGATTCTCGGATTACCGCCAGACGACCGCTGGCCTTTACCGCCTATTCGGTGGGTGCGGTAGAGGGTGACCTGCCGGCTGCTCATGACGCCATTTTGCACCGGCTCAGCGAGTGGGGCCTGCCCATTTCCGGGCACATGCAAACGGTTAGCGGCATAGCCGCCTGTGACGACTACTACGAAGCGCTCGCCCGGCGGCGCGATACGTTGCCTTTTGATATCGACGGCATTGTTTTTAAGGTCAACGGCATGGCGGAGCAAGATAAGCTGGGCTTTGTCTCCAGGGCCCCCCGCTGGGCGATTGCTCGCAAGTTTCCAGCCCAGGAAGTGAGCACCCAGCTGTTGGGCGTCGATTTTCAGGTAGGTCGTACGGGGGCGATTACGCCGGTTGCCCGCCTCGAGCCCGTGTTTGTGGGAGGCGTGACCGTCAGTAATGCCACGCTCCACAATGCCGATGAGATTGAGCGCTTGGGCGTTCAGGTAGGTGATACGGTTGTCGTGCGCCGAGCAGGTGATGTGATTCCCCAGATCGTATTGGTAATGGAAGGCGGCACACCTGACTCGAGTATGGAACGCAGGCCGATTGTCTTCCCCGATCAGTGTCCGGACTGCGGATCCGATGTGGCGCGCGAAGAAGGTGAGGCGGTAATCCGTTGTGTTGGCGGCATGGCCTGCAGCGCGCAGCTGAAGGCGGTGATTCGCCATTTTGCGTCGCGCAAAGCAATGGATATCAGAGGCTTGGGAGACAAGTTGATCGACCAGCTGGTCGATGATGGCCTTGTCGGCAGCGTTGCCGATATCTTTCGGTTGAGCCAGCCCCAATTGGCTACGCTTGAGCGCATGGGCGATAAATCCAGCGAGAATTTGCTGGCATCGATCGATCAATCGCGATCAACGACCCTGCCCAAGTTTATTTACGCTCTGGGTATTCGCGAGGTCGGCGAGGCGACCGCGCGCGCCTTGGCAAATCATTTTCTGGGATTGGAAGCGCTGTTGGTCGCTTGCACTGACGTACTGGAAGGGGTCGATGATGTGGGGCCCATTGTCGCGCGCCATATTCGAGGTTTTGCCAGCGATGACCGTAACAAAAAGGTTATCGGGGATTTATTAGCCCTCGGAGTCAATTGGCCACCCGTTACAGTGGCCAGCGGTGAGGGGCCGCTGGCTGGCACTATCTGGGTGGTGACGGGCAAGTTGGAGTCGATGAGCCGGGGTGATGCAGAGCAGCGACTGCGATCTTTGGGCGCAAAGACCGCCAGTAGCGTGTCTGCGAAGACCAGCTCCGTGTTGGCGGGGCCGGGAGCGGGCAGCAAGCGCAAGAAAGCGGAAGAGCTGGGCATATCGATTGTAGACGAGACCGAGTGGCTCGCGATGCTGGAGGAGATGGAATGAAATCAATCAATCGATCGCGACAGGTCATCGCAGTGCTTGTGTTGCTGATCATATCGGGGTGTGCAACGTCTCCGCCCGAGCAGGTCGACAATGTCTGCGACATATTCAGAGAGAAATCCGGCTGGTATGGCGATGCCAAGGATGCCCGGGCGCGGTGGGGTGTGCCCATTTCGGTGTCGATGGCATTTATGTATCAGGAATCCCGTTTCGTCGCGACGGCAAAACCACCGCGTAAAAAGATATTTGGCGTGATTCCGGGGCCACGTCCATCTGACTCCTACGGATATTCACAGGCCAAGGAGAGCACCTGGGATTGGTATCAGCGCAGCACCGGTAACTACGGCGCAGACCGGGACGATTTTGGTGACGCCATCGACTTCATTGGTTGGTACAACAACGTGTCCAATAAAGAGCTGGGTATCAGCAAGCAGGATGCCTTTCGGTTGTACCTCGCCTACCACGAAGGGCACGGCGGTTACCGAAAACAGAGCTACCGCAGTAAAGAATGGCTAATCGACGTCGCGCGCAAGGTGGATCGACAGGCCCAGCGCTACAATTCTCAGTTGCAAGAGTGTGCTGAAGAGCTCGAGCCGAGGGGTTGGTTCGATTGGTGGTGACCTGCGCCCGGTTACAGTGCGCAGGCTGTCACGTGAATGTCACATTACTGACATGTAATAGGGGTTTTTAGGCTCTAGCCCACAACGGAGGCGGTATGTCAGCGAGAAAAGTGCTGGTGGTCGATGACGAGGCAAGTATCCGCGAGATGCTTCGACTGGCCCTCGAGATCTCCGAGTTCGAGTGTCTCGAGGCGGCCGATATTCACGAAGCCTATCGCCTGATCACCGACGAATCGCCCGATATGGTCCTTTTGGACTGGATGCTCCCCGGCGGAAGCGGTATTGAGCTGCTTCGACGGCTGAAGAAGGAAGAGGCTACCCAGGCGTTGCCCGTGATCATGCTGACTGCCAAGACCCACGAAGATAACGTTGTTCAGGGGCTGGAAGTCGGCGCTGATGACTACATCACCAAGCCGTTTGCGCCTAAGGAGCTGATTGCGCGGATGAAGGCGATACTCCGCCGCTCGTCTAGCGAAGAGGCAGGCAGTGAGCTGCGCGTCGGCGAACTCGTTCTGGAAATTGACAGCCGCCGTGTCATGCTCAGCGAAAGAGCGCTTGAGATGGGGCCCACAGAATTCAAGTTACTGCATTTTTTCATGTCTCACCCGGAGCGGGCTTATTCCCGCGCGCAGCTGCTGGACAGGGTTTGGGGTGCGAATGTCTACGTAGAAGAACGGACGGTCGATGTGCACATTCGTCGCCTGAGAAAAGCGTTGCAGGCGGGTGACCCCATTTATGCGGATTTGATCCAGACGGTGAGGGGTACGGGCTATCGTTTCTCACCCCGCGATCTGGCGGTGGCGTGACCACGCCTAGCTTTCTAGCTCTGGAATCGCGCCGTCTCATAGCGGCACTGTTTACAGCCTGTGGGATCTGGCTTCTAACGCAGGACTGGAAACTGGCTTTGATGGCGCTGGCTCTTGTCCTGGCAATTTTTTGGGGCTGGCAGTTGACCAAGGTATACCGCTGGTTTGCGAATCCTGAGGAGTTGCCGCCCATCTCAAACTCGGGCCTCGAGGGTATTCTTCGTGACGTCTATGCGCTGCGTAGCCGAGACACGCCGGGAGCCAAGACGCCCGCGCGGTCTCAGTCCTATCTAACAGACTCCTTGGCGTCTATGCGCGACGCGGCGCTGATCATCAATTCAGATGGGCGGCTGGTGTGGTGCAATGATGCGGCCGAATATCTGCTGAGGATCAGTTTCGAGGAGGAAGAGGGTAGACCCTTCTCTGAAGTGGCACCCGGTAAGTCGCTAAAGCGCTACATGCGGGAGGAGAACTTTCAAAAACCATTGCGAATCAAGCCGGGGCCGGCTCCCGAATTTTGCCTGCAGCTAGAGTTTTCGCGTTTTGGCGTGAACGACCGCCTAGTGTTCGTGAAAGACGTCACCGAACAGGACAAACTGGAACGTATGCGGCGCGATTTTGTAGGGAACGTGTCCCATGAGTTGCGCACACCTTTGACGGTGATCAAGGGCTATATCGAAACACTCCAATCCTTGATGCCGGAATCTGATGCGCGGTTGCAAAAGTCGCTCGGCTCCATGCATGTCCAGACCGCCCGCATGGAGAGCCTGATTTCGGATCTACTGTGGCTGTCGAGAATAGAGAGCGTTGAAGGGGAGCGTAAAGATGACCAGCTTGACCTGGTCGACCTACTCGCCCATCTGTGCGACGAGTTGAAGGCCGCTTGGCCGGATCGAGAAATTGAGCTGGTGACTTCTTCCAGCCTCTGTGTACTGGGTAATGCAGCGGAGTTACGCAGTGCCATCAGCAATCTGATTGTGAATGCCCTGAAGTACAGTGAGGCGCCAATCTCGGTAAAGTGGTCGGACACTGTTGTCGGCCCCGAATTGCTCGTTGAAGACCAGGGGCCGGGAATCGATGCCAAGCACATTCCGCGCCTGACAGAGCGCTTTTATCGCGTCGATAAGAGTCGCAGTCAGGCAACAGGGGGTACCGGTTTGGGGTTGGCGATCGTCAAACACGTGGCGGTATCGCATGACGCAAAATTGTTTATCGACAGCGAATTGGGTCAAGGCAGCACGTTTCGGTTGGTATTCCCCAACGATCGTGCCGTCTCCTGTGACGTCTGCTCAACAGAGAACCGAAGAGCCGATTCTGGGCAGTGACGGCCTCGTATCAACCTGACTTTAAGTTGGCTAACAGTTAGCATGGCGTGCCCCTGACGTCGGAATACACCTATGAGCCGGTTCTGGATCGACAAAATATCGGGCTTAAAGCCCTATGTGCCGGGAGAGCAGCCGACTTCGGACACGCTGATTAAGCTCAACACCAACGAGCATGCGCTTCCGCCCGCTGAGTCAGTTCTGGCGGCGCTGAAAAGCGCAACGGGTGAAGCGCTTAGGCGTTACCCTGACCCCACCGCGTCAGCATTAAGATCTGCGATTTCTGCTGCCGAATCCGTTCCGCCAGACCACATATTCGTTGGCAACGGCTCGGATGAAGTGCTTGCACACCTGTGGTTTGCCTTGCTGAAAGGCAGACGGGTTCAGACGCTGGATACGACCTACGGCTTCTATCCCGTCTGGGCGGGACTCTACGATGCGGTCCTTACGGAAGTGCCGGTGCTTGAAGATTTCTCGGTGGACGTCGACACATTAAAAAACGATGACGCCGCGATTGTGCTGGCTAACCCCAATGCGCCAACAGGGCGGGCGCTGACGCGAGATAACATTGCTTTGCTCGCTGACTCAAACAGTGATCGGCTGGTGGTCGTCGATGAGGCCTACTTTGGCTTTGGTGCAGAAACGGCAGTACCTTTAATTGCGGACCACGACAACCTCATTGTGACCCGCAGCCTGTCCAAAAGCCATGCGCTGGCGGGCATGCGCGTGGGCTACGCTATTGCCCAACCAGATCTCATTGAAGGCTTGATCCGCGTCAAGGACTCTTTTAACTCCTATCCCCTGGATGCTGTTGCCCAGGCAGCGGCGGCGGCGGCGATCCAAGACACGCAGTGGCTTGAGAATGCTTCACAGGAAGTTCGCCAGGTCCGTGAGGTCATGAGCGCAGGATTGCGGACGATCGGTTTCGAGGTGCTACCCTCGCAGGCCAACTTTATTTTTACGGAACACCAGTCACTCGCCGGCAAGCAAATCTTCGACGCCTTGCGTGCCCGGGACATCCTTGTGCGGCGCTGGGATAAGGAACGCATTGAGAACTGGTTGCGCATCTCAGTGGGCACGATGGCGCAAGCAGAGCAGCTGTTGGCAGTGATGAGAGAGATTGTCTCGGCTGAGACCGGTTGAACCCGCTCAGCGGCGGCGGAGCACAATAGACCCGATGCTGTAGCCCGCGCCGAACGAACACAATACAGCCAGTTCGCCGGCTACCAGATCCGCGTTGTGCTTGTGGAAAGCAATCACTGAACCGGCCGATGAGGTATTCGCATACTCATCGAGGATCGTTGGCGACTCCTGCTCGGTGGGCGATCTCCCGAAAACCTTGCGAGCGATGAGATCATTCATATTTTGATTCGCCTGATGCAGCCAAATCCGTTTCAGGTCGTCGGCCGCAATGTTCATGTCGGCGAGCTGGCCCGTGATTTGCTCCGCCACCGCAGGACAGACCTCTTTGAACACTTTGCGACCTTCCTGAATAAACAGTTTGTCGATTTGGCCGACCCCGCTCTCGTCGGCGCGATTCAGGAAGCCAAAGTTGTTACGAATGTTATTGGAAAACAACGTCTGCAGGCGCGTATCCAGAATGTCCCAACCAGATCCGCTGGCAGCTGTGGCATCACTCTCGACCACTACCGCTGTGGCCACGTCGCCGAAAATAAAGTGTGAGTCGCGGTCGCGGAAGTTGAGATGGCCAGTACAAATCTCCGGGTTCACAACCAAGACACGTGCAGCGCTGCCGGATTTCACAGCGTCGCTCGCCTGCTGTATGCCGAAGGTGGCAGAGGAGCAGGCCACATTCATGTCGAAGGCGAAACCATTGGCGCCAAGGGCTGACTGGACCTCGATTGCCATCGCGGGATAGGCGCGTTGCATGTTGGAGGCGGCAACAATCACAGCGTCCACCTCATGTGCGCTAATGCCTGCCTCGGCCATGGCTTGCTCGGCTGCTCTACAGGCGATTTCGCACATGACCGACGGCTCGTCGTTATGCCGCTCTGGAATCTCGGGCATCATACGCTCGGGGTCGAGAATGCCGTCTTTATTAATGACGTAGCGAGATTTGATGCCTGAGGCTTTTTCTATGAACTCGGCGGAGGAGTGGGTTTTGGCCTCTAATTCACCCGCGGCTATCGCCTCACTGTTATCAGCGTTGTAAAGATCGACCCACGCATTAAAAGAGGCGACCAGTTCCTCATTACTGATGCTCTCAGCCGGGGTGAACAGCCCCGAGCCTGTGATCACCGCAGAGGCCGTCATGGATCGGCTTACCGCTTATCCAGCGGGACGAAATCTCTTTGGGTCTCCCCGGTATAGAGCTGACGAGGCCGGCCGATGCGATAAGCGCCGCCGATCATTTCGTTCCAGTGCGCGACCCAGCCGACCGTTCGGCCAATGGCAAAAATCACTGTAAACATTGACGTTGGGATGCCCAGCGCTTTCAAAATAATGCCCGAGTAAAAATCGACGTTGGGGTAGAGCTTCTTCTCGACGAAGTACTCATCTTTGAGCGCAATTTCCTCGAGTCGTTTGGCAATTTCGAGATTCTCATCCTCGATGCCCAGCTCTGCCAAAACCTCGTCCGCAGCCTGTTTCATGACCTTGGCTCTGGGGTCAAAATTCTTATAAACCCGGTGTCCGAATCCCATTAGCCGGAACGGATCGTCCTTGTCTTTCGCCTTAGCAATGTATTCATCGATACGGTCTACAGTGCCGATCTCTTCAAGCATTTTTACCACGGCTTCATTAGCACCCCCGTGGGAGGGCCCCCAGAGTGCTGCGATCCCCGCCGCTATGCAGGCAAAGGGATTGGCCTGCGAGGAGCCCGCGAGGCGGACGGTAGACGTTGAGGCGTTCTGCTCGTGGTCGGCATGGAGCAGAAAGATCCGATCCATGGCGCGCGCGATAGTGGGCGACACTTTTGTAGGTTCACAGGGATTGCCGAACATCATGTGCACGAAGTTAGCAGCGTAATCCAGACTGTTATCGGGATACATGAATGGCTGGCCAATGGAGAATTTGTAACTCATGGCTGCAATGGTGGGCATTTTGGCGATCAGCCTGAATGCTGCTACTTCGCGATGCCATGGATCGGAGATGTCTGTGGAGTCGTGATAAAACGCGGAAAGCGCTCCGACCACTCCGCACATGATGGCCATGGGGTGCGCATCACGACGAAAGCCGTTGAAGAAGGTTCGGATCTGCTCATGCACCATGGTGTGCCGGGTCATGATGCCCACGAACTCGTCTTTTTGCTCGGCGGTCGGCAGCTCGCCATTGAGCAATAGGTAGCAGGTTTCGAGATAGTCCGAATGCTCGGCCAGCTGCTCTATCGGATAGCCCCGATGAAGCAGGACCCCTTTCTCGCCATCGATAAAGGTAATTTGCGATTCGCAGGCCGCCGTCGAGGTGAAACCGGGGTCATAGGTGAAGTAGCCGTTGGCGGTCAGCGTGCCGACATCCACCACATCTGGGCCCAGTGTGCCTGAGTGCACGGTCAGATCGATGGCCTGCTGAGTTCCGTCCTCGTGAGTGAGGTTCAGGGTGGCGTGCTTGTCGGACATAGAGGATCACTATCGCTAGAAATAAGAGGGTGCCAAACTAATGCTGAGCGCCTGACATGTCAATTTGAAACGCGCTGAATGGATCAAATCATCAGGCGGATTGAGGACCCGAGAGGTAAAATTGTAATCAATTGTGCGCCCCCCTATACTCCCGATCGCGGAGGATATGGGGTCATTCACCGTAACCTACGCCGCCACTGCAACTACTCTGAGATTTAGTGTGAGACCA
>Ga0181557_1002535_pt1 | contig 18775 bp, 15 predicted proteins | sample 011ome_23_FD_148632 | JGI IMG/M metagenome (GOLD analysis project Ga0181557, IMG submission 148632) | Coastal salt marsh microbial communities from the Groves Creek Marsh, Skidaway Island, Georgia - 011506CT metaG (spades assembly) | ecosystem: Environmental > Aquatic > Marine > Intertidal zone...
TTTTAGGTTTGAAAATGATAAATACAGGAAAATTTTATAATTATGACGGTAGTAGCTTACCTTTATGATTATTTGAACAATTATTTTAATTGATACTCAAAGAATGAAGTTAATGTTGTCACTACAATTTAAAAAAATCAACTCCAAATATGAACTTGAGAAATCTTTTAAAATTAGGAAAACAGTTTTTTGTAATGAGCAAAAAATTTCAGAAAAAATTGAGTTTGATAACCTTGACCACTTATGTGATCATTATCTAATATACGATGATAAAAAAGCGATAGCGACGGGAAGAGTTCGTCTGAAAAACAAAAATAGTTATAAAATAGAAAGAGTGGCTGTTTTAAAAGAATTTAGAAAATTAAAAATTGGATCGTTACTAATCAATGAAATAGTTAATATTTATAAAAATAATGAAGATATTGATATAATTTTACATAGCCAGGTTGCGGTGGAAAATTTTTATAAAAATCTTAATTTTTTTTCATATGGAAATGTTTTTTTTGAAGACGGCATCTCCCACATTGCTATGAAATATGAGAAATAAATTTTTAATTTGTGCTTTCAAACAAAAAAGTTTTTTTCTTCGAAAATTAATTTTTATAATTTTTTGAAAAGTTTGCTAACAACCGAATATTACTTAAAAATTTAAATACAAAACTTAAAAAATATAGAAATGAGTTAAAATATGACTATGCGTATCAACGATATTATTCCAGATATTGAAGTGGTGACTGATCAGGGAAAATTTAGTCTTCATGAGTTTGTAGGAGAATCTTGGACAATATTATTTTCTCATCCTAAAGATTTTACGCCAGTTTGTACCACAGAGTTTAGCGCAGTAGCTCAATTAGAAAGCGAATGGGAAAAAAGAGCGACTAAGGTTATTGGCGTTTCTGTAGATGGTGTTGAGGATCATAAAAAATGGAAGGAAGATATTAAGTCATACGGAAACTATAATCCAAATTTTCCAATCATAGCTGATGCCAACCTTGCTATCTCTAAGGCTTTTGATATGTTACCAGCAGAAGCTTATCTTCCTGACGGAAGAACTCCTAATGACACTGCTACAGTAAGGTCAGTTTTTATAATTGGTCCAGATAAAAAATTAAAACTTTCGATGACATATCCTATGACAGTTGGAAGAAATTTTGCTGAAGTGATAAGGGCTTTAGATGCTTTGCAACTATCAACTAATAAAGGTGTAGCAACTCCAGCTGATTGGCAAATTGGACAAGACGTAATTATTCCAGCCGCAGTAAATGATAATGATGCTAAAGAAAAATTTGGAACTTTTGAAAAGGTATTACCTTATTTAAGAAAAGTTAAATTAAAATAATTATTATTAATTCAAAACTAAGAATTTGGTTTATTTCGTAACCTTTTAAGTTATGGTGCCGGCTGGGGGACTCGAACTCCCGACCTGATGATTACAAATCAACTGCTCTACCAACTGAGCTAAGCCGGCACTGATCAAATCAATAATAGAAAATTATTTTAGAGACAAGAACTTATTTAATTATTTATAATATTTTTTTGTAGTTGAAACATTGTTATTGATGCGGCGTTTGCCACATTTAAAGAATTGCTGTCTTCGTTCATTGGTATTTCTAACAATTGATCTGCTTTTTCCTTTGTCAATCTTCTAAGCCCCTTCCCCTCAGAACCTACAATTATTGCAACATTGCCTTTTTCATTTTCAAGATCTAAAATATTTTTATTCCCTCCAAATGCTAGCCCATAAACAATAAAATTCGCTGTTTGAAGTTTTTTAATTTCTCTTGCCATATTAGATAATTGAATAATTTTAATCTTCTCAATTGCTCCTGAGGATGCCTTTGCCATACTTCCTGTTTCATCAGGGCTATTACTTTGGGATAAAGCTACCCCATCCATTTTAAAAGCGTAGGCTGATCTAATTATTGCTCCGACATTTTGAGGGTCTGTTACCTGGTCCATGATAATAATTCTTTTTGGTAATTCAGGGTTTTTTTTATTAGTGAATAGAAATTCATCTAATGAAACTCTTTCTAGAGGTTCAGTCACTAAAATGGAGTTTTGATGTGGTTGGTAATTATTGATTAAATCAAGATCTTCTTTAGTCTTAATTTTTACATCAAGGTTAAGGTTTAAATTCTGGAGTTGTTCTTGCCAAAATAAAGCACTTTCTTGTGTTAGAAGAAGGTGGTGTAGTTTCCTGTATCTATTCTTTATAGCAGACAGGATGGAATGTTTACCTGACAAAACTATTTGGTTAGGTTTTAAATTCAATTTTTTTGAAAGATTATTTTCAATTCTTTTGAATTTTCTTTTTTTCACTATTTGGAAAGTTTTTTTATTTTTAGTCATTCAATATAACTTTATAATTAAATTTTAAATAAATTTTTATTGACATTTAAATAAAGCTTTTCTAATTGGCAATGCTTGTGTATATAAACTTACCACTAAACTAGAACTATGTAAGGTGCATTATTAGAATTTACTATAAAAATATTTATTAGGTGGGGTGGCCGAGTGGTTAAAGGCAGCAGACTGTAAATCTGCCCGCGTAGCGTACGTAGGTTCGAATCCTACCCCCACCACCACTTATAATTAAAGCATAACGAAAAAAACTAAAGAAAGAAAGGTCATAAGATGTCTAAAGAAAAATTTGATCGTAGTAAACCCCACGTAAACATTGGTACAATTGGCCATGTTGATCACGGTAAAACTACACTAACTGCAGCAATTACAAAAGTGATGGCTGATGCTGGTCGTGCTGATTTTTCTGCGTATGACCAAATTGATAAAGCTCCTGAAGAAAGAGAAAGAGGTATAACAATCTCTACAGCTCATGTGGAATATGAAACAGAAAATCGTCACTATGCACACGTTGATTGTCCTGGTCATGCTGACTACGTTAAGAACATGATTACAGGTGCTGCTCAAATGGATGGCGCTATTTTAGTTGTTAATGCAGCTGATGGTCCTATGCCACAAACTAAAGAACATATTTTACTTGCTCGTCAGGTTGGTGTGCCATCATTGGTTGTGTACATGAACAAGGTTGACCAGGTTGATGATGAAGAATTATTAGAATTAGTGGAGTTGGAAATACGTGAACTTCTAAGTAGTTATGATTTTCCTGGTGATGATATTCCTATTGTAAAAGGAAGTGCATTAGCAGCGTTGGAAGGTCGTGATGAGGCCATAGGTGTAAATTCAATTACAGAATTAATGGCTGCTGTAGATTCTTACATTCCACAGCCTGAGCGTGATAAAGATAAGCCTTTTTTAATGCCTATTGAAGATGTTTTTTCTATATCAGGAAGAGGTACTGTTGTTACGGGCCGTGTTGAACGAGGCGTGATAAAGGTTGGTGAAGAGATAGAGATTGTTGGGATAAAGGATACAACTAAGACTACATGTACTGGTGTTGAAATGTTCCGTAAACTTCTAGATTCTGGAGAAGCTGGAGATAATGTTGGTGTTCTTTTAAGAGGAACAAAGAGAGAAGATGTTGAGCGTGGTCAGGTGTTATCTGCACCAGGATCAATTAAACCTTTCTCTAAGTTTAAGGGTGAAGCTTACATTCTTACTAAAGATGAGGGTGGAAGGCATACACCATTTTTTAGCAATTATCGCCCACAGTTTTATTTTAGAACAACTGATGTTACGGGTGCAGTTGAATTGCCATCTGGAACAGAAATGGTAATGCCAGGAGATAATATAGCAATTACAGTCGAGTTGATTGCGCCTATAGCAATGGATGAAGGCTTAAGGTTTGCGATTCGAGAAGGTGGTAGAACTGTTGGCGCTGGTGTTGTATCAAGCATTGAGTCTTAAAGAAAATAACAATTAATAGTTAATATAATGAGGTTTTTATGGAATTTAAAGGAGTGTAGCTCAACTGGTAGAGCACCGGTCTCCAAAACCGGGGGCTGGGGGTTCGAGCCCCTCCACTCCTGCCAATAAACTATTCGATCTAATTATTACTTTTGACTATTAAAAAAAAAAAATGTAAATAATCATTTTGTTCTTGCAAGAAAGGCTTCTCATGGCTAAAACAAACCCCGCACAATTTGTTAGGCAGGTTAGACAGGAAATCAACAGAATCACTTGGGCAAGTAGACGTGAAACTTTGTACGCCTCGCTTAGTGTTTTTGTTATGGCTCTATTAGCTTCTCTCTTTTTCTTTCTGGTAGATTTGTTGTTATCAAATATTGTGCAATTTTTATTAGGGCTTGGTAATTAAGAATAATAATGTTTGACTTTAAACTATTGAATATTGGACTAATATAATGGCCAAGAAGTGGTATGTGGTACATGTTTTTTCTGGGTCTGAAAAAAAAGTATGCCAGAGTATAGAGGAACAGGTAGTTTCTAAAAATATGAGCTCTTTAATAGAGGAAGTATTAGTCCCTACTGAAGAAGTTATAGAAATAAGACGTGGTGCAAAGGTTCAAAGTGAAAAGAAGTTTTTTCCTGGCTATATATTAGTTAAAATGGAAATGACTGATGAAAGTTGGCACCTCGTTAAGGGCCAATCCAAGGTAACTGGGTTTCTTGGTGGTAAAGGGAAGCCAGTAGCTATAAGTGAAGCTGAGGCGAAAAGGCTTATTGAGCAAATAAGTGAGGGTGTTGATAAACCAAGATCAAGTGTTATTTATGAAATAGGTGAAGAAGTAAGAGTTTCTGAAGGTCCTTTTCAGAGCTTTAACGGGTTAGTTGAAGAAATTGATGAAGATAAATCTAGGCTAAAAGTTGCGGTATCTATATTTGGAAGGTCAACTCCCGTTGATTTAGAATATAGTCAAGTGGAAAAAATTTAATATCAAAGGTTAAGCAGCATATTATGTTGTGGAGGAAAAAATGGCAAAAAAAATTGATGGTTATATCAAATTAAACATTCCGGCAGGTGCAGCTAATCCCTCTCCACCTGTAGGGCCTGCTCTTGGGCAAAGAGGTGTTAATATAATGGAGTTCTGTAAGGCTTTTAATGCTTCTACGGAATCACTAGAAAAAAATATGCCTATACCTGTTGTAATAACAGTTTTTTCTGACAAGAGTTTTAGTTTTGTTACTAAGACACCACCTGTTTCTTTTTACCTTAAAAAGGCCGCAGGTAAAGAAAAAGGTTCTAGCGAACCTGGAAGAACTGTTGGTGGTTCTGTAAAAATTGCCCAGGTCAAAGAAATAGCCGAAAATAAAATGAAAGATTTGAATGCTGCTAATATTGATGGGGCAATAGAAATGGTTAAAGGATCAGCTAGGTCCATGGGTATTGAGGTTTTGGAGTAGAGTATGAAAAAAAGTAAATATTTAGTTGATATAAATAAAAAAATACAGAACAAAGATTTTGATTTAGGAAGTGCTGTAAGTTTTTTTGTTGATAATAAAAGGTCTAAATTTGATGAAACTATTGAGGTTTCAATGAATTTGGGCATAGACCCAAGGCATGCTGATCAAATGGTAAGGGGAGTTGTATCATTACCAAATGGTAATGGTAAAGAAATGAGGGTTGCGGTATTTGCCAGGGATGAAAAAGCTAAAGAAGCAACTGAGGCAGGAGCAGATGTTGTTGGAGCTGAAGACTTGGCAGAAGACATGCAAAAAGGAAATTTAAACTATGATAGGATCATAGCTACACCTGATTTAATGGGTGTAGTTGGGAGAATAGGAAAAATTTTGGGGCCAAAGGGATTAATGCCTAATCCTAAGCTGGGAACAGTTACAGCTGATATTAAGTCGGCTGTGGAAGCGGCAAAATCAGGGCAAGTTCAATATCGCGCAGAAAAAAATGGAATAGTTCAAGCAGGCGTTGGAAAGGTTAGTTTTGGAGCAGATAAATTGATTGAAAATGTAAATTCTTTTGTTGACGCTGTTCAAAGAGCAAGACCATCTGGTGCTAAGGGCACTTTTATTAAAAAGGTTTCAATCAGCTCCACTATGGGAGTTGGTATTAATGTAAATATATAGTTAATCTATTATATTTACTAAGAGAGTGAAAATACATCATTCTCTATCAGCCTTTATTTAGGCTGAACCTGTCCAAGACTGTAGGTGATTTAATCTTAATATCCTACATAGACAAAAAAGCAGTTTACTGCTTGTTGATAGGGCGGGCCGTGGGTAATTTAATTACCTTAAATGCAACAAGTGTTTAGAATTTAATCTAAACAATAACGTGGAGGCTTTTCGGTGAATAGACAAGAAAAATCCGATTTGGTCAAAACTTTGCATAATACATTTGAAGGTTCGACGTCAGTCGTAGTCGTTCATTGTAATGGTCTTACAGTTTCAGAGAGCACAGAGCTCCGTAATAAAATGCGTGAAGAAAATTGTAATTTTAAAGTTACTAAAAATAAAATTGCACGTTTAGCGCTGAAAGAAACGAAATATCGTTATATGGATGACATGTTTAAAGGGCCAACAGCTATTGGTTCTTCTAACGATCCTGTAATGGCAGCAAAAGTTTTGGTCGACTTTGCAAAGGATAATGAAAAGTTAATTATTATAGGTGGAGGCTTAGAAGATAAACCTCTTTCTAAAACAGATGTGGAGGCTTTAGCGAAGCTTCCAAGTTTAAATGACTTAAGAGGAAAGATTGTTGGTCTTCTTCAAGCGCCTGCTTCAAAGCTGGTAAGATTGACTATGGAACCAGCATCTCAAGTCTTAAGAACTATTTCACAAAAATCAAAACAATAACAATTTAATTATTAGGAGTATATTATGGCAGATTTAGAAAAAATTGCAGAAGAGTTAAGTTCTTTAACAGTATTAGAGGCGGCAGACCTTGCTAAGCTTCTTGAAGAAAAATGGGGTGTTTCAGCCGCGGCTCCTGTTGCAGTTGCTGCTGGCGCAGCAGGTGGTGATGCAGCCCCTTCGGCAGAAGCAAAAACAGAATTTAACGTTATGTTAAATGCTATTGGTGAAAAGAAGATTAACGTAATTAAAGAAGTTAGAGCTGTTACAGGTCTTGGCTTAAAAGAGGCTAAAGATTTAGTAGAAGCTGCACCATCTATGGTAAAGGAAGCAGTGCCTGAGGCTGAAGCTAATGAGATTAAGGCGAAGTTAGAAGAAGCCGGAGCTACTGTAGAAATTAAATAAAGTTTATCTAATCTTTATTAATATGGACAAGTTTAAAATATAAGCTTGTCCATCATAACGTTTGATTTTAAGTAGTCATATTGGCTAAGTATCTACAAATTAAAGGATTATAAATGTCACTCCAACAAAGCACTTTATTGAATAGAAGAAGAATAAGAAGGTCGTTTGGAAAAATAAACGAGGTTGCCCAGATGCCTAACCTTATTGAAGTACAAAGAAACTCATACGAGCAATTTCTTCAAATGTACGTGCCAATTGAAGAAAGAATAGACGTTGGCTTGCAGGCTGTCTTTAGTTCAGTGTTCCCTATTAAGGACTTTGTTGGTAGATCAATGTTAGAGTTTGTATCTTATACATTGGACGAACCTAAATACGATGTAGACGAATGTCATCAACGAGGTTTGACGTTTGCCTCTTCACTTAAGCTAACATTAAGATTGATAGTTTGGGATATAGATCCTGACACTGGTGCAAAGTCTATAAGAGATATGAAAGAACAAGATGTTTACATGGGGGATATGCCTCTAATGACACCTAATGGAACTTTTGTGGTTAATGGAACTGAAAGAGTGATCGTTTCTCAGATGCATAGATCGCCAGGTGTTTTCTTTGATCATGATAAAGGTAAAACGCACGCTTCTGGGAAATATCTTTTTGCAGCTAGGGTCATACCATATAGAGGATCATGGCTCGATTTTGAATTTGATCCAAAAGATATATTAAATGTTAGAATTGATAGAAGAAGAAAACTTCCATGCACAACATTTTTGATGGCTTTGTTGGATGAAGATTCAGAAAAATATTTAAAGGATTGTTTAGATCAAAATCAGGAGCCAGACAGGAATCAACTATCTGGCATGACACGAGAAGACATACTTAATTTTTTCTATGAAAAAGAAATTTATAACTACGAAAATGATAATTGGATTATTGATTTTAAAGAAGATAATTTTAAAGGAAGAAAGCTTGATTATGATTTAGTCAATTCATCTAATGGCGAAATAATTGCTAAAATTGGTGATAAGATCACACAAAGAAACCTTAACTTGTTTAAAGAGCAAGGTTTAAAATCAATATTGGTAAATAATGAACAAATGCTTGGTAAATTTATTGCCGATGATGTTATTAACGAAAGTACAGGTGAAGTTTATGCTGAAGCTGGTGATGAAATTACTGAAGATATTATTCAGTTAATAAAATTACACGATCTAAAATCAATATCTATTCTTACTATAGACAAATCGGTTGGCCCATGGATTAGGAATACTTTAGCTATAGACAAAAATGCTTCCAGAGAAGAAGCTCTTGTTGATATATATAGAGTAATGCGTCCAGGTGAACCTCCTGCACCTGAAACTGCTGAAGCTTTATTCAATAGCCTTTTCTTTGATAGAGAGAGATACGATTTGTCAGCTGTTGGAAGAGTGAAGATGTCAGCGCGTTTAGATCTGGATTTAGATGACAATTTAAGAGTTTTAAGAAAAATTGATATTTTGGCAATAATGAAAGAGCTTGTTTCTTTGAAAGACGGAAATGGCGAAATTGATGACATAGATCACTTAGGAAACAGACGTGTTAGATCGGTTGGTGAACTTTTAGAAAACCAGTATCGAGTTGGTCTTTCTAGGATGGAAAGAGCGATTAAGGAAAGAATGAGCTCTGCCAATGAAATAGAGAATTTGATGCCACAAGATTTAATAAATGCAAAGCCAGCAGCAGCTTCTCTACGCGAATTTTTTGGCTCAAGCCAACTGTCTCAATTTATGGATCAGACTAATCCTTTGTCAGAGATAACTCATAAGCGAAGAGTTTCTGCATTAGGTCCCGGAGGTCTTACGAGGGAAAGAGCGGGATTTGAAGTTAGAGATGTGCACCCTACTCATTATGGAAGAATTTGCCCTATTGAAACTCCTGAAGGACCAAATATAGGTCTTATTAACTCTTTAGCAACTTTTGCTCAAATTAATCAGTATGGTTTTATAGAAACACCCTACAGAAAAGTTAATGATGGAAAAGTAACAGAAGAAGTTGTTTATGTTTCTGCTATTGAAGAAGGTAAATATACTATAGCTCAAGCTAATGCAGAGCTAGATAAATCTAACAAATTTACTGGAGAGCTACTTCCTGTTAGAAAAAATGGGGATATTGGTCTAGCTAACCCGAGTGATATTAACCTTATGGATGTTTCCCCAAAGCAACTGGTCTCTGTAGCATCTGCCCTTATACCATTTTTAGAAAACGACGATGCTAATCGAGCTTTAATGGGTTCTAATATGATGAGGCAAGCCGTACCACTTGTAAAATCTGAGAGTCCTCTTGTGGGAACTGGTATCGAAGCAACGGTGGCTCAAGATTCAGGTGTGACGTTGATTGCTAGAAGATCAGGAACTGTTGACCAAGTTGACGCTACAAGAATAGTTATTAGAGCATCCTCTTCTGATGAAGCTGATATCAGTCCTGTTGATATATACTCATTACTTAAATTTCAAAGAAGTAACCAAAATACATGTATTAATCAAAGACCATTAGTTCAAGTTGGTGATTTAGTGAATATGGGTGACATAATCGCTGATGGTCCCGCTACCGAAGATGGTGAACTTGCATTAGGTAAGAATGTATTGGTGGCTTTTATGCCATGGAATGGTTACAATTTTGAAGATTCAATTCTAATTTCTGAAAGAATTGTTAAGGACGATGTTTTTTCTTCAATTCATATTGAAGAATTTGAAGTTATGGCTAGAGACACTAAATTAGGCCAAGAAGAAATCACAAGAGATATCCCAAATATTGGCGAGGAAGCTCTTAGAAACCTTGATGAAGCAGGTATGGTTTATATTGGCGCTGAAGTTAAACCTGGTGATATTATGGTTGGCAAGGTAACTCCTAAGGGAGAGAGCCCTATGACGCCAGAAGAAAAACTATTAAGAGCAATTTTTGGTGAGAAAGCCTCAGATGTTCGTGATTCCTCCTTGAGGGTTCCTCCAGGCGTTTCGGGCACAATCGTAGACGTTAGGATTTTTTCTAGAAGAGGTATAGAAAAAGACGAAAGAGCTAGGGCTATTGAAAGGGCAGAAATAGAGAAATTTGCAAAAGACAGAGATGATGAAAAAAAGATTCTTGAAAGAGGTTATTATGGACGTCTTAAAGAGTATTTAATAGGTCAAACTGTATCCTCCAATATTAAATCAGTTAAAAATGGTGAGTCACTTACAGCCGATATGCTTGATGATTTGTCTAGAAATGATCTAAGATTGATAACAATTGAAGATGATAAAATCCAAAAAAATATTGAAAAATTATCTAAACATTTTGATGGAGTCATTAAATCTCTTGAGGATAGGTTTAATGATAAGGTAGATAAATTACAAAGAGGTGATGAATTATTACCAGGAGTAATGAAGATGGTAAAAGTTTTTATTGCTGTTAAAAGAAAGTTACAATCTGGTGATAAAATGGCTGGAAGGCATGGCAATAAGGGTGTCATATCTAAAATCATACCTATGGAAGACATGCCATACCTTGAAGACGGCACACCTGTGGATGTTGTATTAAATCCCTTAGGTGTTCCATCCAGAATGAATGTTGGTCAAATTCTTGAAACACATTTAGGTTGGGCTGCTGCGGGTTTAGGAAATAAAATTTCTAAAATGATTGGTAATGGCGATGATAATAAAAATTTAAAAACATTTCTCTCACAGATATATAGCGAACAACAATTTGAAACACAATTATCTTCACTGAGTAACAGCGATTTAATCCAGCAAGCTAAAAACTTATGTAGAGGTGTTCCAATGGCTACTCCCGTATTTGATGGGGCTAGTGAAAAGGGTGTTACAGAAATGCTAAAATTAGCTGACCTTGATGAAACTGGTCAAGTCTGGCTTACTGACGGGCGTACAGGAGAAGTTTTTGATAGGAAAGTGACTGTTGGGTATATATATATGCTAAAATTACATCACCTTGTTGATGATAAGATACATGCAAGATCTATAGGGCCATATTCTCTTGTTACCCAACAACCGTTAGGTGGTAAAGCCCAATTTGGTGGCCAACGTTTCGGCGAAATGGAAGTATGGGCCCTTGAAGCATATGGTGCGGCTTATACTCTTCAAGAAATGTTAACTGTTAAATCCGATGACGTTTCAGGAAGAACTAAGGTTTATGAATCAATAATTAGGGGTGATGATGACTTCGAGGCTGGTATTCCCGAATCATTTAATGTTTTGATTAAAGAATTAAAGTCACTTGGATTGAATGTAAATATGGATTTAGCAGAGTAATTAAAAATTATTTTTTTAAACAAGATTGGAAATTTTAATGAATGAATTGATGAACACATTTGGGCAAACAGGAGTTTCTCAAGGTTTTGATAAAATAAGTATTTCTATAGCTTCTCCAGAAGCAATAAAAAGCTGGTCTTTTGGAGAAATAAGAAAGCCAGAAACAATTAACTATAGGACATTTAAGCCAGAGCGTGATGGTTTGTTCTGTGCTAAAATATTTGGCCCAGTCAGAGATTATGAATGTTTATGTGGCAAATATAAGAGAATGAAATATAGAGGGATTATTTGTGAAAAATGCGGTGTAGAAGTTACTCTTTCTAAGGTAAGGCGAGAGAGGATGGGGCATATTGACCTTGCTTCCCCAGTTGCTCATATTTGGTTTTTAAAATCATTACCATCTCGTATTGGCTTGCTTGTTGATATGACATTAAAAGATCTTGAAAGAGTTTTGTATTTTGAATATTTTTTGGTAACCGAACCAGGCCTTACATCTCTTACAAAGGGCCAACTTTTAAGTGAAGAAGATTATGATAATGCACTTGATGAGTTTGGTGACGAAAGCTTTGAGGTCTCAATTGGTGCTGAAGCAATTAAAAAAATCTTAACCGACATGGATTTGAATGAAGAAATTGTTAAAATCCGTGAAGAACTTATTAAAACTGGTTCTGAAATCAAAAGAAAGAAATTAGTTAAAAGACTTAAACTTGTAGAATCATTTATTGATTCTGGTTCTAAGCCGGAATGGATGATTCTTGAAGTTGTTCCAGTTATACCACCAGAGCTTAGGCCCCTAGTGCCTCTTGATGGCGGCAGATTTGCTACTTCTGATTTGAATGATCTTTACCGAAGGGTAATCAATAGAAATAATAGGTTAAAAAGGCTTATTGAGTTAAGAGCTCCTGATATAATTATAAGAAATGAAAAGAGAATGCTGCAAGAGTCTGTTGACGCTTTGTTTGATAATGGAAGGAGGGGCAGAGTTATTACCGGTGTTAATAAGAGGCCACTTAAATCCCTCTCTGACATGTTAAAAGGTAAGCAAGGTAGATTTAGACAAAACTTACTTGGTAAGAGAGTTGATTATTCAGGAAGATCAGTGATAGTTGTGGGACCTGAATTAAAACTTCATCAATGTGGTCTTCCCAAAAAAATGGCATTGGAATTATTTAAGCCATTTATTTATTCAAGGCTAGAACTTTATGGACTAGCAAGCACTGTTAAAGCTGCTAAGCGAATGGTTGAAAAAGAAAGGCCCGAAGTGTGGGATATACTTGAAGAAGTTATAAGAGAGCACCCTGTTATGTTGAACAGAGCTCCTACGCTTCATAGGCTAGGAATACAAGCTTTTGAACCAGTATTAATTGAAGGTAAAGCTATAAATTTACATCCCCTTGTATGTACTGCCTTTAATGCAGACTTTGATGGAGATCAAATGGCTGTTCATGTTCCTTTGTCTTTGGAAGCTCAACTTGAAGCAAGAGTTCTCATGATGTCTACTAATAATATTTTGTCACCTTCAAGTGGAAAACCAATTATTGTGCCGTCGCAAGACATAATCTTAGGTTTATATTATTTATCAATGGAGAGTGATGGCCAAAAAGGTGAAGGAATGATATTTTCTTCTCCAAGCGAGGTTTTGATGGCTTTAGACAATAATCAAGTCCATCTTCAAGCAAAAGTTAAAGTAAGGGTTAATGTTTTTGATAAAAATGGAAACGAGATATCAAAAATTTTAGATACTACCCCTGGTAGGGCTAAGCTATCTACATTATTACCAAATCACAACTCTGTGGACTTTAATACTGTTAATAAATTGATGACTAAAAAGGAAGTAACTAACGTTATTGACTTTGTTTATCGCCATTGTGGACAAAAAGACACTGTTATTTTTTGTGATCAAATAATGGCCATGGGTTTCAAACATGCTTGCACGGCTGGAATTTCTTTTGGTATATCAGACCTAGAAACACCTCAGGCTAAATCTGATTTAATGGCTAAAGCCGAAAAACAAGTTAAAGATTTTGAACAACAATATCAGGATGGGTTTATAACTCAGGGTGAAAAATACAACAAAGTTGTAGATGTATGGTCAAAATGCTCAGATGATGTTGCAGATGCAATGATGAAAAACATATCAACAATTAAAGTTGGTCAACCTGTAAACTCAGTTTGGATGATGGCTCACTCTGGTGCAAGGGGTTCTGCGGCTCAAATCAAGCAACTTGCTGGTATGAGAGGTTTAATGGCTAAACCATCTGGTGAGATTATAGAAACACCAATTAAATCCTCTTTTAAAGATGGGCTAAATGTTCTTGAGTATTTTAACTCTACTCATGGAGCTAGAAAAGGATTGGCTGACACTGCCTTAAAAACTGCTAATTCGGGTTACTTGACAAGAAGATTAGTAGATGTTGCACAAGATTGTATTGTTACAGAAGATGACTGTGGTACAGATAACGGTTTTGTTATGCGTGCAGTTATTGAGGGTGGTGATATTATTGAGCCTCTATCTGAAAGAATATTGGGTAGAACTACAGCTGATCAAATTCTTAATGTTTCAAATGAAGTTATATTAGAAAAGGGTGTAATAATATCTGAAGATGATATTGAGAAAATTGAAATGGCTGGAGTTGATAATGTCAAAGTTAGATCAGCACTTACATGTGAAACTCAACCTGGTATATGTGCGGCATGCTATGGAAGAGATTTAGCTAGAGGAACGCCAGTTAACATAGGTGAGGCAGTTGGAGTTATCGCTGCTCAGTCAATTGGTGAACCAGGAACCCAATTAACAATGAGAACATTTCATATTGGAGGTGCTGCTCAGCGTGGTGCTGAACAGTCTAAGATTGAAGCTCCCTTTGATGGCAAAATCAAACTAGATAATGCGACTTTGGTAACTACCGAGGATAGTAGTCAAATTATACTTTCTAGATCTTCTGAAATGCTTATTTTAGACGAGCAAGGTAGAGAAAAAGCTCGTTATCGTCTGCAATATGGAGCAAAGTTGTTAAAACAAGATGGTTCCATGGTCAATGCAGGTGAGGTTTTAGTTGAATGGGATCCTTATACAATTCCTATTATAACTGAGAAAGAGGGAACTGCTCATTATGTAGATCTTGTAGATGGAATTTCAATGAGAGAGGAAGTTGATGACTCAACTGGAATAGGTAGTAGAGTCGTAATTGACTGGAAGCAACAATCTGGTGGGTCAAACTTAAGACCAAGAATAACCTTAAGGGATGATGATGGTGAGGTTATTAATTTACCTAATGGACTTGAAGCTAGATACTTTATGTCCATGAATGCCATTTTGAGTGTTGAAAATGGAAGCAAGGTTAAAGCAGGAACAGTGTTAGCGCGTATTCCGAGAGAGAGCTCTAAAACTAGAGATATAACTGGAGGTTTACCTAGGGTGGCAGAGCTTTTTGAAGCAAGAAAACCAAAGGATTTTGCAATAATTTCTGAAAGTGATGGAGTTGTTGAATTTGGAGCTGATTATAAAGCTAAGAGAAGAATTAGAGTTGTTCCTCAAGATGCTAACGATGAAGCTGTTGAATATATGGTTCCTAAAGGTAAACTTTTAGCTGTTCAAGAAGGTGACTTTATCAGAAAAGGAGATATGATTATTGATGGTAGTCCTGTTCCGCATGATATTTTGAATATATTAGGTGTAGAAGCATTAGCTGACTACCTTGTTAAAGAAGTTCAAGATGTTTATAGATTACAGGGGGTGAAAATCAATGATAAACATATTGAAGTTATTGTTAGGCAGATGTTACAAAAAGTTGAAGTTACTGACCATGGTGACTCAACATTTCTTAATGGAGAACATGTAAACAGGCTTGACTTTAAACTGGCTAATGAAAAAATAATTAAAGAAGATGGTATTCCTGCAAAAGGTGTATCTGTTCTTTTGGGAATTACCAAGGCTAGTTTGCAAACTGAAAGTTTTATTTCTGCGGCATCTTTCCAAGAAACAACTCGTGTTCTAACTGAAGCAGCAGTGTCTGGTAAATCAGACCCTCTTGCTGGTTTGAAAGAAAACGTAATTGTTGGGCGCCTGGTTCCTGCTGGTACTGGGTCTGTCGTTAACAAACTTAGAATGACAGCAAATAGAAGGGATAAAGAGATAATAGAAGAAATGTCAAAAGAAGAGGCAATTTTAATTGACGATACAGAAAGTAATTACGATTAAATAAAACTGAAAAATAATGAATAAAATTTAATTTTTATTCTTGACCATTTATTGTGTTAAGAATACAATCCCGCGAATTGGGTTCTGGTAGTAATTTAATTAGACGCTAACCCTTCAACGTAACGGAATTAATAAAGCTGACGAATTCCAGTTTTAATGAGGACTATTTAATGCCTACGATTAATCAACTTATAAGGCATGGCCGTGAAAGGCCTGTCAATAAAACAAAAGTACCTGCAATGCAGTCATGTCCTCAAAAAAGAGGTGTCTGTACTCGCGTTTACACAACCACACCAAAAAAGCCAAACTCTGCTCTACGAAAAGTTGCTAGGATTAGATTAACAAACGGATTTGAGGTAACTTCATACATACCTGGTGAAGGCCATAATCTTCAAGAACACTCTGTTGTAATGATTAGAGGTGGAAGGGTGAAAGATTTACCTGGTGTGAGATATCATGTAATTAGAGGTACATTGGATACCCAAGGTGTAGCTGATAGACGTCAGAGACGTTCAAAATATGGTGCCAAACGCCCGAAGTAAGTAGAGGAATATTTTATGTCTAGAAGAAGAAAAGCTGTAAAACGTGAAGTAATGCCGGATCCTAAATATAATGATAAAATAGTATCAAAGTTTACATCATGTTTAATGTTTGATGGTAAAAGATCTACAGCTGAAAAAATTGTTTATGGTGCTTTTGAAATAGTAGAAAAAAAATTAGGATCAGAACCCATCAAGACTTTTCATGATGCCTTAGAAAATGTACAGCCACAAGTTGAAGTTAGATCGAGAAGGGTTGGTGGGGCTACATACCAAGTTCCTGTAGAAGTTAGGTCTGAGAGAGCTCTTGCTTTGGCAATTAGATGGCTTATTAATAGTAGCAGAAATCGTTCTGAAAACTCTATGACAGAGAGACTTAGTGGAGAATTAATTGACGCTTCGTCTAATAGGGGAGCTTCCGTGAAGAAAAGGGAAGACACCCACAAAATGGCTGAGGCTAACAAGGCTTTTTCTCATTATCGTTGGTAAAAAATATTAGGAGATCATTGTGTCACGCGGCTATAATTTAAATAGATATAGAAATTTTGGGATAATTGCTCATATTGATGCTGGTAAAACCACTACATCAGAAAGAGTGTTATATTACACTGGTAAATCTCATAAAATCGGAGAGGTTCACGATGGTAATGCAACGATGGATTGGATGGAGCAGGAGCAGGAGCGTGGCATCACAATTACTTCAGCTGCAACTACTTGTTTTTGGTTTAGAACTGAAGATGGAAAAAGCTTTGACAAAAACTATGGTGCTTCTGAAGACGAAGCTAAGTTTCGTTTTAATATAATTGACACGCCAGGCCATGTTGATTTCACAATTGAGGTAGAGCGTTCTCTTGCTGTTTTAGATGGTGCTGTTGTTGTTTTGGATGCCAATGCCGGCATTGAACCTCAAACAGAAACAGTTTGGAGGCAAGCTGATAGATATAAGGTGCCAAGAATTGTTTTTGTAAATAAGATGGATAAAATTGGGGCGGATTTTTTTAAATGTGTTGACATGGTAAAAGATAGAACTGGTGCAACTCCTTTACCTATTAACCTTCCCATTGGAGCAGAGAACGAATTTGCTGGACTTGTAGATCTTGTTTCAATGAAAGAATGGGTTTGGGATTCAGAAGATCTGGGTGCTTCATGGACCATTAGGGATATTAGAGAAGAGTTACTTGAAAAAGCACAATCAATGAGAGCTTATCTTATTGAACTGGCTGTTGAACAAGATGATGTATGGATGGAAAAGTATCTTGAAGGAGAGGAGCCCGATGAACTCTCTCTAAGAAAATTAATAAGAAAAGGGACGCTTGCTATGGATTTTGTTCCAATTCTATGTGGATCAGCTTTTAAAAATAAGGGGGTTCAAACCATGTTGAATTCTGTTATTGATTACCTTCCTGATCCTCTTGATGTTCCAGCATATACTGGGTTTCTTCCTGGGGACACAACGGAAACTAGGAATATTGAAAGAACAGCAGATGATAAAGAACCTTTTTCTGGACTAGCTTTTAAAATTATGAATGACCCTTTTGTCGGATCATTGACCTTTTTGAGAATATACTCTGGGTCGATTAAGAAAGGAGATTCCTTATTAAACTCTACAAAAGGGAAAAAAGAGCGTGTTGGTAGAATGATGATGATGCATTCAAATAATAGGGAAGAGATTGATGAGGCTTTTGCTGGTGACATTGTGGCTCTCGCGGGCATGAAGGAGACAACAACTGGTGATACTTTGTGTGATAATTTAAAACCAGTTGTTTTAGAAACCATGTCTTTTCCTAATCCAGTTATAGAAATAGCGGTAGAACCAAAATCAAAAAATGATCAAGAAAAAATGTCTGCTGGATTAGCTCGTTTAGCTGCTGAAGATCCATCATTTCAGGTTTCAACTGACATTGAATCAGGTCAGACTATTATGAAAGGTATGGGGGAGCTTCACCTTGATATTTTGATTGACCGTCTTAAGCGAGAGTTCAAGGTTGAGGCAAATATAGGTGCACCACAAGTTGCTTACAGGGAAACGATAACTAAAGAATTTGAAGTTGATTATACTCATAAAAAACAATCAGGAGGATCTGGTCAATTTGCTAGAGTGAAAATGATATTTTCACCAAATCCAGAAAAAGACTTTGAGTTTATTAATTCTATTAAGGGCGGAAATATACCGTCTGAATATATTCCTGGTGTTGAAAAAGGGCTTATGCAAGCTAAAGAATCTGGAATAATTGCAGGTTTTCCTGCAATTGATTTTAAAGTAAATTTGCATGATGGTGCTTATCATGATGTTGACTCTTCAGTAATGGCTTTTGAGATAGCTGCAAGGGCTGCATTTAGAGAAGGTATGGCAAAAGCTTCACCAGTTCTTCTTGAACCTATTATGAAAGTGGAATGTGTTACACCTGAAGAGTATATGGGTGATATAATTGGCGACCTTAATAGTAGACGTGGTCAAGTGAATGGAATGGACAGCAGAGGTAATGTGCAGGTTATAAATGCGATGGTTCCTCTTGCAAATATGTTTGGGTACGTAAACAATTTAAGGTCTATGAGTCAAGGTAGGGCTCAGTATACGATGATATTTGATCATTACGATCAAGTGCCACAGGCTGTCGCTGAAGAAGTTAAAGCAAAACTTGCATAACGAAATAAACTAAAGAAAG
>Ga0181557_1002540_pt1:0-7500 | contig 18745 bp, 16 predicted proteins | sample 011ome_23_FD_148632 | JGI IMG/M metagenome (GOLD analysis project Ga0181557, IMG submission 148632) | Coastal salt marsh microbial communities from the Groves Creek Marsh, Skidaway Island, Georgia - 011506CT metaG (spades assembly) | ecosystem: Environmental > Aquatic > Marine >...
GTCTTGCATCGGATTGGGTTTACATAGCTCGCTCGGTTGCCTTTGCGACGGTGGGCTCTTACCCCACCATTTCACCCTTACCTCCCGAAGGAGGCGGTTTACTTTCTGCTGCACTTGCCGTGAACTTGCTTTGAAACAAGCCCCCCCTATTTTCATAGGGAATCCTGTCCTGTGATGTCCGGACTTTCCTCTACTCATAGCTATGAGCAGCGAATGACCGCTTCTCGGAAAATTAAAAATGATATTTTGAAAATTTATCAAAAAATGTAGTTTTAAAAACTAGTTAGTGAAACATTACCGTTCAATATAAACAATTCTTCCACACTGGTCACATTGGGTGAGCTTTCTTTCGACTAAAATTGAAGAAACAACGTCATTCGACACTCTCAAATTACACCCACTGCATTTTTGTTCTTCGATTGGTGCGATGTAAGGGGGCTTGGAAATAACAGTTTTCGTGCGATCATAGGAACTCAAAATGGGTGTTTCAACTGCTTCTCTTGCAGTTTTTAGATCACCTTCAAGTAGAGAAATCTCATTTTTAAGATCATGAAAGTGTTCCTTGCAGGCAGTAAGACGTTTTTCTAGGTCAGCAATTTTTATAGCAATTTTGCCTTCTGCAATCTTTGCAGTTTCACGGGCATCATCAATTTTTAAGAGAATTTGTAATTGCTCATCTTCAAGGAGCGATTGGGAGGAAGAGACAGAAGTTATTTCATTCTCAAGAGCGGTGTACTCTTCATTTTTCTTAACTTCCAATTGTTGCTGCTTGAGGCGTGCTATTTTGTCGCTGGCAGATATGATTTCATTTTCAAGTGCATTATTTTTGGCTTCCAACTCTTTCAATTCAGACAGAGCAAGTGCAACGGATTCTTTTTCAAGGTTGATTTGCTTTTGGATGTGTGCTTGTTCGTGGGGATTTTGCTCGAGCTCGCTTTTCAGTTTTTGAAGTCTGCGATCTCGGCTGTGCAGAAGGAGCAGGTTTTGAAATTCTGGTTGATTGGAGAGCATGTAATGAAAGGGTTGATGTTGTACGATGACAGATTGCTGGCTGTTATCAATGTTTTTGATCTTTACTTTGTGGCGATTGCTTTTCAGTTGCCAAGCGTTTCAATTCAAATTTGTTGATTGGTATGAATCAGGAGGATGAAAATGAATTAGAGGAAGCAATTTTTGCGTTCTCAACCGGAGATGATGAAATGGCAGAATCAATTCTTAAAAAGCTGGCCAACCAAAAGAGTGAATGCCTTGAGGTCTATCGTGCGCTAGCCGAGGTTTCTTTGTCGTTAAAGAAGTTACCTCAAGCTGAAGCTTCTTGCCGAAAAGCTCTATCTATAAATCCTGACGATCTCACGAGTGTCGTGAGCTTGGCACGAATCCTAGTTCAACAGGGGGACAAGGATGGAGCAGAGGATGCCTCGGCTAAAGCACGCCTGCTTGGATGGAAGGAAGAACTTGCGGAAGATGAATCAAGTCTTTAAAAACACTCTAAGCCACTCATAGCCTTAATAAGAAGTTGTAAAAGAATGCAAAATCATAAAAACAGTCTTGAATTTGAAAAGCCTCTCCTCGAATTGGAAAAACAGTTAGAGGACTTGATGAAATCTTCACAAGATTCAGACCTGGATTTTAGTAGTGAAGTGAAAGCCATCGAGGGCAAAATTGAATTAACCAAGCGTGATATTTACGCTGACTTGTCACCTTGGCAGAAAGTCCAACTTTCAAGGCACCCGAACAGACCTTACACCTTAGACTACATCGAGCGTATTTTTACCAATTTTGAGCCATTGCACGGAGATCGCTTGTACAAGGAAGACGAAGCTATTGTTGGTGGACCCGCCGACATCGATGGTCGGAAAGTCATGATAGTGGGGCAGCAAAAAGGAAGAAATACAGAGGAAAACCTAAAGAGGAATTTTGGCTGCCCCAATCCAGAAGGCTACCGTAAAGCCTTGAGGCTCATGAAGATGGCCGACCGCTTTTCTATGCCAATTATTTCCATTATTGATACCCCCGGAGCTTTTCCAGGAATCGGAGCGGAAGAGCGTCATGTTGCTGAAGCTATAGCAGTGAACTTAAAAGAAATGGCAGCTTTAGAGGTACCGATTATTGCTATTGTAATTGGAGAGGGAGGATCTGGAGGGGCTCTTGGAGTAGCCGTTGCAGACAGGGTACTGATACTTGAAAATGCTTATTATTCTGTAATCTCTCCAGAGGGTTGTGCTGCTATCTTATGGAAAGATCGAGCTTTTGCTGCTGATGCTGCTAGAGCACTGAAATTAGATGCCAATGAGCTTTTGAATCTTGGCATTGTTGACGAGGTGATACCTGAACCTGTTGGTGGAGCCCACCGTGATTGGGGCAAAATGTCAGGTGATATTAAAAAAGTCCTTTTAAAAGATATAAAAGTACTTTCCGAAAATAAGAAACTGACCGAAACTCGATACAGTAAATTTCGGGCTATGGGTCAGTTCTTAACTTCTTAGGACTAGAATTCAGTTATCTTTTAATTAACGATTTCTAGGTGTTTGATCATTTTGGTCAATAACGCCTATGATATCATTACGCAGCCTCAACCGCATTCTTTGGGTAGACTCAATTTGTTCGATGAGGCGATTGTTATCCTCATTAAGAAGGGATAGTTGCATGCTGTACTCTTGCTCTCTGTTTTTGGATGCGAGAACTTCTTCACTCAATCGATAGTTTTCATTTTCTAGACTGGCGAGCTTGGATTGGAGCATTTGTTCTTGGCCTGATATAGAGGCAATCTGGGACTGCAATTTCTGTGTCTCTAGAATTAAGTTTTCATATTCACGCGAACCATATTGATTAAGTCGAGCAAGCTCAGCTTTTAATTTAGAGTTTTCAAATTCTAGGCTCGCTAGATTTTCATTTAAAACTCTTTCATTTCCAATCGCTTGGTTTAGTTGTATTTCCAACTGCCTCGATTTATCTTTGAAAAATGAAGTTTCGTTTTGCAAAGAAGAGGCCTCATCTAGAAGAGCTTTGTTTTGAGCATCAATGTCACGAACTCTAGAAACAAGACCTTTTTCGTTGGTGTTCATGTCAACAAGCTCAGATCGCATAAGATCAATGGCATTTTGTAACCCATTATTTTCAGACTCTAAAGTTTTCGCTTTAGACTGAAGTAAGTCATTTGCGTCCCTTAGTCCTGCGATTTCAGATGATATCCTAGACTCCTCGATGCCCAAAGAAGTTAGTTCCGACCGCAAAGCTGAGAGTTCTCCTTTCATCGCACTTTCGGATAAGCGAAGATTTTCATTGGTACGCTCAAGTTCCTGAAGATCCCGTTTTAACTGTGAATTTATAACATTTATACTAGAAGACTGTTCGTCTTTGCGAGCAACTTCAAATTTCATATCGTTTGCTATCTGACGAAGGCTTTCAATCTCGGCCCTCATTGCATCATTTTCGATATTCAATGAACGAATTTTTTCTTTGTTCGCTTCGTTTTCAGTTTTCACCATGGAGTGTCTATCTTTTAGTAACGCTTCAGTGCCACTCAGCCTCGCTACCTCATTTTTGAAATCGCTAAGTTCATCCTGTAAAGTTTTGGTCCTAAGGTTACTTTCTTGTATCTGGTCATCTTTGTTTTTTAGCACTGCATCAAGGTCGGCAAGTTTTGCTCGTTGGTTGTCTTTATCGAGATTTAGGTTGCTAATTTTTTGATTAAGGGCCGAATTTTCTTTATTGAGACGATCATTAAGTGCATCAAGCTTCTTGTTTTTTGCAGACAGTTCGTTGTTTTCAGCAATGAGGTCATTAGTTTTTCGCTGGAGTGTTGACTTGCCAAGCTCAAGACCTCGAATTTTTGTGTATGTACTTTTGCTTTCTGAATCATAATTTTTGCGAGCAGCTTCAAGTTTTCTGTTTTCGGAGAGAAGTTCCTTGTTTCGCTGCATAATTTCCTGTTCATCGGCTTTTAATTCTTGTAATTGCCTACGAAGCCTTGCGTTTGTATCATCTAAGTATTGGTTGCTGGTGTTTGTTTTAAGCTCTTCTTGCTTGATACGATTTAATTGGTTTTCTAGTGCAGACACTTTTGCAAGTGCTTCGTTTAATTTCATCGTTAGCATAGGGTCCTTTTCTTCCGTTTGAACCGGCGACTGACTACTGTCAGATATCAAACCACGAGTTTTTTCAATGAGAGCGTTATGTTTGGCGACCAACTGGTTGTATTGATCAACAAGATACTCGGGGTCTCGGAGTTGCTGATCCGTCTGGCTGTAACAAAGGGAAATCGAGGTACAAAATGATAGTAGGGTAAATATTTTAGTCATGATTAAACGAAAGAAATATACATATATTCAGCAATACCACCTTATAACAAGAAGAATTTTAACGGTGAAAATATTAGAAATTTAAGATGAGGCTCTAGTGAGGCGATCATTGATAGCGATTCCTAAAGCATCTGGTTGTTCAATGCGATGAACTAAGATTCTAGATTTACCTAGATTGTCAGCTTTTTGCAGAGCATCATATAAATTATGGGCAATTTCATTACTTTCCCCAAGTCGCGAAAGTCTAATTGTTGGCAGATACCGATTTTTAAAGTAATTATCTTCTTTGGAATTATGGCAAAGAATTACATCTGAATCTTTCGTCATCGGTGTATTTCTAAGAGCAATAAAAGATTCCAATAGAAATACCGGAGTTTTTGGAGAATAATGACTTTGAGTTTGTCCGGGACTTTTATGAGCGTGTTCACCGGCCTTAGTTAAGTTTTCTGGCAATAAAACTTGAGTGTTTAAACATTGCTCGAGATCCTTTTGGGAAACAGGACCCGGTCTCAATATGATAGGAACCTCAACTGATAGATCCAGCACGGTTGATTCCAATCCAAAATTACAAGGACCGCCATCTAATATAGGAGGGCATTGGCTCCCGAAGTTGCTTAACAAATGGGATGCATGAGTTGGGCTTACTTTGTTAGATTTATTTGCACTTGGCGCAGCAATTGGGGCATTTACCTGTTCTAGCACAGCCCTGAAATGAGTGTGTGCAGGAGAGCGAACTGCAACGGTATTCAAGCCCGCACAAACATTCGATGGAACGACTTTTTTTTTGGGTAAAATGACAGACAGAGGACCAGGCCAAAATTTTTCGAATAATTGGTTCGCGTGTTTGTTAACAGTGCATACCGTTTCTACCATTCGCTGTCCAGTAACATGAACTATAAGCGGATTTGTGGCAGGTCTGCCTTTGAGGGCGAAAATTTTTCCAATGGCCTTTGCGTTAAGCGCAAGGGCGGCGAGGCCGTATACCGTTTCGGTTGGAAGTACCGCTAAATTTCCGCTAAGGATTGAGCGAACGCAGTCTTCAACTGAAGAAAAGGAATGTTTTCCAGCGGCCGACAGGTTTACAAAGAAAGTTGCATGTGGCGCGATTTCTTGATGAGCTTAGAAACTTTGCGCTGTTGCATGGGCGTAAGACCAGAATATTTTCGGGGTAGAATTTTACCGGTATCAGTAGTGTATTTGGCCAGAGCCTCTTTATCTAAAAAAGTGTAATTCTCAGGATTTCTGCTTTTGGTATGGGATATTTCTTCTTCTGACATGGCATCCTACAATGCCCGAATTACTTCAATTTGCAATTAAAAAAATTATGATATTAAATCTTAATTGACGAATAACCAAGTATATGTGATAAAGGTTCTCATGAAAGTCGCATCATCAATTAAAACTCTCAAAAATCGTCATCCCGATTGTCAAGTAGTTCGCAGGCGCGGACGGCTCTATGTCATCAACAAAACCAACCCGCGTTTCAAAGCCAGACAAGGATAATTTTGTGAAAAAAGACATTCACCCCAAATTAAATAATGTCAGTTTTGTTGATGTTTCTACTGGCAAAAACTTTTTAACCAAATCAACGATCGGCTCCAAGAAGATAGAGAATATTGACGGCGAGGAATTTCAAGTTCTAGTTAGAGATGTGACCATGGATTCTCACCCTGCTTACACTGGAGAAAAGCGTTTTGTAGATACTGCTGGGCGAGTCGAGAAATTCCAAAGCAAGTTTTCAAGAAAAAGGTAATTATAACTTTCCCCTTTTGGGGGTAATTATGACTCGCTTGATTTACTACCAAAATGTAGCTAAACAAGCCGTGTCTTATTTTTATTTTTTAACTACAGCAATCTCTTACCCTGCCACACTTTTTGCCGTTCAAGAAGAATTAGTTCTCATCGAGGCAGGATCCTTTTATATGGGGCAAGAAGGTATTCAGGAAGATGAGGAACCCTTGCATTATGTAAAAGTTAAATCTTTTGAAATAGATCGTTTCGAGACAAAAATACAAGATTGGTTTTTCATAGCCGATTGGGCTGTACAAAATGGCTATGATTTTAGTGATTCATCGACTGCGCCATGGGGCAGACCGTACTGGTACTTTCTGGAAGGTAAAGACAATTTCCCGATGAATAGAGTCTCCTGGTATGATGTTATAAAATGGTGTAACGCAAAATCAGAATATGTCGGAAGGCGACCAGTTTATTTTTTAGATAGCGATAAAACTCAAGTTTACCGTCAGGGAGAATCTGTTATCAGGAATAACATGGTTGACTGGAATTCCAATGGTTATCGTTTGCCTACAGAAGAAGAATGGGAGCGGGCTGCACGTGGGAAAAAATATAATAAAAATTATCCTTGGGGTAGTTATATTGACGGGAGCCAAGCTAATTATAAACTTAGCGGTGATCCTTTTGACGATGGATCATCTCCTGTCGGATATTTTAATGCGAATCAGGTTATTGCAGAATCTCAATTTAGCTTGGACGGGGAAAAAGAGGTTCCAATCAATATGGAGAATGATTATGGCTTATATGATATAACTGGAAATTTGAGTGAATGGTGTTGGGATTGGTATGATAAAACTTGGTACACCAATAAAAATGGAAGTTCAGCATCCTACGGACCCAATTACTCTGCTTCTAATTCGGGTGATAAATATAAAGTTCATCGTGGAGGTGGTTACAAGGATGGACCGGGAATGGATGAGGGAAAACCTTTAAGAGTTGCCTTCAGGCATGTAGAATACCCAGATAGGTCCAGAAGATCGATTGGTTTTAGAACGGTAAGGTCATTTGTTAAAGATGAACTATGGAGTTTATCAGAAAATTTAGATCCAGTTGCAAAAAACTGGTATCATTTAGATTGGTTAGGATATTATTATAAAAGCGAGACTGGTTGGGTATTTCATCTTGAACTGGGTTGGATTTATCCAACAGGGGAGGGTTCGTTTGATAATTGGATCTATTTCCCGAAAACAGGTTGGATGTGGACAGCTAAATTTGCTTACCCATATTTCTATCACGATGAAATGAACCAATGGTTTTTGTCGATCCAAAACCAAAAAGAACATGGTTGGTTTGAAGCTGAAATTAATCAAAGCCTTTATTTCTGGGGGCGGGATTACAATAAAAGATGAAATTTCTACTCAATTATAATAATAATATTTTTTTTAATTTTATCTTGACCAAGACG
>Ga0181557_1002540_pt1:15000-18745 | contig 18745 bp, 16 predicted proteins | sample 011ome_23_FD_148632 | JGI IMG/M metagenome (GOLD analysis project Ga0181557, IMG submission 148632) | Coastal salt marsh microbial communities from the Groves Creek Marsh, Skidaway Island, Georgia - 011506CT metaG (spades assembly) | ecosystem: Environmental > Aquatic > Marine >...
ACTTTCTTCGGAGGAAGATTTCCATATAATACAGAACCTTCTCGCATTTGATTATGATTTTACTGAAGTCGCTACTTTCGCTCACCTCAGTACTTACGACAAATCTTCCTTTGCAGAGAAAACACTAGAACCTGCTTCAGAAAAAACTTTTGATGTTGAATACTCCAGTAATTTTGGGCACAGCCAAGATGACCTGCTTGCGCAGTACACTTTTTAGGTTACATATAAATTTACTGATAGGAGTTGCTTTAACAGGCTGTTCTTGCCTGTTGTTTTCTAATAATTTAGATATTCAACATAATGGACTTGATTTAGAGTCGAGGATTGAAGGGGTTTTTAGTAAATATCATGCATCTGTAGTCAGGGTGAAAGCCACCCGTGAGATTACAGCGGATGGAAAGTCCAAGAGGTTACTGAAAATGGGAAGTGGCTTCTTTATAAGCCAAGATGGTCATATTCTTACAACTGGATTATTAAATCAGCCGGATCGTATTTGGGTAGAATATAAGAAATCTTTTTATTTAGCTGAAAAGATCGGAAACGATTCGCTTTGTAATCTTTCCCTCTTGAAAATAACCAGCAAGCCTAAAGATTTTTCTCACGTCTCATTAAATGATTCCTTTGAAACTAAAAAACAAGGATCATTTATGGTTGCCCTTACATGTGCCTTAGAATTTGAAGTTGGCCCTACATATGGACTATTTCAGAGTGAAGAATTCTCTTTTGGTAAAAAATTATTCCCAACAAAGATGATGAGAGGTAGCTTGGACTTAGGTCCTGGTGAAGTCGGTGCTCCAGTTTTTGATTTGAATGGAAGGTTTCTGGGTATCTGTCACGCGGCACTTCCTGATCTACGTTCTTCATTTGTTCTTCCCGCTAAAGCATGCCAAAGAATTCGCGATGATTTGCTTTTTTCTGGAGCTGTAAATTACGGATGGTTTGGCATTGCAACCACGAAGAGACTCAACAGGAATAATGGTTTTGATATAATTATTGAGCGAATTTTAGAAGGGTCCTCCGCCTCCAAGTCAAACTTCAAGCTTGGCGATGTTATCGTCAAAATTGATGACTCTATTGTTACAGATCAAGGGGTTCTTGCAAATGCTGCTTTTTTTGCTCGCCCCGGAAATATCCTAGATTTTTTGGTTCGCAGGGGTGATAAAGAAATCAAGGTTTCCTTGAAAGTAGAGAAGAGACCGGTTAATCAGCCTAAGGCCACTCAACCGGATAATAAAACTTCTATAACAGACATCAATTCTTCCCTCCTAATAGAAAAGATAGAAAATTAATTTTACTCCTATCATTAGTTGTCTTGCCATATCTCTTTCAGAATGACCGCAAATAAACATCAAAGTATTTTTCCTCTATTTAGTAATAAGCATGCCACTAAGTGGAAAAAATTAGATTCTGTTGAAGACTTTATTCAGCACTCCCATTTTGAGGGAGAAAGAATTTTGAAAGTAGATTGCAAAGCACTTGAAACACTTGCTGAAACTGCTTTTCACGATATTTCTCACTACCTAAGAAGCGATCATTTAGCTCAGTTAAAGGCTATACTGGAGGATAATGATGCTTCCGCAAATGACCGCTTTGTAGCGTTGGATCTACTCCGTAATTCTCAAATTGCTGCTGAAGGTGTTTTGCCTATGTGTCAGGATACTGGTACGGCTATTGTCGTTGCAAAAAAGGGAAGATTAGTCTGGACGGATGGAAATGATGAAAATGCTTTATCCATGGGTATTGAAGCCACTTACAATTCCGATAATTTACGGTTTTCTCAACTTGCTCCTATTGGAATGTTTGAAGAAAAAAATACACGGACTAATCTGCCGGCTCAAATAGACCTATACCAAACCAAGGGGGATGAATATCATTTTCTCTTTATGGCAAAGGGTGGTGGGTCCGCCAACAAGACATTTTTGCACCAAGGTACACCATCTTTATTAAAAGAAGATCTTCTATTGGAATATTTAGATGAGCGAATTGCTGCATTAGGAACAGCCGCATGCCCGCCTTATCATTTAGCTATAGTAATTGGTGGCACCTCGGCAGAAGCCAATTTGAAAACGGTGAAACTTGCTAGTGCGAGGTACCTTGATAATTTACCTGTTAAGGGAAATGAAAAGGGGCATGCGATTCGCTGTCCTTCTTTGGAAGCTAAGATTCTAGAGCTTACTCAAAAGCGTGGTATTGGCGCTCAGTTTGGAGGTAAGTATTTTTGCCTTGATGTTCGGGTGATACGTTTGCCACGACATGGAGCTAGCCTTCCCATTGGTATAGGGGTGAGCTGCTCTGCGGACCGCCAAGCTCTTGGTAAAATCACAGAAGATGGCGTTTTCCTTGAACAATTAGAGACAAACCCAAGTAAGTTTCTCCCTGAGATTGAAGATGAAGACCAAGGAGAGGTTGTTTCCATTGATTTAAATAAAGGTATGGAGTCAGTTCTTTCTGAACTAAGCAAATACCCTGTAAAGACCCGCCTGTCCCTTAACGGCCCATTAATTGTCGCCCGTGACCTTGCTCATTCCCGTCTTCGGGAAAGGTTGAATTCTGGTCAGGGATTGCCTGAATATTTCAAGAAATATCCGGTCTACTATGCTGGTCCAGCAAAAACACCTAATGGGTACGCTTCAGGTTCATTTGGACCTACAACTGCAGGGCGTATGGATGCCTTTGTAAATAAGTTTCAGGAAGCAGGCGGTTCTATGGTTATGCTTGCAAAAGGAAATCGTTCCAAGATGGTTGCCCAGGCCTGCAAAAAGCATGGTGGTTTCTACCTTGGGAGTATTGGCGGTTCAGCAGCCAGGTTAGCTCAAAATTGTATTAAAAGTATGGAAACAATTGAGTTTGAGGAATTGGGTATGGAAGCGATAAGAAAAATCGAGGTAGAGAACTTTCCTGCTTTCATTATTACAGATAATAAAGGTAATGATTTCTTTTTAGGCGACAATGCAGTTTGATTTTTAAGTCAACAATTTGTTTGAATATTTAACTAGCTCGCACTAAAGATGGATTGTGCGATTAATTTCATTAATTATACTTCTTTTTTCATATCTTGCAGTTTTTGCAGTAAAACCATCTTCTCGGACGGTGCAGGGTATCGAGGGCTTCGAGTCCACTTTTTACTCAGATGCAACGGGTTTACCCTATTTATCCTTAGAGTATAAAACGGCTAGTTCACAAAAACCAAAAGTCGGTTTTCTAAAGTTTGGGGTTTCTTTTTTGAAAATATCACACCTAAAGATTCATTTGGATCTGGGGCAAGCTCCTCCAAACCGCCTTTTATCGATGTGGCAAAATTTAATGACACAGAAAGCGATTAGGTATGCAACGATGGAACCCGTTCATTTGGACTTAGCCGATCGTGATGGAAAACTATTTATGGTAAAGGCTTCAAAGGGAAAATTTACATCCTCAGGGGAATTGAGGATGTGGGGGCAGGTGCTCTGTACAGGAGTTCAAGGTATTAATGAATTTGAAAGACTTTCGATTGTATATGATGCCAGGCTAAATGCTTTAACTCTATTAAGAGGATCCAATGACTTTAACCCAATGCTTCTAACTTTTAAACATTCATAAATGTACTACCTTAAAAATATTAAAACCAATATTTATCAAATCTGTCTTTTTTCTTTCCTACTTTTATTAATTCCTTTGTTGAAAGCACAAATAACTTTTACGGATGTCAACTTTGAGAAATCTATTAGAGAAAAAGTTGAAAGAGGTTGGCTTTGGATTCCGAACT